>Ga0306910_1000067_pt1 | contig 73639 bp, 78 predicted proteins | sample AntRauMFilla2698_FD_190438 | JGI IMG/M metagenome (GOLD analysis project Ga0306910, IMG submission 190438) | Saline lake microbial communities from Rauer Islands, Antarctica - Metagenome Filla 2 #698 (v2) (version 2) | ecosystem: Environmental > Aquatic > Non-marine Saline and Alkaline > Saline ... | reverse complement strand
TTGGCGATTAAAGTCAATTTCAAGAACTGATCCACCAAGCAGATCTGGTACGTACACCGTAAAAGAATCACTGTAATACAATAACCGATCTGTAGAGGTCACATCTTCACCTGCATCAGGGAACGAAGTAATTTGAACTCGTTCATTTAAATGTTTATACGCAACATACGTACCACCACTTAAACCAACCAGTATGAGGATAAGTAGACCGCCAAAAATGTACGTCTTTTTTTGAGAATACCAACCGCGTACATATAGCCAGACACTACTCATAACAAACGTCGTAAGTGCCGCGATTGAACCAACCAAATAAGCGAGTTGCATACCGACATTAAGGATCACATCAGGCGGCAGCAAGGCATGGCTAGTAGCTGGAAACAAACACAAGAGCAAAATGATGAGTAATGACCTATTCATGATAATACTAGCAGTATAACAAACACCAAACAAAAAACTCCCTAAGTGGGAGCTTTTTTGTAAGTTAGTGGTTATTATCCACCTCCCTTATTGTGGGTCACATACTCGTCTGCGTGGTATGTGTTGTTTCCATCAAGGATGAAGTTGTACAATTGCTGATCTGGGGCCGCTTGACTGTCGATCGTTTCAATCAACTGTGTTGTGCCATCAAGTCTCATTATTTCATCACCAACTTCTAAGGTTGTCACTCCTAATGCTTCAGCTAGATCTGGATCCTCAGCGATCAAAGCTGGGACGCTAAGTGACTTCCAGCCATCAGTGGTTAGGAATGGGTGTTCTGCTGTTACGAAATATTCTCCTCCGTTAAAGCTGTATAGCAATCGGGTACCAAGCATTGGTCGATCGTATCCAAGCACCGTGTTAGCTACCCCGTCTGTTCCCAACACTTGTTCGCCGATAGTTACGTCTTCGATGTTCTTGACTGAACCGTCAGCCATTTGAACTTCTGTTCCAGCAATGAAACATGAACATTGACCGGTATCTCTATTACAGCTTCGACTTGCAGGGTAGGGATTTGACCCACAATTTGAAGCGGCAACCGTTGCCCCCGTAGCAGAATTCTTACAAGAGTAACTAAGTGTCTGTGATCCGCCAGAACAGGACACAGGAGCACTACAAGCACTAGCTCCAGTTTGTTGCCAGTAGTACGCTGGAGTGATTGGGGTTGAATCTTCTACACGTTGAAACAACGTAATTGATGCTGTAGTATTACCAGTATTTAAATTAAGACCAGACGCTTGGTTGGTCGCGCCAAGTACTTGCCACTTTCCTGGAACTGAGACGTTACAAGTCGTACCTGTACCATCAACAATACCGATTTTATCGTTATCGTTTGTATCATATAGGAAGAATCCAGCGGGACAAATATTTCCTCCAGCCACAACTTGTCCATACCCGATTGACGTATTTGCTGGAAAGCTTCCAGTCAAGGCTGCCATAAGTAGACTTCCAACCTCATAGTTTGTAGGAACTTCCGGAGTCCCTCCTCCTCCAGTCCCTGGAGTAAAACAGTTAGCGCCAGTAATATCACAGTACGCTGTGGCACGCACTGTATTTGAAAACCGTGCGAACTCGTCGTTTACTGTCGGCCCAGTTGCTACCAAACTCAATGCATACGGCCATCCACCACCCCAAGGATTACTGTCACCAACTTGAGTCCGGTCAGACATAAAGTGCATGTTTCCATCTGCAACTACTTGAAAATAGTCCCGATTATTAGTGTCGGTAAAAATCTGGGTCGGGGTACCATTTACAATTCGACTAGCTCCAAACGAGGTAAGTGTCGTAGCTCCAAAATTTCCAGATTTGGATTGTGCGACAGATCCTGTGTTGACAGGTGGAGTTATATTTCCACCTGTTGGGGCCTGGGTTGGGTTAGCCCATTGTCCGTAGGCAAAGTTGGCTGTCAAAGCTAAGGTGAGTGCGATGGAGAGGTAACCAATGTCTCGTAGCGGGGTAGTGAATGATTTCATATTTAATGATAACTTAATTAATATTTATATTATATCTCATCTTGCTCACCTGTTTCATAGGTTGTTAAACCACTCATGATCTCCAATCTTTCTTCAGTAGATAACTCGGTTTTAGGAACCTCAGTAATGATCATCGTGTCAGTCTCAGGGTCATAAACACCTTCTCGCGTAGGTGCCGAAGAAAGCTCTTGTATGATTTCTAATCTTTCTTCTTCTGTGTAATCAGACCCACCAACCTCAGGAGTGGCGGGTTGTTCTACCTCAACTATGTCAACCGGCTTACTAAATAAAGCCATGTAAAGCAGGTAGCCAAACAGTCCAGCAGCAACCAAAACCAAGCAAACCGTAACAACCCGTCGGGTGGTAGAAAATTCTGGCTGCTGAATAGATTGTTGGTCTTGTGCTGCTTGTGAAAATTGATCTTGATTTGACATGATGTTACTGAATTATTTGATTACACTTCTTGGAAAGCTGGGATGACTTCGACAGCACTATTAACGCTAAAGTCTGGTCCTCCGGGTACCTCACAGCGAACGACTATGTTAGTTGCGTTAGTTAGTACAGCGGTTGAGAACGTGTTGGTATATTCTACTCCTGCAGCTACCGTAAAGATTGAGGTTGGCGCAGTGAATCCAGGACCAAATAGCTCACACGTGGTGTCATAAATAGCTCTAATTGTGACCCCAACTTCTGCCGGGTTACCCGCTCGCACAAAGTCTGGAAGGTCAATTATGATGGTCGGGTTTGGGGCCGGGAGCGACTGGGTCCCAGACATACTATTGCCTTCGACATCCTCATCAACCGGGGTAGATGGGATATTTTCTTCCACCGCACCTTCAAGTGGTGTTTCGTCAACCATAATTTCGTATGCAGCGGGCGTTGCTGAGTACGGAACATTAGTAAACCGATGGGTACTAGTTTGAGGGGCTCCACCTGCTATTCCAGTGATGGTCCCAGTTCCATCTGCCTGACCATCTAGCTCAACTACGTAAATAATAGTTTGACCTGAGGGCAGAGATTGTATTCGATACCTGACATCAACCCAGTTATAAGCACCAGTAGTTGGATTTTGTGGACCTAGAATTATTTGTGGGCTATCAATCACAATGTTCGACCTCACTTCAATCTCTTGCGTAACAGGGATAGATGTTATACCAGTCGATCCACAAACTAATGTGTAGATAGTAGTTACAATTGGACTTAGTGTTAGTGTGCCGTTAGTGGTTGGAATTGCCTGATCCGGACCAGTATCACTACTTAGAGTACAATTATCGACAGAACCAGACGGATCCGGCGTTACAGTATATGTACAGTCAACTGAATCACCTGTACTGATGATTGAATTAGATGGACAATTAAACGTGACTACTGGGGGTGTAATATCGAACGTTACTGGATCTGCTCCAGCTGCAGAAAAATCAATCCAGCCTACTACGATTGGACCTCCCCAAGCGTAGTTGGTAGGACCATTAGCTGCACCGCCGGCTGTCATAGTGATTTCGTATCTAGCGCCGTCATCCGCTGTACCACCTAGTGCGATCCAACCATCCCATCCACCCGCTTCAGTACTTAGTGGACCAGAACAAGCGCTTGGATTAGCAAACACGGCACAAGCCCGAGCCCAGCCACCAAATGTAACATTAGGGTAGGTGCCTGATACGTGACCGGCTGTTTGATTGGCAACATCTGCATCGGTAGGCAGCGCAGTTCCAGGATTAAAATTGATCCAACCAATATTACTCGACCAGGCGTATCCCGCTAAATTTCCATTATTTTGTAATCTAACAGCATAATCAACTTTTGGACCAACCCCCGAACCACCTACACAAGTGTCTGTATTAGTGCAATTCATTGAAATCCAACCCACACCAGCGTCTGGTACGGGATTACTGTCGGTGTTGTATCCACTCCATGCAAACCCAGCAAGTTCAACACCACCAGCTGGGATACCAAACGCGGCCTCTGCCTGGTGTGTCAAACTGAAAAAAGTTCCAGCTATTATAAATAGTGTGACAGCTACGATTCTTGATAGGGATAGAGCGAGTGACATATATATGATTGTTTTGTACATAGTAGCAACCCATAGACATAGTATCTATGTCGTTGTACACAGCACAAACTAAAAAAGCACCTACTGGTGCTTTTTTAGTTTGTGCTATTTATTATTTACACTGCAATTCCGCGGGCTTTTTTGATGTCTTCTGCTACGTTTGGTGGTACCACTGCATAGTGATCAAACTCCATGGTCATACTCGCTCGACCTTGGGTCATTGAACGCAATGTGTTTGTATAACCAAACATTTCTGATAGCGGGATTTGTGAGTTCACTACTGTTTTACCTCCGACTTCTGTTGTACCTTCTAGCTGTCCTCGCTTACTTGAGATGTTTCCTTGAATGTCTCCCATGTATTCTTCTGGTGTTCGGACTTCTACCTTCATCACTGGTTCCAGGATCACCGGTGTTGCCCGAGCAGCTGCTTCTTTAAAGGCGTTAATACCAGCCAGCTTAAAAGCGATTTCACTTGAGTCCACATCATGGAATGATCCATCGTATAACTCAACTGATACGTCTTCCATCTTGTACCCAGCTACGAATCCTCGTGTCATTGCTTCTTTACAACCCTTCATCACCGCTGGAATATATTCTTGTGGAATGACTCCCCCCTTAATGCTGTTGACGAATTCAAAGTGATCTTCGCGGGTGATGTTCTTGGCCAGCTTGACCGGCTCACCATCAGCGTCAAGTTCTAGAGCTACAAGTGGTTTAATGCGGATCTTGACGTGACCGTATTGCCCTCGTCCACCTGACTGCTTGGCATACTTGTGATCTGCTTCGGCTGAACCTTGGATAGTTTCTCGGTAGGCTACCTGTGGTGCACCAATGTTCGCTTCAACTCCGAATTCTCGTTTCATTCGGTCAACTAGAATGTCGAGGTGTAGCTCACCCATTCCGGCGATGATAGTTTCGAGGGTTTCTTCATCAGTTGAAACGGTAAAGGTTGGATCTTCGTCTGATAGTCGCTTGAGAGCAACACCCATCTTTTCTTGATCTTGTTTTGTCTTTGGTTCTACTCGTACAGCTACCACTGGCGCTGGGAAGGTGATGGTTTCGAGCAAGATTGGGTTATCGAGTGAACACAACGTGTGTGATGTCTTAACTTCTTTAATTCCTACCGCTGCGGCGATTTCCCCAGCGTACACTTCATCAACTTCTTCACGCTTATCGGCCATCAATCGCACGATTCGTCCAATTCGTTCTTTGTTGCCAGTTGAGGCGTTGAGGATATAAGTACCTGAAGTTACTGTTCCTGAGTACACTCGGAAGAAGGCAAGCTGCCCCACAAACTTATCGTCTTGCAACTTGAACACCAGTGATGACATTGACTCATCGTCGGCTGGCTTTCGAGTAACGGTTACTTCTTCATCCTTAGGGTCATGACCTTCAGTATCTGGTAGGTCAGTTGGCGCTGGTAGGTAGTCAACCACCGCATCTAGTACTAGTTGTACTCCGATGTTTTGCAGCGCCGTTCCAGTCATGATTGGGAAAATTTCATTCGCGAGCACAGCCTTTCGAAGCGTAGCTTTGAGAGCATCTACGGTTGGCTCTTCGCCACCAAAGTACGCTTCCATCATCGCATCGTCATGTTCGACAACTTTTTCGATGAGTTCTCCACGCCACTTTTTAGCGTCTTCGAGCATGTCCGCTGGGATTTCTTCTTCGGTTACTAGCATTCCCATTTCACCAGCAAAGCGGTACGCCTTCATGGTGATGAGGTCAACCACACCAGACATTTTGTCTTCAGCCCCAATTGGTAGCTGGATCCGCACTGCCTTTGGTGAAAGCCTGGCATGGATAGATTTCACAGAAGACTCGAAATCAGCCCCTAGCTTGTCCATTTTGTTTACAAAACAAATTCGTGGCACACCAGCTTCGTCAGCGTAGCCCCAGTTAGTTTCCGTTTGTGGCTCTACTCCGGCAGCCCCGTCAAACACGACTACCGCTCCATCGAGTACCCGCATCGACCGCTTTACCTCAGCGGTAAAGTCGATGTGACCCGGCGTATCAATAATGTTAAAAGAGTATTTTAAATCTTTTGAAACTCGATCTTCTTCGAGAGTCTTGGTCCAGTTACAAGAAATCGCCGCAGCGGTAATTGTAATACCACGTTCTCGTTCTTGCTCCATCCAGTCGGTAACGGTTGCACCATCGTGCACCTCACCGATCTTGTGACTCATTCCGGTGTAAAACAAAATACGTTCAGACGTAGTTGTCTTTCCGGCATCAACGTGCGCAACGATTCCGAAGTTTCGTAGTCGCTCAATTGGAAATGCTCGTGCCATAAATAATCTATATATAATGAATGATAATAATTGCCTTCCTGCACTGCTCGCGAGAGTAGATTAGAAAATTGCTCAAATGAGCAAGGTGCCGGTACTATACTGCAAATAAAGCTAATCAGCAACCGAAAATCGGACGGAAATTACCCAAGGAATTTCCGTCCGATTTTCTGCAAATCAGTTATATTTACATATCTCTGTACCCTTCTTTCAATTCTGCAAGATTTTCAACCACACCTTCTAATTGTGTCTGCTTCGCTTCTAATGCAGACGTGTCGCTACCAGTAGCCTCAGCTGTAGCTATTGCAACCTCAAGCGTCACTAGCTCATTGCGACAGAATTCATGCATTTGAAACACCCATGACAAATGTTCTACTCGACTTTTAGCAACCTCGTTCGCTTGATCTTTATACCCGAAAGATTCATTCATTTTCAGCTCTCCCAGAGCGTACTGTCCATCTTGATTAGCTGATTCAGACTCTCGCATCACTTCATTCGCCGCCGCTGAAAACGCTTGTATTTTTTGGTTCAGTTCAGGAAAACGATCGGTTACCATCTGAATATTCTGTGTACTCTGCTCGGTGAGACACGCAATCACTTCATCGTCCGAAGCACCCTCGGCCTGAGCCAAAGATGCCATCGCCATCACACCTACTGTGCTTAATGACAGCATCTTCATCGCCTCTCCAGACGTGATGCTTTCAGCTGCTTTTACTGCTACCTCGGCTGCATCAGGTTGCTTCTCAGACATATACAATTCTTTAAATAATATCCCTAATTATAACAACAAAAATATAAATATACAGAGATACAGAGACGTCTGCACATACCTGCTTGCACAGTAAGCAAATCTATAAGATCACTTGCATGCCTTGACTTTTAGTCTTTTACGTGCTTTTGTATTAATGGCTAATAGAGGACTTGCCACCCATTTCACAACTGGAGAATTCCAATGAAAACATTCGCTCTTTCCGCAATCGCACTCTTTGTGGCTACCACGGCTTTCGCCGACAAAACTGCAACCACGATGCCGCGCGTTGACGACAACGTGGTCAACCAGACCATCACACAAGCTGGCGGGTTCGTCGACCTGATCTACGTCATGTCAGAGGACCCCGACATTAGCGCTTTGCAGAACTTCTGCGTCGGCGGCTGTGACGTCACTTTTCGCATTACCTACCACAACGAAAGCAACAAGGCTGGCGAGGGTGTGTTGCAAGCAATCCAGGTCACACCGGTCCAAGGCGAAGCATTGCCTGAGTTTACGCTCGTACATCAGGACATTCTGATGCGAGCTGAAGGCAAGAGCGCTGCAGAGTTCTTCCGTGAACTGCGGAAGAACTTGCGTCGCTATCCCGACAATCTCTTCAGCAGCCCGTTCAGCAGCTGACCACTGATCCTTCGCTCACCCACACTGGGTGAGCCGCAAATCCCCCGTACACCACACTAGGTGGCACGGGGGATTTTTTATTGACAATAAGTCTTTTTTATGTTATAAATTCAACAGCACAAAGACGTGTTCACACCAGTCCTAGCCGAAATATTCGGCGCACATTGAAAAGGAACTACCCATGAAGAATTCCGCTCTGTTTAGCGAAATCGACAAAACCCTGCCACAAGCGGCTTCAACTACGATGCCGTCGACAGCGCTCGAACAAATGATCGCTGACCTGATGGCGGCGATCAATTCCATAGGGAATGAGATTAAGGTCGATATCGTTGCGACCAGCCCATGGTCTCAGCTGCCAGACGAAGATCAAAATCGTGGATCTGTTTCCATCGAAGATGGTTTCGGTTTTCAGGCTACCTTGACAGGTAGCCCGATCCGCGAACTTGAACTGGAAGATCTGCAGCAAGGACGCATCAACGTCCGAAATGACGTTCAATCGGTCGAGGCTGAGAACTGGTTTGGAATCCAGGCCATCTTTAACGGCAACGTCGGCGATGCTGAATTCGAGGACGTCAACTGGTCAAACATCCTGTTCGACGAAGTTGGCGACGTGTATATCGATGGTTTCAACACCACGATTACGATCGAGGATGTTGAGCCAGACAGTGACATTGATCTCGAAGGCGACAACCTCATCCTCGATGCCTCTGAGGCAAATGATGATATGAATGTCTTCGCCAATGGCGGAAACATGAATATCGCCACAGGCAGTGGCGATAACCGCGTCTACACTAACGAAGGTAACGACGTGATCAACACCGGTGACGGAAATGATTACGTTCGCGCCGACGAAGGTAACGACACACTCTACGGCGGTGCTGGCAGGGATGATCTCTTTGGTGAAGAAGGTGACGACGTCATCTTCGGTGACGCCGGTAACGATTACCTTTCAGGTGGTGACGGTAATGACCTGATCTCAGGCGGAACTGGCAACGATGTGATCGTTGGCGGTGATGGCGGTGATTTGATCAACGGCAATGATGGTGACGATTTCATCAATGCTGGTAATGGTGCGGACCGCATCATTGATGGCGCTGGTAACGACATCATGTATCTGGGCCGCAATGACGGTGATCCAGATACCATCATCTTCAACCAAAGTGATGAAGCGCAGACCAATACAGTCCATGACTTTGAGATTGGCGTTGACCAAGCCACCTGGTATGACCATTTGGGTAATGCTGCTGATGCTGCACAAGATGCACTTGTCAGCGGTGGTACAGCCGTTTACGGCAATCAGTCGATTGAGTTCATCGATCTTCTACCACTGCCCGTTCAAGAAATTGACGACTGGTACGGTGTCAAAGGCTAACGCTCCTCTTCTAAGTTCCCATACAAGCACAGCAATGTGCCTTACTCGGCCCAATTCATTTGAATTGGGCCGTTTCTTTTTGTTTTGTGTAGCGAGGAATTTTTATCTCCGACATTATAATTAATTAGCTGACTGATACATCACATACCTAGACTTGAACAAAATAATAACTACGGTACTTTATAGTTAGACGTTCAGGGAAAACCAAGAGGAGACGGTCATAATGTTTAAGAAACTTATTGTCGCACTGGTTGCGGTAGCACTCTGGCACAGCCCCATGGCTGCACAAACTCCACACCCCAGTTGTGCTGCAAAAGTGGAACAATACACACTCTTGCAAAATGATGAGTTGTTTGATCAAAATGTAGATCTGCAGCAACTCAGTGACGTAACCGCTACCACCATTGAACTGCTGGGGTTCTCTGTCTCAGCGGACCGTTGCTCTGGGCCGGAGGGAACAGCGCTGATATGTGATACCGCAGACAAACTACTGATCGAAATTGATCACCAGTACAACCAAAGCATGGAGGTTTGGCAAGGTGAAGCAAAGAGGCCGCCGCTTTTGACTCAAATCATGAAACAATATGATGAGCTACATATCAGGTATACCAGGGCCTGTGTCGTACCCACATTCGTTGGGAAGCCAGCCTAACCAGACTGAACATACAAAAGCCAACCGCTTAGGTTGGCTCTTTTCTTTTGTCGCCCCTCGGTAATTGTAAAGACCGTCTATTGCTTTTTTTAAAAAACGTGCTTTAATCTAGTCAGTCGAGGAGTCTTACTTCTCATAACTGAACGCATAGGAGTACGTATGCATCAATTGATCTTTTCTGTCGTAATTTTCACCGCCCTAGCAGGTACTGCTGGAGCACAACAATCAACAAATGATGAGCCATGGGGTGTTAGAAGTCAGATGAATACCAGCGAACAATTCATTGAAACCAACCCAACCCCTGTTTTGCCGGAAATTGTTGGACACCACGCAACAGTCCGCAGCGATCCTTTCATCAGACCTCTTCTGCCCGGACTGTTCCGGTCAGGAATTCCGACTGATGTATCTTGTAGTGAATATCCAAGACTCTGTTCAGCAGAAGACGCAAGTATTGAGGCTGCGGCAACTGGTAAGGGGATCATCACGGAACTACAAGCCCGAATCAACTCGCTGGAGTCTACGGTAAACGCGCTGATTGAAGTTATATGTGCTGACCGAGATGCTGTGATACACGTGGAACTGTGCACTAAATCAGATTAGCTGCGATCAACTTGCTCCTATCCCAAATCCCTCGCCACACATAACGTGTAGCGAGGGATTTTTATTACCTGACTTTACTTAGCGCCGTTACCAACCCAACTTTTTGGTTGCATCAAGTACCCGCTTGAATCCAGCGACGTTGGCTCCCACCACGTAATCAACACCGGTTTCAGTTTTGCCGGCAGCGACACACTGATCATGAATGTGGATCATGATTTTTTGTAACTCTGCTTCGATCTCCTCACACTTCCAGGCGTAATGCCCGGCATTTTGTGCCATCTCGATTCCAGACACCGTCACCCCGCCAGCGTTAGCAGCCTTACCTGGTGCATACACCACATCACTCTGTCGGATTACTTGCACGGCTTTTTCTGTTAGCGGCATGTTCGCACCTTCGATCAATAATTTTCCGTGCTTGATGATCGCTTGTGCGTCGTCTTGATCTAGTTCGTTTTGAGTAGCGCACGGGAAGTACGCGTCAGCCTTAACTGACTGCCACGGCTTACCCGATTTATATTCTGCACCCTCTATATCAAGAGTATCTAAATTATTTTTATTTTGCTTACAGGCTTTAATCGCATCAATGTCCTTTTGGGTGAATCCATCCGCTTTATACAAGTACCCATCTCGGTCAGATAACGTCAGCACGGTTGCACCAATTTCAATCAACTTACGCGCGGTGTATTCTGCCACGTTCCCAGCACCTGATACGACCGCTTTCATGTCGGCTAATTTTAGATCATGCTGCTTGGCTACTGCTTGTGCAAAATACACTACCCCGTGCCCGGTGGCTTCGGTACGCTGACACGACCCGCCAAACAATTCATCTTTCCCTGTCAGCGCCCCTTCATTTGAATTAGTGATTTGTTTGTACATTCCATACAGATACCCGATCTCGCGCGCACTCACGCCGATGTCTCCGGCTGGTACATCACGATCAATCCCGATGTGTCGGTGTAGCTCCAACATAAATGCTCGACAAAACGAACGGATCTCGTTGTCACTTCTGCCTTTGGAATTAAAATCACTTCCACCCTTACCTCCACCAAGCTGTAAGCCAGTGAGGGCATTTTTAAAGATTTGCTCAAACCCCAGGAACTTTAAAATATCTTCGTTGACTGATGGATCAAAGCGCAGTCCACCTTTGTATGGACCAAGCGCTGAATTAAACTGCACCCGATAGCCAATGTTGGACTGTAGTGCACCCGCGTCATCAGACCACACTACCTTAAACGAAATGACTCGTTCGGGAATAAGTAGTCGTTCAATAACCTGTAGATCTTCTGCCATAGAATCAGACGAATCCAAGTACCCATCAACCGATGATAAAATTTCTTCTACCGTTTGCAGAAACGTCGGTTGGTGCGAATAGGTTTCTTGTAGTTTTTCTAGGATATTTGTGGTGTGCATATAATATGTTTAGCTGATGTGCGATTTAATACGCTTTAAGTGGCAACTAATTACAATCAACCTTACAGTACCAAACATTATATCCAATAACACCAGTGACAAAAATGAGTACCACAGCTACTTAGAGCGTTACCGAGAAATTAATCAAACAAAAAGACCGGCGCCTAGGGCGCCGGTCTTTTCTATTTATACTTTCTTTACTTTATCTTTCTTTGGTTTCTTTACTTCTTTTTTCTTGTCTTGTCCCTTGGCCATACGGTTATTTCTTTTTAGCAGCTTTCTTTTTTGGAGCAGCTTTTTTGACTGTCTTCTTAACTACTTTTTTAGCAGCTGGTTTTTTAGCGGCAACCTTTTTCTTTGGAGCAGCTTTTTTGACAACCTTCTTTGCAACTCGTTTCTTGGCAGCTGTTTTTACTACTAATTTCTTTACGGCTGGCTTCTTTTTTGCTGCTGGTTTTTTTACAACCTTCTTTTTTGGAGCAGCTTTTGTTGCTGTTGGCATATTTAAATAAATTACTATTACACCCCCAATTGAGTGAGGATCTACCAATAATTATACGCGCATTTGAAATAAATATTTGATGCAAAGTAAAAACTGTGAACAAAGTATCGCACGCACGACATGCTCACTCTTGAGATCATTTTAACCAAACCACAGTTTACACAGTTGGATCGGGATGTACTTGGTAGATAGCTTGAATGTCTGCCAGTAATTCATCACCAAGCTGTAGCTCTCCAGCGTCGATACAGGATTTCAACTGATCCATTTTTGTAGCGCCAATTATTACCGAGGTAGTAAAGCGCTGCGCCGCCACAAACGCAAGCGCCATTTCTGCCGGTGACAAACCATACTTACGGGCAACCTCTACGTACTTTCTGGTAACTGGTTCAGCGTGTGGTGGATTGTAGCGATCGCTATTGCGCATAGTTTCGGTAAACCTTGCCCCTGCTGGTTTTGCACCGTCTAGATATTTCCCTGTTAGGACCCCCATGTTCAGCGACGAGTACGCGAGTAATCCCACCTGCTCTTTGATCGCGATTTCAGATAATCCGATTTCAAACGTACGGTTGGTTAAGCTGTACTGATTTTGAATCGACACAATCCGGGGTAAGTTTTCTGCACGGGCCAAGCGCAGATATTCGTTAACGCCCCAAGGTGTTTCGTTTGATACACCAATGTGTTTTACCTTTCCTGCCTTTACTAGTTCGCCTAATGCTTCCAGTGTTTCTCTAATTGGAGTTGAATCATCTGCCTCATCATGCTCGTAGGCGCGCGGACCAAAAAAGTTTGTTTTGCGCTCTGGCCAGTGGATCTGATATAGATCAACGTAATCCGTCTGCAATCGCTCAAGCGTCCCATCGATAGCGTCGGTAATACTTTTTTTATCGAGTCGTGGCCTATCTCCAACGGAGCGGGTAGTAATAAATCCTGCCGCCCCCACTTTGCTAGCGATAAACAAATCCTCACGGTCGGTTCGATCTTTGAGCCATGATCCGATGTATCGTTCCGTTGTTCCCTGCAGATCACCGGTTGGTGGTACTGGATATATTTCTGCGGTGTCGATAAATTTAATACCTCGTTCATCGACTGCGTAGTTGAGCTGTTCGTGGGCTTGCGCTTCAGTATTTTGCTGACCCCAGGTCATGGTGCCCAAGCAAATCACTGGTACTTCTATGTCGGTGTTTCCTAATTTTCTATATTCCATATGGGCGACAGTATACCGCGACATCCACTCTACGCAAAAAATAGCTACTGTCCTTTCACTAGTTGTAGCTTGTGTGACTTGGAGAGCTTCTTTATTTCAGCTTCGCGCTTCAATGCGGCGCTACGAGTAGCAAACGATTCTTGATGTATCAAGTGCACTGGACGCCGACCCGACGTGTAACGAGCACCAGCCACTTTCCCTTCCCCGTTATGCTCGGTCAACCGACGTTCAACATCAGTCGTGTAGCCACAGTACAGCGACCCATCTGCACATTGCAGTAAGTACACGTAATGCTTAGAAGTAATCTTGTTCACGGTAGTAGTATAAACTACTTGCATTCTTTTTTACTTTGTGTATACTAAACACTAAGTCAAGAGAAGAGACCAGCTGACTCGCTCCTTACAACCAACAAAGTGACCTGAACCGCACAGACCGTGCGGATGTATCAACACTTTACTTAGTGTAGTTTCTACACTTTATACTTCTTACAAGGTGTAACGCTCTTAGCATAGCGACTATGAGCGTCCCACCTCGTCGGAAACGAGGAAGTTCTTTGAAAATTAAATATCTAGGAGATAGACCATGGCTCAGAAACCCCAAAGTACAAAATTACCCGAATCGTGGGTGGCGTATGTAACACCATTTGCTACCACGATCGGGATGTCTATAGAAGATACAACTAAAGCCCTGCAGCCCGTCGTTGGCGACGCATCGGATGAAGCAATCGCGCTTTTAAAGGATGCTCAGTCTGGCGCAACCGACGAAGAAATCAAAGGGGTGTTCCCCGAGGTTCCTTCGGCTCGGCTGCGAGCTGCTGTAAAAACACAGCTGCGTGAAGTGGCTACTGTAGAAGCATCGACTACACCGACCATGTCACTCGACGTGCTCCCTGCCCCAAAGCCTGATGAAAGTTTCATTGCGGCGCTGAAGGTGGGTGGTGTTTCCAAAGTCGATCAAACTGACCTTGAAGCGGGCGTAAAGGCCGCACTGGCTGATCGGGTAGACTTCTTTGCTATCCCAAAAAAAATTCAGGCAGCGATGGAAAACTATGCTGACGTGACGCAAGAACCATTTGGCGACTCTTACTACGACGTCGTCAAGATGATCACCAAGCGTGATTATTCGGAAATCTTTGCGGCACTCGGGGTTCCGGCTTCGGCTGTACCCCAGGCCAAACGGACTCGCTTCTTGAAGCAGATCGACAGTATCCTGTGGCCGGCTGTCCAAAGCTTTAACGGTCAGCTCTCGGGCTGGTTTGATGCTTGGATGAAGGCCGCCGGTAACCCAGCGGCAATGATGCAGGCGTTCACAACTATGGCTGGTGGAGGCGGAGCACTTATGGGTCCTGCAATCACCACCCCAGACACTGAACCACTGCGCATCGCGGCAGACGAGGTTGTCGACAACATCAACCGGGCGTATGCCGGCGTTGGCATCCCGGCAGCAAGAGCCTTGGCTTTTGAGGCCACCCAGATCAAGGAATTGCTTAGCAAACCCGAGATCATGGGACTGGTGGGCGCGACTACTCGCGAGTTGATGCTCAAAGAACTGGGTATCGACGTTTCGGCAAACTTCATTTCGATGGAACACTCTGTCGTGAAGTACGTCTTGGCTGTTGGCGAGCTGAGCAAGCAAGCCAAGGGTTCACAGCAAGAGCAGCAATACTTGCAGAGCATGTACCAGCTGGGTGCGGTGATCCCTTGGGAGAAGCTGCGTGCAGGTGAAACTGGGAAAGCTCGACAGTCCGGTGAACAGTCTGATCGTGACTGGGATGCACCCATGACGTTTGCTGAACGCGAGCGTTCTGAAGGTCGTTGAATCACTACGGTGGGCGACAACGGTCGCCCACCCACAATCAAACAAGGAGAACTACTCATGAACGAACATATCCTCGACAGTGATCTGCTACTCGCTTACACCGAGATTATGGCAGCCACACGTCCACAAGATGTGTTCGGTTCGCCTGCAAAGCATCTGTCCACATCGCAGCAAGAACGGGCTGTGCATCAAACATTTACTTCACTCCTACATACCGTGGAGCCCAAACAGTACACCAGGTTGATCGACGTAAACGCTGCGGCCGATGCAAAGGAGGTTCTTTTGAATCTCTACCAATCAGCCCTGGCAGAGTTCAACATTGAATCAACTTTGATGGACTTTGTAATCCGTAACATACGGTATCAAATAAAAAAGTGGATTGCCTACGAAAGGAACGCAACCCTCTACCTAACAATCGCTACAAAAGAAGATGAGGCAAAAGAAGTGGTGTTAAAGATTGCCAAAAATGAAGCCGGCAGTGCCTCACTGGCAAACGAAGCTCAATACCTTCGCTCCTTCCACACCACCCACCAAAACAATCCGGTGGTGAAAATACGCAAGACTCTTCCCTCGCTACTTGATTCATTCAATGTAGAGGGGAGGCTGGTCAACGTACTGCCCTACTATCATGGTTACAAAAGTGTCGATACAATCATCAATCACTTTCACCATGAACTACCGGTAGGACAAGCTGCCTGGATTGCTCGTCGAATGCTGGCCTTTCCACTCACTGCAGCCATTGCTGGAATCGAGCATAAAGCGATGACATTCGAACACTTGTTGGTACACCCAATAACCCACGAACCGATCTACATTGGTTGGGCTCATGGGACAATACCAGCGACTAAACCTGACTTAGGCAATCTCGACATGAGAGAAACCTTTGTTCAGGTACGAGAACTGTTCTTGAACGAACGAGGCACTGCAGTTGCTGGTGCTCCGTACGAAATCCTTGCATACCTAAAAGAACAAACTCTACATGAACGCAAGGTTGACGGAACAGTAGCTCTTAACGAGTTTACCGACCTGATCTACAAACATCTCGGTAAACAATATAGACCCCTAACCCTCAACTAGAAAAGGAGACCACCATGGGTGGAGGAAGTTGGGACACTGGAGCATACACCAGTGCAAAAACCAAACGTCAAGTGAGCGGACAAGCTGACTTTGGGTATCACGAAGAAGTCCGGCGTGGCAGGGCTACCGGGGTTCACCCCACGCTCGATCCACGTACCATCATCACCAGTGTTACCGGCGTTCGGGAGTCTCGCGACAGCGTCGAACACCCAAACTCGGTACCAATCAAGATTGACTTTGACGTCACTGGCTCGATGAGGCGTATTCCAGAAGTGATGCAGCGCAAGTTGCCAAAACTGATGGATACAATCCTCGCCAAAACCAGTGTCGCGGACCCACAGATCTTGATGGGTGCCATCGGCGACTATCACTCTGACCGGTATCCGGTGCAAGTTGGGCAGTTCGAGTCAGACAACCGGTTTGACGAACAACTGCGCAACATCATTCTTGAAGGAGGTGGTGGCGGTCAAAATATGGAGTCTTATGGACACTCGTTCTATCAGGCAACCCATCTGATCGCCACAGACGCCTTTGAAAAGCGCGGCAAAAAAGGCTACCTGTTCACCATCGGTGACGAACGCTTTTGGCCTGAACTGACTGCCAAAGAACTGAATGATGTCTACGGCGTCGGTGCAGAATCAGCTCTACAGGTGAGCGATCTGATTACGCAGGCAAAAGAACGGTGGGAAATCTTTCACATCGTTCCGACGCAAACCAGCTATGGAACCAGCAATGTCGGTTTCTGGCGGGAGCATCTGGGTGAGCGCGTCATCGAACTCGATGACATGTACCTGGTATGTGAAACCATCGCGGGCGCCATCGGTATGATGGAATCAGCTGGCGCTGCTGACCGGTCAATCTCCGATATTGGACTGACTGGTGACGCAGGACGCAGTCTTGCACAGGCACTGTCTGGACTTGTTTCCAGCTAAGCTATGACCTAATGGTCAATTGTTCCTTCGCGGCCACCAGATACAATTTCTGGTGGCCGCTTTTCATTCCCTATAACAAACAGGAGAAAACAATGAAACAGCAAATAATCATTACTACTGACCTCGGGTACGGTGACGCCGGGAAAGGCACCATGATTGATGCTTTAGTTCACAAAGAAAACATCGACTTGGTTGTAAGGTACAGCGGTGGCGCTCAAGCGGCACACAACGTTATAACTCCCGACGGCCGTCATCATACGTTCGCTCAGTTCGGGAGTGGCAGCTTTCGCTCCGGCACCCAAACCTACCTAGGACCAAAGATGCTCGCGCAACCGCAGTTTCTACTGGCGGAAGCGCAAGCTCTACAGAAACTTGGGGTGGTCGATCCGTTATCACTACTGACTATCGATGCTCGCGCTCCCATCATCACGCCATACCATCAGCTGGTAAATCGTTTAAAAGAACTAGCGCGGGGATCTGGCAGACACGGCAGCACTGGTATCGGCATCGGAGAGACCCGAGCTGACAGTGAAAATGTCAAAGTACAACACCTCACCGCCGGAGACCTGGCCAGCCCAGACTTAAAACACAAGCTGTCTGAAATCCGTGATCAGAAACGTGATCTGATGATGACTCTGCTTCATGTGAATGCCAATAACTCAGACATCATCAAACTGTGGCATATGTTTGATGACAAAGAGCTACTGGCAGAATCAGTACGGAGCTACACTGAACTGAGTAGTCGCGTCCAAATTGCTAACAGTTCGATACTGAGAGAAACGTTACATGCTGGCAAACGTGTCATCTTTGAAGCGGCGCAAGGAACGCTGCTCGACGAAGATTACGGATTCTTTCCGTACGTGACGCGAGGAAAAGTAACCACTATTCACGCCCATGAACTTTTGGCCGAAGTCGGCTATACAGATCCAGCGTATGTTCTAGGGACCGTGCGAGCCTATGCAGCGCGTCACGGACCTGGACCATTCCCCACGGAGAATGCGTGGTTACGCAGCCAAATCCACGAGCAACACAATGATCATGGTGATTGGCAGGGCGCGTTTCGCATGGGTCACTTTGACATGGTGGCCACCAAATATGCGATGGAAGCAAATGGTCAAATCGACGGTCTGGCTGTCACCAGTATTGACCAGTTGGAAAAAATGAAATCCTTCCATTTTGCCAGCCAGTATCGAGATGCAACTGGGAGTGAGTATAGTCAGCTCACGTTGCCAGAAAAAGGCAATCTGGCTGAACTCGAGAAACTCTCAAGCTGGCTGATGCAAGGCGTGTCTCCTCTCTACGAAGCACGTCCAATGTCGACAAAAAATGTTGTTGAGGCAATCAGCAGCATTCTACAAAAGCCAGTAGCAGCAATCTCCGAAGGTATGACCAGAGAAGACAAAACGTTCTTTGAAGCAGCAGTGTGACACACAATGTCACACAACAAGCCCGGTAATGGTATTGCCGGGCTTTTATTTTATTGACAATGAAATAATAAAACCCCGTCGATTTCGCGCCGGGGTTTGTTTTTTTTCGAAAGGAAGTCAGAGAACTTGATCAAGGTTTGACCGGTGAATGATAGCCGTCCAGTGCAAGCGGGCCTTCACCTCTCGCACCAATTCTGGTTCATACTCTTCCCACGGATCGTAGCCGTCTGAACGCAAAAACACAAACCCGAGCTTCTGACTAATGCCAATCAGTGGCGTGTCATCCCACGGAGTCTGATGACCCGGATCCATGATTGCCCCGGCAAACTCACCCTTCCAAAGACGTGCCATCCATGTTCCGATACTGCCACCGTCGCTGTGATTCTTACAAAAACAGTTGGCAAGTTTCTCAACAGCCGTTGGTGCCATACTCAGCGGATCACGTAGCAATACATACTGATTACTTATGGTCTGCTCGAACTTTTGTGTATGCAGATACTGACTGTACTCATACTCACTAATGCGATGCACCTTGTCACTACCTGGTCGGTAGCCGTAGATTTCCTGAGTGTTGATGTCGCCAATCCAAGCGGACGCAACTTCACCATCTACCACCAGTGCCACCATAGTTGATGTGCCGTGCGACTGCTGCCGCACGAACGCCTTGGTACCATCAAGTGGATCAACGGTGAAATACGCATCGACACCATCAATGGTGCAAGGTATATCCGGAGTGTCTTCCTCTCCGATCATACCAACACTAGGAAAGCATTCTCTGAATGAGGATTCATACAAAGCCTGGGCGGCGGTATCGGCAGAAGTAAAGACGTCTGTCATTGATCCGTCATAGCCCACCTTTGCAGTAGCTTCAAATTTGAAGCGTTCTGCTCTAATGGTCACAATAGCCCTACGGACAAGTTCCTTAAGAACAATGCCGACGGAATGGTCGTTTAGTTTGATAGGCAACATGTCCATCTCCTTTTCAATTTACGTTCTGTACAGGTAGATCAATTTAGTTTCACTATACTTACTAAAAATATATAGTCAATGCGTGACTCACTACACCACCAACTCCAATTCCTGCAGCTTCTGCGAAGCAAATTTATACAACGCCGCGGGGCGGTTTTTTACTCCGTCTTGGACTAGTCCAGTGTCGGTGACTATGTTGAGTGCTAGGATCTTTTTCCTAAAGTTTCTTTTATCAAATTCTTTTTTAAGGATGATTTCGTAGACCTCTTGTAGTTCGCTAAGGGTAAAATGTCGAGGTAACAAATATTGGGCAATGTTTGTGTACGAAAGTTTGCCTTGTAATCGAGCCTTTGCAACTGACAGCATTTCATTATGGTCATACGCTAGCTGCTTGAGCTTTTTGACTGGCACAAACAAAGCATCAGGATGATCATACGTAGCAACCGTATCTGGGCGAACTAAACACAGGTACGCAACCGAAACTACACGGTTACGTTTGTCACGCTCAACATCACTAAAGGTATATAACTGCTCAAGATACACATCAGTCAAACCTCCTTTTTCATGTAACACCCGTACACAGGCTTCGCGGGCAGTTTCGGTCTCTGTCACCATGCCACCAAGAAATCCCTGTATATCAACATAATGCGGTGGTCGATCAACAGTACTTACTAATCCGTGCAACTCTCCATCGAGGAAACCAAACACAATGACATCAGTTGCTAAGGCTGCAAATCTAAAATGTTCTGGGGCTGATTTCATACTTGTATACTATACACTAAGTACCACAAAAGAAAATGTCAGTCGTATTTGACTGACATTTTCTTCTCGACTACTTCTTGGCTGGCTTGAGTTTACTTAAATCAAGTACGTCGTCGATCTTTATTTGCTCTACAAAATCTGGAACGTGCGACACTAGAATCATCGCTCCTTTATATTGATTGAGAGCCTCAGCAATTACCGGGATATGGCGGAAGTTGATGTGGTTAGTTGGCTCATCGAGAATCAGTAGTCCTGGTTCTTCCATGGTTAGTTTTGCAAACGCAACCAGACCTTTTTGCCCTTCAGACAAGTCACCAACTTTTGATTTCATCACATCACCAAACAAGAGGAATCCTGCAGCAATTGACCGCATGTCTTCTTCTAGTTTTTTCTTCATACTATCCATTAGGGTTTCAAACACTGACTTATCAAAATCAAGGTTTGAAAAGTCTTGGCGGTAGTACCCGATCTTGACTCCGTTTGCTACTTCTTCCCCAGTAGCAGTTCCACCAGCGAGACTTTCAAGCAGCGTTGTCTTGCCGATCCCGTTAGGTCCAACAATCTGTAGGTGCTCGCCACGCTTCAAGGTCACGTCACATTGCATCTCCTTTGGTTGGTGGTCTTTAATCACAGTCACTGATGATAGGTGCAACACTTCAAGCGGGATGTCTTGGTGCGGGTCGATTGTAAACGGTCGGATTGACTTGTCTTCACGTCGAACATCAATCTTGTTATCTTCCGCTTCCTCGATTTCTGCGCGCATTTTCTTCGCCACTAAACGCATCTTACCTCCCTTGGCAGCAAAGTAGTTGATCTTGTCTTTGTCCGCCTGAATCTGTTTGTTCATGGCAGCGTTTTGTCGCTTTTCTTTTTCGACTCGGGCTGCGATCTCATTTACTACAGTGTGATAGTTACCGTTGTATTGTTCGACCTGGCGATTCTGAGTATTCAAATATAGAACCCCTTGCGTAAAGGCATTGAGGAAGTCGGCATCGTGGGAAATAACGATCACGGTCTTTTTGTACTCACGCAAGAATTCAGTCAGGTGTTCGATACCGGCAGTGTCGAGGTTGTTGGTTGGCTCGTCGAGTAATAGTACGTCTGGATTCTGGATCAATGCTGACGCCAGTAGCAAGCGAGCTTGCTGTCCCCCAGAGAAACTACCAATGATGCGATCTTTGAATGTCTCTGCCTGAGATTCAGGTGGAGTTAAATTTACCACCTCTAGCACCGCATCAATCTTGGGATCGATGTCATACACTTTTTCGGTGAAACAGTTCTCAAAAAAAGTCCGGACTGTAAGCTCTAGCTCCTTGCGGGGAATGATTTGTCGCGACTCGGCGATTGTCGTTCGTGGTTGCAGGTTGATTGTTCCTTCGTCGGGATCTGTCTTACCAGTAATCAAGCCAAACAAAGTCGACTTGCCGGCGCCATTTTGACCCATGAGCGTAAACTTCGCGCCTCGACGCACCACAAAACTCGTCTCTTTAAGAATAGGTTTGGTGGCGTCGTGCTCAAACGATACGTCTTTAAAAACTACAATTCCATCTCGTTGATTCATGGGTGACAGCATACCGCAGTCACACCTGAGTGCAAGTAATTACTAACTAATGGTACAGTACTAGCATGCGGGAGTTTATCAAAAAAGCATTGATTGGGACGGTGTTCTTATTGCTCTTTATTGCTATTTTTTGGAAAACGCTCACCGCCACAGCCTTTTGGGGACTGGCGGTATATCAAACCAAAGATCACAGCGCAACCAAACTAACCCCTGGCCCGATGCTTGCATTACAAATCGCAACCAGTAGTGCCAGCAGTACAGTATATGGTTCACTAAACATTCCACATTTCTTTACCCAAACCGATGTGCTGCTACCACCAGGTGGTCGACAGACAGTTTTTTCTGATCTGGATTCAAATGCCTACTATTTGATAACCAATATGGAGTCGCACAAAGATGGATTTATCGGTAGACAAGCGGACAAAACTGCAGCCGAGATCACCACATTCTGTAATGTCCTGACCAACGTTTTTACCATCAACCCTTGTCAGGATGACCGTTCATTTATTACAACCGTCATGATGACTTCGCGTAGCACTGCCGGACTATTTTCTAATCATCAAACAAAAAATGCGGCTGCGACATTTCTGTTACTTAAAACCGCCTATGTCCCAGAGGGAACCACGAACATTAACCCCTTTACTACAAATGATATATCTGGACATCTGACCTATGCGTCAGCTGATTCAATCGCCTATCTGTTTGATACCAATGAAACTGGCTACGAAATTGTGTTTGTAAATATGGACCAAACTGAAATAGAATCTATACTAGCAAGTATTAGTAGTTATGAATAAAGACTCGTAAACAGTTTTAAATCATTTATACTATAAGATAAGTAACTTATTCATAACGCCACTTTCATGAATAGAGAATCACATTCAACCCTTGTCGAAAATGCACTACAGCACGTGCACCACACGCAAGCTTTACTGGCCTACGCAGCCACTGACGCCGACTTTGCTGAAAGTCTGGCTCATTATGTCCAACACCAGTTCTGGCACCCGCTAAGCCTACCGATTGAAACCCCATCGACGTACGCCATCCCGGTTGACCGGCACGATGCGGTTCGGGTGACTCATTGGCTTATGCAAGAACTCGAAGAACAACCAGAAGCCTACACCGCCAGAGGGGCGCTGAGCACCTGGGCCTCAACCTATAAAGAACCAAAAAACCTAGTCCTTGGAATTGTTGGACTAGCTATCATTGGCCCGACCCTTGGCCTGATCGAAAACAAGAAAAAGAAGAAAACCAAGTTACAACTAGTAATTGATAAAGCGTGGGCAGAATCTTTTACACCAACAGAGCTAGTCGAGAAGACCCACGAAATCAGCCAAGCAGTTATTGCCAAGGAACTACGTAGTGCTCGGGGGAGGCTCGAATGCCTGCACCCAGACACAGCCGACTGGTGTATGGCTGGCTCAGGGACGAAACTTCACACTCTGCCACACAATGAAGTTGAATTGATCTGTAGCACCCTCGCAGCCGAGCAACTATCTCATATTGCGCTGTACCATAAAGACAAGTTGGTAGCCATTGGAATTTCTCCGAGCATTAGCGACCAGCTAGTTGAGGACACCCTCAAATAAACAAAACCGTGGACACAGTCCACGGTTTTGTTTATGTAGCAGCCTCCACAAACGTTGCAAGCACGTTATGTATCATATACTTAAAAGAAGCTCTCTTGGTTATTAGCTAAATACTCTTTTTCGGCGGCTGTCATTTCTCTACCTAGTCGTTCGTTCCGGTGTGGGTACCGACCAAACTGGTCGATAATATCTTTGTGGATGTGTTCGTACTTGAGAGTCTCTTCGATCCCGAGTGACTCAAATAATGGCACGGCTTGCTCGTGTATCAATTTCGACTCGCTATGCATAAACGGCATATACAGGAACATCCGTTCGGTTGGATCAAGCTGTTGATCAAACCCCGCTGCGATTGCTTGTTGCGCTATGGTCAATGCCATACCGTCGTACGCGAAGGCTTGCCCAGAATCACGAAATAACTGCCGTGAAAATTGATCAAGCACAATTACTTCAGCCAAGTACGAGTGTACCTCGGTGCGATACTGCCAAAATTCCCCTGCTGCTACCTGCTTGTGGATGTCGGTAAAGCGATCAACAATCATCTGATCGATCTTAGCCTCACCGCTAAACCGCTGCTCGTGAGTCAGTTCTTCAAACCAAAACCGCAGCACTTCCCCCAACTTCAGTCGTTCGTATTTCATATATTGTAGTGTAACAAATTTGCATTCTTTGCGTGAAGCCGGCATAGTTAACCCGGATCAGAAAGGAGATGGGTATGGATAATACCGTAAATCACCCCGAAGTAGAGCGACTCTCGATCGCTATAGACGACGAAGCCAAGCGACTGCGCGATATACACCCAGCTCATCCGTTGCTTATATGGTATGTAAAACTGTGGGTAGTGAGTAATCTGCCAGAACAAACTATCAGACTTCGCACCCGCGCTTTTGTCCATCGGTTTACCACTGACAAAAGTGCACGCAAGAATTTTATGGTCGACGATCAAGTCAAGATCGATGTCTTGGTCGAGTACCTTGGTGCAATCGAAGACGCATTACGAGCAACTGCAAATAAACAAGAGGAAGAAGCACATGCCTGACACACCCGACACCCAACAGCTGCGCGGAAACATTTTGGACTGGCTCAAAGAGCAAAAACTTGATCCTGAAGATCTGGCAGCCCAAACAGCCGCCGTGAGGAAAATGAGCTTTGCTGAACTGGCCGTCATGTACCCCGAGTGCACTAGCGATCTCTGCTGAGTCCAAACCGCCTACGAGACACATCTCGCCGGCGGTTTTTATTTACAAATAGTTTTTGATGGTGTAGGTTTTGAACCAAAGCCCTTTAGATCTATTGGAGAAACCAATGTCGGAACAAACCAGTACTTGTAGCAACGCTGCAGAATTATGGGATGAAGTAAGACTACCAACCAAACAATCCCGGGATAAGCAACGGTGGATGCGTAAAGCGTTTGCACACGCCCACCCAATTGGTCACCGTGATTCTATAAAAGCTGATTTGGCAAAACTGGCTACTGATAGGCTGAAGGGATCTGAGATTCAGCAACCATTTCAACACCTGAACCAAATTCACCCGCGAGCCTGGCCCTTACTTTTAGCACACGGCAAAGACTACAGACCTAAAATGATACGCGGTAGAGGATTGCGTGATTCCCAAGTCCAACCTACTGACCGCGAGTGTTATCTGAACTCAGCCAAACTTATGCGAGGCGTAAACACCACTACCAACAAGTCAGTAACGTACGTTGAGGGTTGCATATGCGGTCCAATGATTTGGATGCAACTGCATGCCTGGAACGGTGCTGGATTTTCTCACCACGCCTTTGACTGGACGTTCTATCCAGTAACCAATTGGTGCCGTTACTTTGGAGTACCTTTTAGCGAAGGAGAATACATTAAAATAGTTCGCCTCGGGCAAAAAGAGCGCCCAATCGGACTACTGTTTGATGTTGAAACTTTTCCAATCTATGAAAAGGAGATTCGGGAAGTCCTTGAACGACCCAGAACCAGACTTCGTCGTCGTTAAAGTAACGCACTCTCCACACCGCCCGCGACGTGTCGCGGGCGGTTTTATAATGGAGCGCAATATATTTCTAATACTACTTGCTATATCAACTAACATTCTGCATAGTAAATGAAGAAACAATAGTGGAGTATTCAAATGCCAGAGTATACAACTTCTGCAGTTCTGCACTGGAACGCTGCGATCCTGCGTTTGTATGAACCAGACCATATGCTGCTAACGTATTATGACGCCGCTTGCAGTACATCACCGACTTCAAACTCAATTACCCAAGCTTTCATCCAACAGTTTAATCCAACCAGGACATTGAGTACCAAAGCAGTCGGACGTGCGTATGCCCGAGCACTCGAAGAAGCAATCAATCTGGCGAATCAGACCAACCACGCAGAGGTCGAACGTGCAGTGCGAGACCTATTTTCCAGAGTGGTACAAACTAAGTAATAAAACCAAAGGTGGCCAAAAGCCACCTTTTTTGTTTGACCGTAATAACCATAACGATAAATATAACTATTGCTGTTAACAAAAACATACCCTCGCACTAGTGCGAGGGTTTTTACTTATTTATTTTAACTCAATTGCTACCACCCCATACTGACGCTCTTTTTCTGGCGTGTAGTACTGATAGACATCAGTTATTCTCTCTTCGGGGTACTTCTGAAACATTGATTCAAAATCTGTAAACAAGTTGAGTGCAACAACAGTTCGCTCAAGAGTTTCACCACCCTCACGATTTTCAAATACAATCACATCACCTACAGCTAACTGCCGACGCTTATCATCATGCAACCGACATTCAATATTCTTCTCACCTGATTTAATTCGTCCATATGGTTCAGGGTGTAATCGCATTTTCATAGTTGTAGAATATTTGTTTTGAAGTTTTTTCTTTTATCTATCATAACAAAAAAGCGTGATCTGGGTTGCTGTACCCAAATCACGCTTTCTGAAAACACTGCTATTCAACGTCCTCATGAGCGATACCATCACCAGTATCGATATTGAATTCGACCAGCCCCATCGTTCCATAGTATGAATACGATTCGCCAGGCTGGATGGTGATCAAGTCCCCCTTGAAAACTTCGTAATTCAAACCTTCAATTGTAAAGACACCTCTGCCACTAACAACGTAGTAGTTACGAATGCCGTGAAGAACTTTTTTTGTCGGATGGCCATTATAAACGTCAATAGTGAGAAAGTTGAATGGTACGCCTGCACCATGTTGAACATATCTGCGGTAGACATATCCATCGCGATCATTCTTCGGTACATTGCCAAACTGAGTTAGTGTGTTCATCTGTTTATTCCTTTGTATGTCTAAAACAAATATACGTATTTCAAATTTAATTGCAAACATTTGGAAACTGAAATTTTCAGGTGAAACATAAGTCAAAATACAAAAAAGCCGGAGAATTTGTGAATCACGTCGCTAAGATATGATTCACAAATTCTCCGGCCTTTTCTTTTACTCTACTGATAGATTTCAAAATGAGATGAGTGACGAGGAGGGTAGTTGAAAATTTTACGAGCGGGACTAGTGTCCAGTGAGTAAAATTTTCAGCGTACCGACAAAGTCAATCGCTCATTTTGAAAGACTACCAGGCGAAGTGGGCAAACGCTCGGTTGGCCTCTGCCATCTTGTGCGTATCCTCTTTTTTCTTTACTGCATCCCCTTCTTCTTTGGCTGCGAGCAATAGCTCTTTAGCTAGACACTTATGCATCGGAGTTCCCTTTTGCTTTCGTGCTGCTGCAATCAGCCATCGGTAGGCTAGTGCCTGCCGTCGTTCTGCTCGTACTTCACGAGGGACCTGGTAGTTTGCTCCACCGACTCGGCGTGAGCGAACTTCCATCAGTGGTCCGGCGTTTCGAAGCGCTGCGTTGAACGTTTCCATTGGATCGTCGCTGGTGTCTTTGTCAGCTTTGATGATCTCGAATGCTCCGTATACGATCCGGCGAGCAGTTTCCTTCTTACCGTCAAGCATGATGTAGTTAATGAAGCGTTCAACATCAACTGATCCATGTACGATATCGGCTGATACCGTTGGACGTTTTTTGATTGGTCGTCGCATAATAATGTTAATTAGTGCGAATGTCGGTTGTTATAGAAACAATCTTCATTCTTCGCATAGGTTGATACCGAAGGAGTAATCCTTGTATCGCGTCATATGATCTGTAGCGAATATAAACTATTTGTAATGTGAAGGAAACGTAGTCCTTCGGCTATGCCGCCAAAGCGTAAGAATTTCTTTTCTGATGAGGCGGGCAAGGTATTGAGCGCGAGCCGTACATTGGTACGGTGAGCGATTAATTACCGCAGCCCAACAAAGTCAGGGGAGGAATTATTATGCTTTGGGTTTTTTGGCTCCGTACTTAGAGCGCCCCATTCGTCGTGCATCAACTCCAGTTGCATCGTACTTTCCACGTACAACTGTATAGTTGACCCCGATATCTTTCACACGTCCTCCTCGGACAAGCACAACTGAGTGCTCTTGGAGAGTGTGTCCCATACCTGGGATGTACGCGGTAATTTCCTGACCATTTGAAAGTCGGACTCGGGCAATCTTTCGAATCGCTGAGTTCGGCTTTCGCGGAGTCTTGGTAGTTACCTTCGTACATACACCACGTTTAAACGGAGAGAAGTAAGAGTTTGGCTGGTTCTTGATTTTGTTAAAACCAGTCTCCAAAGCCGCTCGCTTACTCTTTCGCGCTTTGTCGGTTCGCTTCTTACGGGTTAATTGTTGAATTGTTGCCATAATGTAGCTCGCACACTGTACTATAAACAGATTATATTGCAATACACCCCTCTAGGCCCCGATCAACCAGAAAGTTAGTATTTGTGTCACTCGATACAATGGTTCTGCCAGAAACACCACAAAGAAGAAAATCACTAACCCAAAACCAAGAAACGCGTTTTGTTCTAAGAACGCACGAAAGCGGTCGTACCCCATTCGAGCTGAATACGGGAGTAGTCGGGGCAGAATCTTTGAACCATCCAAAGGCGGGATCGGGACCAAGTTAAAGAAAGCCAAGAAAATATTAAGGATAATGACCTGTACTGCCAGCACAATGAATGTTTCTGACAAAGCCAGTGCATCGGCGAAACGAACAATCATGGCAAAAATAATTGCCAAGGCAATGTTCGAGGCTGGGCCGGCAGCGGCCACGATGGCTTCACCCCACTTTTGATTGGTGAAGTTATATGGGTTGTATGGTACTGGTTTGGCTGCCCCGAAAAGAATCGGTGACCCACTCATTATAAGAAGCCCTGGCAGAATAACCGACATTAAAGGATCAAGGTGCACAATTGGGTTTGGTGATAGTCTCCCTTGCAACCGAGCCGTCGGGTCCCCCAGCCAGTCAGCGGCAAAACCGTGTGCCATCTCGTGGATGACGACAGATATAATAAGGATGACAATCATCGCGATTTGAAGTGGATCCATAGTCCAAGTACTATACCGCAATTCTTTTTGATACACCAAATCACTTGAGCAGGAGAAGTGGCTGGGTAGTTCATTTTTATGTCGGAGAGGGCAGCGTGCATGAAATAAACTGTGAACATCAAAGCCTGTAAAACTCACTGCCGCAGCAACTTCGTTCTCTAGAGAGGTTGCAAAATCAGCCGTGCATGGTAGTATGGCGCCACTAATCGAAATATCTATGGCTAACGTTTGTCAAATCACAGGAAAAGCAACCCAAGTCGGAGGACGATACTCAAACCGCACCCGTGCGCAGGAATATAACCCGTGCGGAAAAGTACTGCGAAAACCGAATCTACAAAAGAAACGAATCTACGTACCAGAAATTGACAAGCACGTAGTTGTCAAAGTTTCAGCTGCTGCACTACGAACTATCGCTAAGAACGGCGCCTACGTCACATTAAAGAAAGCTAAGTTAATCTAAATCAAATTAATAAGAAAAACAGCGACCAAATGGTCGCTGTTTTTTGTTAATTCATTTCACCTAACCTTTGAGGCCAAGAGAGACCGTATCAAGTGAATATTCTCCCGTGAAGTTATAGAACTCCCGACCGGTTTGCCCCTTGAAAAAATTCTGTAACTGATTGTAGTTCTTTGAGTTTTGTTCGTAAGCATAATAGTAATCCCTGTCACCACTCTCGTGACTATAGTGAATCACTTCTACATCAGAAGAAATACCAACTACTTCTTGATCATAATATCCACTGAGGAATACTCGACTAACGGCATCATTGACTGCGTCTCCGGTCAGCACCCATTTTACTGGCTCATACGAGGTCAAGATCAACATGGTATCTTCTTGCCACCCAGCTCGCTTAGTCAGATTAACGGTTACTTCTCCCTGCGGGTGCTGCTGAAATCCTCGCTTGGCTCCATCTGGATATGACCCTTGGTAAGCTCCAACCACTAGTACCGCATCATTTTTATCAACGTCCCAAAAATCTCGCGACATTCCGACATCATTGTTCTCATCTTCTAGCTGCTGATCTAATTGCGACATTAGATTGTTAAGTAGTGCTTGTAGTTTTAGTTCTGACATCTGATTCCGCTTAGACTTTGCTGGCACATTTTTTGGATCTTCAATCACTTCGAGCAAATGATCAACCTGCTCTCGTAGAAGATCATTATCTTCAGAATCTACTTCTCCATCTGCATCAGTCATTACTTCATCTTCAAGATCAATGACCACCGTATCGTACTCGCTTACTGTGGAGTCTTTTTCGGTATATTTCGACTGGCAACGTAACTCAAATTTGTTTCGTCCATCTATATAATCAGTGCCCCATTTCTCCCTCAGTGAAGTCCGGGCAATTTCGTGACGAGAGTCTTTGTTATCACCTACACCAGTCCTATTTGTGAGGATAGGAGTGCCATTAATAAACACGCTACAGCTAGATACACCGACTGCCTCCCACTCGAATTCTACGTATGGACTATGGGTGTCGTTTTCTTTTGTAACGTCAGCATCGAAATCTTTGATCCCCACAAACGGCGTTACATCTGAAGATCTCTTTGCACACATAGAGTTAGCTTTTGCGGTAGCAGCACTGCCAAATATGCCAGATGGATTTACTAGTCCTTGCGGAGATAAAATTTCTGCACGATATAAAACACTAAATTTGTTTACTGCTTCAGCCGTGTTTTCATCAAACACCGTACTCTCTTGTCCAGGAGATCCAACGCCTCTGGTAGCAACCTGAGTTCTAGGATCTAAATTTAGAAATCTCTGCAGTTGTTTAACATCATTACCTATAGAATAAATATTTAATGACCGGGTCCACGTATATGGGCAAACTGAAGCTTGATCAGTTGCAGGCTTCTTCAATTCCTTTTTCTCTGTAGACACGTCTGTAACCACCTCATCTGCTTGCATCATCTGCAACTGCGCCATCAGCTGAGTAATCAGTTCCATGAGCTGACTGATCTGCGCAAGCATGGCTGCTCGTTGTTCGACTGATACCTCTTGGGCTGCGGCTTGGTACACGGGCACCATTGTTCCAACCATTAGCATTGCTCCCATCAAAAAAGCAAGGCTGATGGTTCGAAGATTGGTAAGTAATGTTGTCATGTTTCTATAGCTTATTTATTAATACACGAGAAAGGCCGACACCTTGCGGTGCCGGCCTCCTTGTTAGTTATATTTATACTGTTTGCGCTCTAACATAGCAATTACGCTATGGGGAAAACTACCCAGTGGAATCTGTTTTCATTGTGAAAATAAACCACTACATTTACCTAATCCCGCAATTTGTCAGACAAATTGCGGGATTAGGCTATGTAGATGAGCAAAGAAACTGTGGTAATTTATTCCCTCCATACCCGCTGACCATCGGAATAAAACGTCACAGTGCCATCAATTCCGGTATGCGCTGTTTGTATGTCACGCGCAAAGACTCGCTGCATGACTAACTGATCTGGGTGGCCATAACTATTATCAAGACCAGCAGACACCACCGCGTACTGGGGCTGCACAGTGTCGAGGAACAGTTCCGAGGTAGACGTCTTTGATCCGTGGTGCCCCAGCTTGAGGACGTTAGACTGTAGCCCGACCCCATGAACTCCGACTAAGTAATCTTCTACTCCAGTTGGTGCGTCACCGGTAAGCATAAAAGCGGTGTCACCGTAGACCACCCGTACCACTATCGATGCGGTGTTACTAGCCCAATTAGTCGTCTCGCTGCCAGGTGAGAGGACCTCGATAGTAGTTGAAGCCCCAACTTGGATCACCTGACCAGCTTGCGCATATTGCATGACGGCATTTTCTGCCGCAGCTACAGTGGTAAACATAGTGAACGCCGGCGAATCGCCCTCCGCTTGTGTCTCTACCAGCATATCTACCTGGTACCGCTCTAGTACATCGACTAGACCACCAATATGATCAGTATCTGGGTGGGTAGCGATAACCACGTCTAGTGAACGATCACCCCAAGACAGCTTAGCTGCGAGCTGTTGCAAAACTGCACTACTTTTTCCACCATCAATCAGTACTTCATAACCATCTGGTGTCTGTAGCAGGATTGCATCACCTTGCCCCACATCAAGAAAGTGAATTGAGAAATATGGTGACGGGTGGGTTGTAGGTAGTGTCAGTAGCACACCGCCAAACAGTAGGAATATCCCGATCACCGCAAGCTTGAGTCTTTCTACCAGATCCATAGCATCATGATACAATGATTTCATTATAATAATATGTTCTTACCTATGAAATACGAACCTGTATCATTCAATATTCCAGAGCTTGCTGGTATATCAAAAGAAACCATCGACGGTCACCTTGGTCTCTACCAAGGGTACGTCAAACACGTCAATTTAATCCGAGAAAAAATCGCAGCCTATAGTGCTGACCCTGACAATAATGGCTACGCCATTAGCGAAATGCAGCGGCGCCTGGGGTTTGAGTTTGGTGGTATGCGTAACCATGAGTACTACTTTAGCCAACTAGAGGGTGGCCCAAGTGCGCTCCCAGAAGGGAACCTTAAAGAAAAAATTGAATTCCAGTGGGATTCATTTGATGCATGGCTTGAACGGTTCAAGCAAATCGCAATGACTCGCGGTGTGGGCTGGGCAATGTTGTACCACGACCCGCATACTGACCAACTGGTACAAACTTGGGTTGATGAGCAACATCTTGGACAACTTGCGGATGTTGATCTGGTATTAGCACTCGACATGTGGGAACACTCGTACATGCGTGACTACAACGCCAAAGACAAAGGAGATTACGTAGAAGCTTTCTTCAAAAATCTCAACTGGGAGGTAGTTGCGAAACGACTCGCTTAAACGACTAGCGAAAAAATACCGGGGTACTAACTGACTTGGAATCATTCGATTCCAAGTCAGTTTTTATTTCACGTTCTTCTTCTACCACCTCCCACGTGGCAACATCGTTAGCTTGAAAAGTAGCTTGTGGTGCGTGCGTGCTTCGAGCTATTGTCCACCAGGTGTACCCTAGCCCAAGAACAACATACAGTAACAGAACCACCCAAACTGAAATCTCGGGAATTGTCACGACCGCCCAGGGGAAAGCGGCGAATGATTCAGCAATGACGATAATAAGTTGTAACGGTACATAGGCAACAAAGCCAAATAACATTCCAAGTGTCGTTGACACAGATCCAACCAGACCGGCAACAAACGTAAGGAGCATCGCTACTGGGACGACTGGAAGTACTAGCATATTAACAATTACCGACACCAGGGATACTTCACCAATGTGATACATCAGTAGCGGTAAAACAAATATTTGCGTTACCACCGTTGCTAGAAACAGATCCTTGAACCTGAGCTTTGTTGAGTGCGTAGCCAAGGTAGATTCAAATTGTGGAAGAACTAAGACCAAACCTAGCGTAGCCATAAACGACAGCTGAAAACCAATGTCATACAGCAAGATATACGGATTGATCAACACCATGATGAGGGCGGCAAATAACAGTGCGCGCAAAACATCATACGTGCGCCCGATCAACTTTCCGATCAAAAGTATGGCGGCCATGATACTAGCGCGCACTACCGTGGCAGACAGTCCAACCAACAAAGCAAACAACGTAATGCCAACCAAACCAAATAAAATCCGGCCCCGCAGCGGCAGCACCCAGGAAGACAACCACCAAAAGAACCCCACCACCAGCATCACGTTGTAGCCAGACAGCACGACGATATGAATGATCCCCGTCTGACGAAAAGCAGTTTCAAGCTCGTCCCCAAGCGCCTGCTTTACCCCAAGCAAAAGCCCCACCCCCAGATCAACTTGCGGACTTGATATAGAATCTTCAAGCTTAGTCACAAAAAATTGCTTAGCCCGATATAAATACGCCAGCAAGGGATTACCTTGGTCAGAGTCAATCACCGTGATGTCTGCGAAAGAAATAATGAATTGCACTCTACGGACTTCAAGGTACTTTGGGTAATCGAACGTTCGTCCAATATCGGTGGTAAATGGTTCTGGTTTTGACAGGGTGCCGCTGATTTCAAGTACGTCACCGTACGCAATTTCAACAAAGCGATCCGCTCGGACTAGCACTCGATCAGTGTCTGTCTGAACAAACAGCTGTGTAAAATTTTCGCGTTCATCAGGCTCGGTAGCAACTGTACCAACCATATCTACTCGCTCACCCACTTGGGTATATAAGGGCGAGCCTATAAATTGTGCTTCAAACTGCTGCGTTCGTGCTACCCCAACCACCAGTAATACGCAGCATATACTAATCACTAACAGCCACAGATTCCCCTTACATCGCCATAGCAACCCCGAAAGTAATGCCCCAAACAGTAATATCGCTACCACCATGAAATCGATAGTATATAAACTTTCGATTGTCACACCAATCAAAAAAGCAGCCCATAGTAGAAGTAACTGCAAACCATTCATATATAAAATTGTACCAAAATAAAAACCACCCAATCTACCTCAGTAGATGGGCGGTGTAGCTCATTTATAAATCGCTGGTTTACGATTCGTATTTCATGCCGCGGCCATACATCGCGTTGATGCCATGATCTGGCTCCGACTGAAGCGATACCGGGCTGGCGAGCCGGAGGTCGAGTCGGCTAACCTCCGGGTGCATGTTTTGCCTCTGATCGCCGACGGCCATGTCGCGGTTCAGTGTCCCGGACTCTTGCGGTGTGACACTTTCGGTCACTTGTGCCTTATTCATTTTTACCTCCCTGGTTTTTCTCACGGTACTTTTCCGTGTGTCGAATACCTTACGTCACTACCCTATTGTCCGTCAAGTAATTCTTCCACTAGTTTCACAGCTCGGTTGGCTTCTGCATCCACCAGAGTCAGCGTCAAATTGGGATAATGCTGCACTCGTAAATTATGGGTATGGATAAAGTGCGAGACGCTACGGGCATCGGTTACCGGTTCTTCGCCGTTAATTTGCTGTTTTACAAACTCATTGGTGAGCTGTAGTTCAAATTTCAGCTCTACGGTTGTGTCTGTAAATTTATTTTGCACTACTTCAAACGCCTCTACCACTGCCTGATACGCGGCAAAATTATCTTCGGCATTACCAATTAACGCAGTGTGTTCAAGCAACACTGCACCAGTACTATCAAGCACCAACACTCCCACACCAGCTGGACCAGGATTGCCACGAGATTTACCTGCGGTATATATAGTTATCGTTTCCATATTCGTAGGGTACCACAAAAAGCATATTGATGAGTTTAAGCTAAATGTATTTTACTTACACGTTCTATCTATATCAAAACTAAGAGGCACACCAAACGGCACTTCCACAGACATTGCGGAAGAATAAATCTTTATTTATTCATAGCATAGGACTTGATCCGTGTCTGTGGGAGGTGTCGGTACTGACGCTGCAGACATGTCCCTACAAAACATCCACAATCATCATCCGAATCTGCGCTCGTCCCATAAAAAATGACTGCTCGATGTGAGCCAGCAAAGTCATCGCCTCACCAACTTTTGGTGTCGAAGAATATGAATCAGGTTTGGCAAAGAATGAAATCGCTTCCACCTTGCCTGTTTCAGTCCCAAAGGTAATCTTGAGATGTTCTTTGGTTTTTCCGAACTGCTCAACACTGATTGGAGCAACTTGCGTAAAGGCAAATAAAGGCTTGTGATTAGCGGCACCAAAGGGGGCTAGAACTTTGAGATCATTAATTAAAAGTTGATTAACGTCGTCTAAACGAAGCTCTACATCAATTACGACTTCTTCTTTTATAAAAGCCGCTTCACCCAGATCAGCGTGCGCTTTATTAAGAGCGTCTCCAAAAGTATGTATACCAGCATCAGTCACGGCAAATCCACCAGCAACGTGGTGTCCACCGTACTCAAGAAACGAATCAGGTGTAGCGCGCATTAAGGTCACCACACTGGTTGAACCGCCAGAGCGAGCTGAGCCTTTGTATACTCCGTTACCATCACGACCCCAGATAAACGCTGGTCGTCCGTGTTCTTCAGCTAACTTGTTTGCGGCTAGCCCAACTAATGACGGTCGCCATTCAGGGTTTCCTAATACAATTACCGACGGGATTTCTTCTAGCTGTTCCATTCGTTTATGAAGTTCTTTGGTCATTTGCGCTACGGCTGTTTTGCGCGACTGGTTGAGCTGCTCGAGGTGAGTCACCCGTTCATTGGCATCTTTGAGCGTAGTCGCAGTCAGTAGATAAAAAGCGTCTTCGGGTGTGTCCATGCGCGAAGCCGCGTTAACCCGCGGACCAATCGCAAAGCCGATATCTTCCTCGGTGAGTGTTACCTGATTGGCCTTGGCTTTTTTGAGGAGTTGTTGTAAGCCCGGGCGGCGCGATTTGCGCAAAACCTGTAAACCAAATTGGGCTAACACTCGATTCTCGCCTCGCAGTGGCACCATGTCAGCAATCGTAGCCACCCCCACCATATCTAACCACCATTTTTCATAGCCTGGTACCAGATCATAAGACCGGCGGGTCAGCAGTGCTTGTGCGAGCTTAAACATCACTGCGGCTCCACAAAGATCTTTGAACGGATAATCTGCAAGCTTTGGATTTACAATTGCTAGGGCTTTAGGCAGAACTTCACCCGGCTCATGATGGTCAGTGATGATGACATCAATCCCCAGCTCATTTGCTCGCTCTACCGCCGCGACATCGGTCGAGCCACAATCAATCGTGATGATCAGCTGTACGTTTTGCTCGTGTAGTTTTTCGACTGCTGTAACGCTGAGTCCAAACCCTTCATAATGTCGGTGCGGAATATAGATGGTGAGACGTTCGTGTTTGGCAGCGGTAAAAAAGTCGTGCGCTACAACTGCACCGGGGATACCATCACAGTCATAGTCGGCAAACACTGCGATATGTTCACTGCCATCAATCGCTTGCTCGATACGCACACAAGCCGGTTCGATGTCATGTAGCAACATAGGATCATGCAAATGCTGCTCATAATCAGGCGTCATAAATGCCGCCACTTCATCAATCGGCACATTACGATTATTAAGGAGTTCCGCCTGCAAAGCGGAGATTCCCGGGATATCGACCAGCGGGTTTGGAGTATCAGTCGGCCAGCGATAGTGAGACATAATGACTCTATGGTACCATTTTCAGGATATGAGCGACAAAACTATATTTTCAAAAATTATTGATCGTGAAATGCCAGCGCATTTTGTATATGAAGACGATGTCTGCGTGGTGCTGATGGATGCATTCCCTTCAGTACCAGGACAAACGTTAGTCATCCCGCGCACTCCGGTCGACTACCTGTTTGATTTACCAGAAGACACCTACCAGCACATACTGAAGGTTACGAAGAAAATCGCAAAAGCAATGGACCTCGCACTTACTACTTCACGTACCTGTATTGTGGTCGAAGGCTTTCAAGTGCCTCATATTCATATCAGACTATACCCACTAGCAAAAGACGAAACTGCGTTGACCAATGTACTACTACACACCGAACCCGCTGATCAGAATGAACTACAAAAAAACTGCGAAGCAATTAAAAAAGCCCTCTAGGGCTTTTTTAATTGGTCGGCTAGGTTGCTTTAACTACTGAGCGCTTCAATTCCTGGCAGGGTACCTTTTTCTAGAAACTCGAGCATGGCGCCACCCCCAATCGAGACGTGATCAAATTGATCATTGATACCAAGCTTTTCAATCGCAGCTACTGTATCACCACCACCTACCACTGACTGAGCATCCGAGGCAGCAATCAGCTTGGCTACCGCCTCGGTGGCTGCGACGTACCCTCCTTCATAATTACCAAATGGACCATTCCATAAAATAGTAGCTGCTTTGTTGATATAGTCGCGCAACATCACGACAGTCTTTGGACCAGCATCGAGGATCGCTTCGTCTGGCTGGACTTGGTCAAGCTCGCAGGTACGCTTACCGAGCGCTCCGCCGTCAACCACTAGGTCAACCGGTAGTAGCAGCTTAGGGTTATCCAAAAACGCCGCCCCCTGTAGTGATGTATCTGACAAAAGCGAAGTTCCTACCTCGTACCCCTTGGCTTTCAGAACATCATTGACCAGTGCGCCGCCAATGAAGATATGGTTATACAAATTAAGGTATTTTTCAACTAATGGCATTTTGGTATCGAATTTTGCACCACCAATAATAAACAGTGACGGCGAGGTTGGCTTCATAACCTCTGACAATTTCTTTATTTCTTGTAGCAGTGTTAATCCGGCATAACTTGGAATATGAGCTGCTACCCCAGTCACTGACGCTTGCTCACGATGAGCAACGTCAAACGCATCAAATACAAACAATTCTCCAAGTTTAGCCAACTCTTCGTCGTAGTTTGAGTCGTTATTTTTATATCGAGGATCTTGGCGCGTATTTTCAAGCATGAGAATATCCCCGTTACCCATCAAATCTCGACGCTCCATACATTCTGCACTACCAATCAATCCGCCCCACTGAGCCGGCAAGTGTTTTTCAAGGGCTGTAAATACTGGCTTGAGAGTCTCTTGTGGTTTACGACCAATGTGCCCGATCAAAATAACCTTTGCTCCTGCTTCGTGCAAATAACGCATAGTGGGCAAAGCTTGTATCAACCGGTATTCATTAGTGACGACGCCGTCTTCTACAGGAAGATTGAGAGACGAGCGCAGGATTACGTACTTGCCTTTGAGTTCATCTGCTTGAGTGATTGGTCGCATATTAAATAACAGCTTTAGTAATGGCAATAAAGTCACCCGCCTTAAGGCTCGCCCCACCAACTAGAAATCCTCCCATCTGTCCGACGGTGTGCAATTCTGCCGCATTATGTGGCTTCACACTTCCACCATAGAGCAACCTGACTGCGCGTGCTGTTGCTCGATCGTGCAGCTTGGTTAGGATTTTTTCGATAAACAGCTGCATTTCCTTGACGTCTTCAGCCGTGGCAGTTTCCCCAGTGCCGATTGCCCAAATCGGTTCGTAGGCAATCACCACTTTTTTCAGTTGTGTTGGAGTCAGTTCGCGGGCAAAGCTTTTGATTTGACTTTCGATCTCTTTAAAGAAGTTTCCGTTACCATCACGCTTCTGCTCACCAATACAAATAATTGGAATGAGTTTGGCTGCGAGCACCGCCTGAGCTTTTGCTAGGACTTGGTGATCGGTCTCTCCAGCCGCCCGTCGTTCGGAATGACCAATAATCACCATATGTACCCCAGCATCTTTTAATTGCGATACAGCTTGCTCACCGGTGTGGGCACCGATGGTGTACGGTGAGACGTTCTGGGCAACCAGCATGATCGGGCTCTTCTTGATCTTTTTGGCTACCGCTGCAATATGTACATTAGTCGGTGCGATTGCAACGTAGGGAGATTCATTTTTCTTATGTAATTTTGCTGTGGCTGTAGCCAGGTTTTCTGCTTCATCAACCTTGACTGGATGACACTTCCAATTACCTACGATTAACGGGATGGTTTTTTTCATATGCAAAAATTGTAGCATGAGAAACATAGTACTATGGTTTACATATGCAGACCTTTCTGACCTTTTTGTTTTACTTATAACGACTATTGTCGATCACGCAAAAGAACGGATAAAAATGCGGCAGTATTGATATTTAGTATTCAAGGTGACTGCACTCACCTTCCTTCCTCCTATTTCTTCGTGCCCCAGGGCACCCTCTCTTGACTACATCAATTCACCTTGTAAACATCAGAAATTCCTGACCTTCGTCAGGATCGGATAAAAATGCGGCAGTATTGATATTTAGTATTCAAGGTGACTGCACTCACCTTCCTTCCTCCTATTTCTTCGTAAACATCAGAAATTCCTGACCTTCGTCAGGATCGGATAAAAAGCAAAGCCTTTTGCTTTTTATCCTTCTTGACGCCAATCTTGTAACTCATACACATCGTTGATGGCAGGTGTTAAGGGTGGAGGATCGTCAATCTGATCTCGATCAAATGATGATGTGCTACTCTCGATACCACTTACCACAGTGCCAGCACTGTTGACCCATGAGGTACCAGCCCGTAAATTAGTCACAACTGTTCCTAAAAAATTCATAGAATCAATAATTACCAAATCGTCGTAAGCATTTGTGAACCAACTTGTAAGATACTGATTTCTACCATACCGGCCGTTTTGCGCAATAAATATACCGCTTACTTCCAGATCTTCAGGAACAGTGACACCTATATCAACATCATCTTGAGCAATCGCTAGCAGTCCAGCATCGGAACCAGATACATAATTTATGTTTCCTTCAATTACAATATTGGTCTGTGAGTCCACAGTATTTAACGCAGCCGCAACTGCAACCTTTCCGTTTATATCCCCTTCGATCCATAATTTATCCTCAAAGAACAAGACTGGACAATCAGGATTAATTGGCCGATCATTTGCTATTAATGTTTTTGCAGTAATCACATTTCTTTCACCATCAGGAAACGAAGCATTTGGATGAGTGCCTTCTGTTGAAGAATAGGAATAGTAGTTATAGGTATTAGTCACTCGGTACACATCAACCGTACTATTACCATTAAAAATAACATGATAGCCATAGCCGGACGTTGGTCCATAATAAATACCATCAGCAAGTGCACTTGTACGTAACTGGGTTAAATCTATGGTCAATCCAGCAAAATCTACTGGCGAAACTGGGTACGAAAATAAACCAGGTGTAGAAACTGAACCACTACTATACACACCAGGCGCATCAGACACAGTTGGATTACAGCCATATGAACTTGTGCAGTCCCAAGTAGCTTGACCACTACCAACAAGAGAGTTGTGAGCCGCTTCCATCCGTAAACCTTGATTAGAATGAATCGGACCAGTGACAACACTACCCTCACCATACCAAACACCAGCATTAGTAATAAATGAATACTCTGCAACCGTCGGTTGTTTATAGGTCGCATTAATAATGGCAACGGCGTCGGGGTTAGCGTCAGTGCGTCCAATCGACTCCACCTCAATTGAAGAAATCTGTCCACAATAAGAATTTCCAGTCACAGCCAGTTCATACTCACCAATTCTGTTAGATGTCTCTAGATCAGTGTATTCGTACAAACCGCCACCACCGATATCACCTGGGTTATGAGCCAAATACCATTTGTAGTAATTGAGCCCGGCCTCGGCAATGTCACCCGCCTGCTGTTGCTGGAACCGAAACTCGACCACCTGCGACTGAGCGATAATCGAAGTAATAAATGAAGTTAAAATAATCAAAAAAATTGAACCAAAAACTAGTACGAGTACGAGTAAATTTCCTGACTGTGAACGTTGTGATTGTAGGGGTGAACGCATAACTTATTATAGGTTATCCTTTAGGTTACGTGGTGCCAAGCTCGACTTAAGCATAAACTCCCCTGGGTTTCTAATCGGATCAATATTTACAATCAACTGCATTTGAATATACCGCACATTAATTATCGGAGAGGTTGATGCTAACCGCATTCCGCTATTGTCAAAGTATGCAAAAGTTGACGTGGCTTGCTCAATATTTCTTACATATTCTGACAACACTTCTTCACTGTCAGGAGTTGAAAGATCGTACGTCGCTGGTGAACCGCTAGGGTTATAGGTGAATTTCCGGAGTGTTGTCGTCGATAATATGTACTCGACATACTCGACACTGTCGTCTCTGTCGGTGTCACTATAGTACCCCAACGTATGTTCATCGATAATAGCGACTGGCCACGTACCGTCTTCACCAGTAGTCATCTCTTTAACATCGCGATTCCACTGCGTTATACCGCGCCGAGCATTATCAACCTCAGTCGACTGCTCTAAAGCATATGAGTTAGTTTGATAAAAGGTAGAGATACTATTAGTGATTGCCAGCATCAAAACGGTATAGATACCAACTGCTATGATGGTCTCAACCAAAGTCATCCCTTGCTGTGTATGAAATCTAGTCATAATTACAGAGTTATCTCTACCGTTGTATCACCAGAAATTGTAAATGGACTAAGTGTCTGGCTAGTGTAACCAGGTACCGATACCGTCAGGTCGTAATCAGTCTCATCAGCTAATCCACCACTAAAAAAGGTTTGACCGCAGGTGTTGGTTGATTGAGTCACGTCATACCCCGCTCGATTTAATCTAACGTCAGCCCCCGGCACAGAGCGACCCAGCGCATCGGACACGGTAACACGCAAAGTCTGAGCTGCTGATGGTACGTATACCAACTCTATCTCACTATCCTCACTAGCTCGGTGCAAAAATGGTTGTGCTGGGCACGCGGACGCCAAATCCAGCCCACCAGACGGGGTCGCTGTATACATATCAAATTCCATATCAGGCAGTATCACCACGCCTGACCCATTAGTGGTGACAGTAGAGGTAGATTTATAAACTGGACTACCGCCCACATCAGTACCCAGAACTTTATTTCCGCGAACAAACAATGTTTGACCAGACCGTGGGATAGAACTCTCTCGCCAGAAAACCGCCAGCTCTTCGATCTCTGGGGTGAATGAAGTGTTAGTAGTGGTGAGAGTCATGCCAACTGTGGTCGTGGGATACAGACCTACATCAAGTCCACTAATATCAATCAAAGAATCAGTAAACCCAAGTGCGTTCCCTGGTAACTCCGTATCAAGAATCTGTACATACCCTCCCACTGCATCACCAGTATACAAACGAGCAACGTAGTCTGTCCCAGGACTCAGATTCGCTGCAATACGGATCGTCTTCCATGACTCAATACCGGCTGGAGTAATTGGTGTTAAATAAGCAGTTCCAGTAGTTTCATATACACCAAGTGTGCTCTCGAGCACCAACTCATTTCCAACTACTGCTGTATTGGTGCTGGTGGCAATACCACTCGCATCAGCAAACGTAAAAATACTTGAACCTTCATTTGCAACGCTCAGGCTGGTAATTCTAATATCACTCAGGGCGTCAATGATCAGCGTTTGGGTAGATATTCCTGCCTCACTCACCGCAAAAGCCGGTGACGCTGGGTTGGTAACAGTCGAGTCTGCGATCCGGGTGGAGGAGGTTGAATATGCGATACCGCCAATTGGACCGCCTACAACTAGCTGATAATTACTATCAACCGGTACTCCAGAAAGTAATACCGTACCAGATGCGTTACTGAAACGTGATTCGTACAATGGCGCTGTTGCACTGGCATTACTGATCTGCACCGTCGCCCCAGGAAGCGGCATAAAATCTTGATCAAGTACATTTACTCGAATCGAACCGCCACCGACATCACTTTCAATTGACCGCGGCATAATATTTGAAACCAAAGCCAAACTGTAGTTCTCACCTTTGAGCTCCCAGGTGTATTCTAATTTGATTTGTTTATAGTCTTCTAGAATTGTATTAATATCTGCACTACCAATCCCATCACCTATACCATCAACGTAATCAATCACAATTCGCTCAGTAAACGTGAGCCCATTCATTGTCAGAGTCTGATTGTTCTCAACTGGGCCGCGAACGACTCCAGTTACAGTCCCTACGTTGTCATAAGGTAACGAGCGAAAAAATTCCATCCGCTCATTGGCTAGAGACAAAGCGCTAAGGTTCGCCCGGTTTTGGGCCACCAGCTCAAGGGTGTAGGCAAATGAGGTTAAAACAGCCGTAAACACCATAACTGACAACAAGGTTACAAAAATCAGTTCAATAAAAGTAAATCCTCCTTGTGATGATTTGATCTTATTTTGCATGATATTAAATTGCATCACCAATTGAGTAGATTGGAGCAATCAAGGCTAAAGCAAAGAATCCTACGCCCGTTCCAATAACCACCATGAGTAAAGGTTCAATAATGGTCGATAGATCTTTGGTCTTACGTTCAACTTCACTTTCATAGAATTCCGCCAGCTCTCCTAGCATCCCCGCAATCTGACCAGTTTCTTCACCAACCAAGATCATCTCACCAACCAAGATTGGGTACAAATCGTTTCGTTCAATAAATACTTCTGACAACGCAGTCCCCTTTTCAACTCGTTCTCCAGCTTCCTTGAGGATCTTTTTATAAAATACGTTTTGCACCACCTCTTCTGTAATTTCGATTGATTGTAGAACATCAACCCCAGAGTCAAGTAGCGACGAGAGTGTCCGCGCGGTACGAGCAGCGTTGGTTTCTTTAGCCATGGTTCCAATCACCGGTAGTTTGGGGATGATCCACGACGTTGCGATCTTACCCCATTTAGTCCTCAATGCATAAATAAAACCAACAATACCAGCCACCATTCCACCCAGTGCCAAGAAGGTGTAATTTACTAAGAAGTCACTGGTTGCGATCAAGAACTGTGTAGTTGCAGGTAGCTCAGTGTTCATACTTTTAAACACACCGGTGATTTGTGGTAACACGAAAATCATCATCAGGATTCCAATTACCACCATAACAATCATCACGATAGATGGATAGATCATCGCACCCTTAATCTTCTTTTTGAGGCTGTTGGTACGGTCCATCTGGATCGATAGCGTTTGTAGCGTGCCAGCCAGGTTTCCTCCCTCTTCACCGGCTCGAACCATAGCAACGTAGAGATCATTGAATACTTCTGGAAACTCTTTGAGCGACTCACCAAATCCATCTCCTTGGTTGATCCGAGCCACCATTTTTGTCACCACTTGTTTTAGTTTCGGGTTTTTCGTTTGTCGCTCGATCACAGACAACGCCCGCGAGACCGTCAGTCCAGCAGTGATCATAGATCCTAGATTTCGAGTTACCATCACCAACTCGTCACCTTTGACGCGACTCATCTTGGCGTTAATTGCATCGAGGTTTAGGAACTGACTTGGTGAAAATGCGCCGACTGCAGAAACGGATGTAATTGTGTGCCCTTCTGTACGAGCAACTGCATAGACCGCAAATCGATCAGCCGCTTCTACGGTCTGTTCAACTTTGTCTCCTGCACTGTTTGTCCCAACGTACGTAAATTTTGGCATAGATTACTTATTCGTTAATAACTCGCAATACTTCCTCAATACTGGTCGAACCTTGGGCGGCTTTAAAAATTCCGTCTTCTAGCATGGTAAGCATTCCTTCCTTGCGAGCTTGCGCTTCTACCTCGTCACCGGTTTTTCCCGCCATTACCATTTCTTTGAGCGTCGGAGAGATTTCTAATACCTCATGAATTCCCATTCGGCCTTTGTAGCCATCTTCGGTTTCACCATTTTCTTTTGGTTTATAAAATGGGATGGTGTTCCAGGTAGCTTTTGGGTCCACTACCCCTTCTTCTTTCATGTTAGCCAGCACAAAATCCATGTTTATTTTCTTAGACAGCTCGTCTTGCTCGGCTTTACTCAGCGTGTGTTGGATGCGATCATCACACAATCGACGCACCAAACGCTGTCCAATTGCAACTCGTAACGTTGAGACCAACAGGAACGTTTCTGCCCCCATATCAACCAACCTGGCAATTGTCCCTGACGCTGAGTTGGTGTGAATTGTGGCCAACACTAGGTGACCAGTAAGTGACGCATTGATTGCCAGACTAGCAGTCTCTTCGTCACGAATCTCCCCCACCATAATCACATCTGGATCCTGACGCATAAGTGAACGCAAGCCAGCCGCAAAGGTAAAACCAATTTCCGGCTTTACCTGGGATTGATTTACGCGCGGCATCTGGTACTCGATCGGGTCTTCGACAGTTGAAATGTTTACCTCTGGTGTATTTAAAATATCGAGCACCGTGTAGAGTGAGGTTGATTTTCCTGACCCGGTTGGACCAGTGACGAGAATAATACCAGTGGTGGCTCTGGTTGCCCGATGCACCCGCTCAAGCGTACTGCCGTGGAACCCAATTCCTTCGAGCGAAAACCCACTACGGTTCTCACGCAATAAACGCATCACGACTTTTTCACCGTAAAACACCGGGAGCATTGAAACTCGAAAGGCTACCTTTTGGCCGTCCATTTCCATTTTAAATCTTCCATCCTGCGGGAGTCGCTTTTGGTCGAGCTTGAGGTTAGACAATACTTTTAATCGCGCCACGATACTACCAGCAGCAATCTTTGGCAGTTTCATAGCGTCGTGCAAAATACCATCTGTTCGATAGCGCACCAGCACCTCTTCCTCCATTGGTTCAATATGGATATCAGATGCACCCTGGATGATGGCGTGACGCAACAGTGTATCGACAATCCGAACTACCGGTAGATCTTCGGCGGCTTTTTTCAGGTCAGACTCACTGACTTCTTCACCATTTTCGTCTGCGAGTACCTTGAGTTCTGACGCATCCTTCATGATCAAATCTCCAAACTCATCTTTAAGAGTTTTTTGATATTGGCGCAAAGCCACTCGCATTGATTCAGTGTCAGTCAATCGCGGCTGAATTTTCAGGCCAACTTTCTTTTTTACAAAATCAATCGCCGGCAGGTCGGCCGTGTCGAGCATGGCTACCTCAAGGGTGTCAGCACTTTTTTTGTACGCGATAATATTGTGCGTGCGGGCCACCGGTTCAGGAATCATCGTCAACACTTCAAATTCAATCTTCATTTCTTTGAGTGAAACGAACGGAATCCCGAGCACATAAGCCTCGACCCGACGCAAGTCGTCCTCACTCATGACTCCGGCCGCGATCATTGCCTCGGCCAGTGTGCGATTCTCGTCTTTGGCCACAGCTTCAGCCTCGGCAATAGCCGATTTGGTGATTAACCCCGCATCCAGGATAAATCGTTTTAGCTGATCATCTTTAATTCGCATACGTAAATAACAATCGTGTATCCATTGGAATGTTCCAGGAATTTCTGCCTGGTTTAAGCCAGAAATTCGGAACTACATTCACAACAGTCATTACACTCCTTTGTTCATTTAATTATATCACCCAGACAGAGACGAAGCTGCAATCCATGCACACAGAAAAACAGCCGCACACAATAAATGTGTAACGGCTGCTACTTCAATAAGGATCAAATATCTTCACCCCCTAGGGCGCGAATGACAGCCAAATCGGTATCACTCAGTTGATTTGGTGCTTCGATAATACACAGTGGTCCAGAATCCACGTCACAACTCTGGAATTCGTGAGCCCAGAGCCAATGATTATCAATCTCGACGAAGTCGCTAGGGCGAGCTTGTGGTCGGATGATTGGTGGTGTCGCATCAACCCTAAATTCGGTTAATGGAGTCACCACAATCGCTCGCGGTTGAGCATAAACGGCCGTTACCATAAGTATTGCCGCAATAACCACAATGCTTGTTGCGCCAACGACCTTATAAAAATTAGACATGTACTCTACCTCTTGTTTTGATCGATGCTTGTGCTCGACCTTCGATTTATATTATACACATTTTTAGCAAAAAGTCAATGTCTGTCCTTTGACAAATACCTTGCTACTGCTACAATTTGAATATCTGTTATGACTGCTCGGCCCTGCGCCGGGCAGTTGTTAATTAGAAAGATACAACTTAATAACTGCGGAGCCGAATCGTATACAGATTTAAATAAGAGAGCCTCATCGCTTCTCATCGGGCAAAGGCGCTGGGTCAACTGGCGCATTGCCCGATATACCATTTTTTGGATTCCGCTTCGCGTAATAAAAAATAGCAATGTTTGACCTAAAAGTAATTAACTCCGTATTAGGAGAAATGGAAGAAGAACGAGGCATTTCACGCCAGAAAATGCTCGCAGCAATTGAAGAATCACTCGCCACTGCGTACCGAAAAGAATTTGGTAAGCGGGGGCAAATCATTACCTGTGGCTTTGATATTGATACTGGCACTACCGTCTTTAGCCAAATCAAGATCGTCGTCGACGACAGCATGCTTAAGCCTGAGCTAGAAAAAGACGAGGACGGAAACGTGATCGCACCAGAGGAACCCGAGAAAGAAGATGAAGAAGAGGACGGCAAGGTGCGATTCGATGAAGAAAAACACATCATGATCGACACTGCCAAAATGATCAAAAGTGGTGTTGAATTGGGTGAAGAACTTATTTTCCCACTAGAACCAAAAGATGACTTTGGTCGAATTGCCGCCCAAACTGCCAAGCAAGTCATCATGCAAAAGATTCGTGAGGCAGAAAAGGAAACCGCCCTGGCTGAATTTGGACAAAAACAAGGTGACATTGTTACCGGTCATGTTTTGCGATTCGAGCGCGGAAATCTCTATGTAGAAATTGGTCGCGCTACTGCCATCATGCCGTACGACGAGCAAATTCCTGGTGAACGATTCAAATCAGGTGATCGTATCCGAGCAATCCTGCTCGCGGTAGAAGAAACACCACGCGGTATTTTCCTCAAGCTATCGCGTGCCCACGCTGATTTCTTGGTGGAACTATTTGCGATCGAAGCTCCAGAAGTACAATCAGGCGCAGTCGAGATCAAGTCAGTCGCCCGCGAAGCCGGAGCCCGGACCAAGATTGCAGTCCACGCCACTGACACTCACATCGATCCAGTTGGATCAATGGTTGGACAACGAGGGGTGCGAGTATCGACCGTCATGAGTGAGCTTGGAGGGGAAAAGATCGATATCATTGAATGGTCACCAGTACCAATCGAGTTTATCGAAGACGCACTTTCTCCGGCCCAAGTGCTCGAGGTAACCATCAAGCAAGAACCCAACGCCGAAACCGGCGAACGAGGACACGCCATCGTCGAAGTCGCTGGTGACCAACAGTCACTCGCAATTGGTCGCGGAGGACAAAACGTTCGCTTGGCCGCAAAACTTACTGGCTGGAAGATCGATATTATTTCGGCCAACACCGGTGAAGACTTAGCTGAAGCCGATCCAACCACTGACACCCTTGAAGCTCCAACTGGCACAGTGACTGGAGACGAAGCTGACACACTTGAAAGTGAAGATGCAACTACAACCGCTCCAGACATCGAAGAAGTATTAAAAGAAGCAGATGCAACTGGTGATCGAGATGCCTACGGCGCATTTGAAGAAAACGAAGTCGACACCCCAGAAGAAGCCGAGGAACAATTGGCCGAAGCTGAAGCGGGTGAAAGCACGCTTGGCGAAGCTAAAGTTGAAGTGTCTGACATGGTCGAAGGTAACATGACCGACGGACTAGATTCACAAGCCCACGTAGAGGTAACTAGTGAAGAAGGAGAATCAGAAGTTACTGAAACTGAAACCGAGGAAGTAGAAGAAAGTGAAGAGAAGGCAGACAAGAAATAACAAGGGTTAATCAAGAAAAAACCGCCGGTATCTATATAGGATCCGGCGGTTTTGATTGATATTGGTCACAAGACTTTGGTGAATCCCAAACAAGTTTCGCTATGACACCGTAGAGGACCACCATGGCTTCCAGATATATCCTCAGTAGACCGGCACTTCGGGCACGTCGGCTTTGGAAACATATCAGACAACCAGTCGAAGAACTTACTGAGCATTCATCATCCTCTTCATTTTAGGATAAATATTACGTCACGTTAACTATATTTAAGTATGATACTCGTATTGTCAATTCTCACTAAATGAAATTCTTCCCCTTCACTAAATTTCGCGCTACCATAGCTCTGTTATCGATCGCTAATTTGAATTCATATGATCAAAGTTTTTGGACACCTTTCACCTGACACCGATGCTACTGGCTCTGCCATTGTGTGGGCGTGGTACCTAACCGAAAAAACCGGCAAGCAAGCTACACCTTACGTACTAGGTGAGCTCAACAAAGAAACGCAGTTTGTCTTGTCCCGATTTGAGGTAGAGACTCCTACCCTCCTTGAATCTGTATCAGCCGGGGATGAGGTGGTGATTGTGGACACTAATAATCCGCAAGAGCTCTTTGCTAACATCAACGAAACCAACATTCTTGAAATCATTGATCACCATAAACTAGCTGGTGGCATCGAAACTGCTGGACCAGCGACGGTCACGATGCGCCCGCTCGCATCTACCGCCAGTGTGATTTATGATCTGATTGGAGACACTCAGCTGCCTGATCAGATGGCTGGAATCTTATTGTCCTGCGTCTTATCAGATACACTGGAATTCCGGAGTCCAACCACTACCCCACATGATAAAGACATCGCCGAAAAACTGGCCACTCAGCTGGGGATCACGATAGCGGACTACGCGGCTGAGATGTTTGCCGCCAAAAGCGACATTAGTGACTTTACCGACAGCGGATTAATCAACCTAGATAGTAAGAAATATGCTATTGGGGATATGAATTTCCGAGTCTCTGTTATTGAAACCACTGATCCAACCGTGGTTTTCGATCGTAAAGACGGAATCGTTACCGCAATCAAAAATGTTATTGCCGACGAGGCTGATATCGACGAAGTTCTCTTCTTTGTAGTGGACATTCTTAACGAAAACGCCACCGTCTTTACTTACAACGACCGAGTGAAAATGATCATTGAAAAATCATTCGCTGTTAGTGTCGAATCTGATACTGAAGTACTGCCAGGGATTATGTCACGCAAAAAGCAGATCCTGCCCAACCTGCGGGTATCATAGGGAAATATAAAGTTGTGCATAGCGCTGCTGGGGTGGACACCCAGGCAGCGCTATAATTGTGTGCACAACCTAAATAAAAAGTATGAAATCAATTACCTATCCATCAATCAGTGCTCTGGCATTATGCCTCTTGCTAGCAGGCGTTGCGTTTGCTCAAGAAGATATCGCTATCGAAGCTGGAAATTCAGTCCAGGCAGATTTACCAACCGACGATCAAGAAACTGTAATAGAGTCTGAAACCCTACGAGATGTGACTCAAGAAACAAGAGATGCGGCTCGAGCTGACATTGCAGCTAGCGCAACAGAAGCGCGGGCAGAAGTCCAAGCTCAACAAGCAGAGCGACGTACACAACTCAATGAAAGGACAAGAGAGCGCATCACTAACTTGGCTGCGAACATCAGCAACCGGATGGACGCAGCGGCTGCCAGAATGCAAAACATCACCACACGACTAGAGTCACGGATCAACAAATTAGAAGCATCTGGCTTAGACACGACTGAAGCAGCGATTGCTCTGGCTTCAGCTCAGCGGTCAATTGACGCTGCCGTGACTGCCTTGGCTCGAATTGACATCACGGTACAAAATGCAGTTACTGCTGAAGACCCTAGGGCAGCTTGGGTGGAAGTCAGGGCAGCATACACCGCCATTCGTGAGCAGATACGAACTGCAAATACTGAATTGCGGGCTTCTGTACAGGCACTCAAGGACACCGCCAGGGCAACTGACAATAATCGGGGATCAGCCGCTGCGGTACAGACAGACACAGCAGCAACAGTAAATGCAAACGAGGCAGAGATTTCAATTACAAGCGAAGCCGAAGCAACGGTTGAATAATTTTAGTTATATGGAACAAGAACAACAAACAGCACAAGCTCCAGATCTATCGAATGAAGAAATGAAGATGCCCGAGAACATGGGTACGCACATTGTGCAAAAAGCGCCTTCTAATACACCGGTAAACGGCATCATCATCGCAGTCCTGGCAGTCTTGTTGATACTAATCCTTGGCGGTATGTACTACTGGTTTAGTCAGCTGACTGAACAAGCATCCACTCTAAACGCTCCAGCAATAGAACGCCCAACTGCACAAGAGAACAATGAACCTGAAAGTACCACCGCAGAGGCTGCGGTCGAGACCCAACAAGCATTAAGCACCTCAGACGAAATTACCGCCATTGAAGCCGATATTGCAGCGACTGATTTAGATGGACTTGATTCTGAGCTGAATGCGATCGACGCTGAACTAAACGCCGCAATAGACGAAGAGATCTAATTCCAAAAAACAAAAGAAAGAGCGACATCCCTGATGTCGCTCTTTCTTTTCTTGACCATGAATTATACCTACTGGTACTATACAGGTCGGTGGGAACAACCTCACTGGCGTCCACAGTCAGTCAGGCCCGCCGACCAATACAACCAATATTTGCTCTTTGCCTCACATATGAGGCTTTTTTCTTGCAATTACCGCTTTGGTTTCGTACACTACCAACCACTATGTCAGATACCAAAAATCACACACACAATATTAACTGGAAAGATGCCTTCACCCTCGAAGAACTTCCAAATTCACAAGTAAAAATTACCGGTGAGATCCCATACGCCGAGCTCGCAAGCGAACGCAACGCGGCAATTGTAGCCCTCGGGAAAGACGTCCAGCTGGACGGCTTCCGTAAGGGTCATGTCCCAACCCCAGTACTAGAAAAGCACATCGGCCAAATGAATATCCTCAGCGAAATGGCAGAGCGAGCGATCGCTCATTGTTACCCGCATATTATTCAGGCGTTTGAAATCGACGCTATCGGTCAGCCACAAATTGAAGTAACCAAAATCGCTCCGGAAAACCCACTAGCTTTCACCGCAACAGTAGCCGTTGTGCCAACCTTTACCCTGCCTGATTACGAAGCAATCGCCAAAGAAATCAATCTAGCTAAAGAAGACGTCGCAGTCACTGACGCCGAGCTAGAAGAAAAGATCAAAGAAATCCAAAAATCCAAGCGTGCGTACGACCGAATGCAAGAAATCAGTAAAGCCGAAGAGACTGCCAAAGAAAACGGTGAGGAGGGCGCCGACAAGAAACAAAGTATGGAAGAAGTGCAAGCCAAAGTAGACAAGGACACTGAAGCTCCTCTGCCAGAGCTAACCGACGAGTACGTCAAAACCCTTGGGCAGCCGGGACAGTTTGAAAACGTAGAAGGATTCAAGGCTGGACTGCGAACCCACTTAGAAACCGAAAAGGCCCAGGAAGTTGCCGCTAAGCATCGCGCCAACATCACAGACGGAATTATTGCCAAAACCTCCATTACCCTACCGCAGCTTCTAATCGACTCAGAAATCAACCAAATGTTTGCACAAATGGAAGATGACCTCAAACGATCAGACCTCAAGATGGACGACTACCTAGTGCACATTAAAAAGACCAAGGAAGAGCTAGCTGCTGAATGGAAGCCAGCTGCTGAAACTAGGGCCAAGCTACAGCTGATCTTAAACGAAATTGCCAAGGATAAAGACATCAAACCAGATACAGACGAGGTAAACGCCCAGACAGAGCAGCTCTTAGAGCGATTCAAAGACGCCAACCAACACCAAGTGCGACTGTACGTCACATCTATGTTGCTCAACGAAGCGACTATGAAGCATCTGGAGCAGATCTAAAATACTTCATATAATTCGCTTCGCTCCACAAAAAAACCGCTCGCTGGACACTTGTCCCGCTCGCGGTTTTTTACTTATTACTCTACCCAATTAAAAGTTGCAAGTACTGTATTTTTAAATTCGGAGTCACTACCATTCGGCAATCTATAAGGTGACAAGACAAGTCCAAAATATTGCGCATCTTGATTAAAAATCATGTATCTTTCTGGAGAATAACCCATTTCTGCTGGAAGAGGGTCTGCCTCATAATGCGCAAAAACTAAACCGTTGTCATTTGTGAATGATTCGCATTTCGTAGAGCTGGCACAATCATTTAGATAATCTTTTGTGATTAAGCCGGCAAGGTCACCCCAGAAGGCCCCACGTCCTACAGAGTTTTCGCTAGATCCTTTGGTTTTAGTTGCCAAAAATAAACTAGCTGAGTTACCTAGTTCAGAAAACCGATATGTACGAAAATTACAAGGATTGCCTCCATACTCAGCCGGGCAATCAAAAGCTACATATTTGTTTTCAATTTCATTGTATCTTTGCCCTGTCTCTTCGTCATTGGAAATAACATCTCCCCAGATGGCTGGATACTGAAATGATATCCCAACCTCAGTGTCTCTAAATTCTTTAAGTTTCTCCTCAATATCAAGATTAACATTATCATCTATTGATTTGGGTACGGCATCGACAGTCGTAGGAGCTGGGTTTACACGTTCTATTTCAATAATTTTCTCCACCTCCACCACCTTCTCCGGTGCAAATGCATACCCAATATACAAACCAACAAATGGTAGTGTGATAAATATTATTGCAGCTAGAGCTTTTGACAGCGGGGTGACTTTGGTAAGGTAGTTTTTTGGTTGGTTTGTAGTTTGTGGTTCCATTAACTGAAGTCTAACATGTACACATTAGACAGATCCGCCTTGTCGAGTGTCCCATACCCGCAACACCACTATATGTGTATCAGTCACCCGATACAGAATCGTAAATGGGGTACGAGCAATATGCAGCTCGCGTACTTCTGCTATATACTCCGATGTATGACCAATGAATGGATTGGCTTTTAACATTTGTTTAAACAAAAGGAACTGTTTTTGTGCCTGCGTTGCACCCTCCGGGAACACAGTTTGGTAATACTGACGATACCATCGCAAATCACTTTTCGTACTGGGTAGAAAAATAACCTGCATGATTATTGTTTGACATCAACCGCAGGCTCAGGCAATTCATTATCTGCACCCCAACTCATCACCCACTTTGTCATCGCCTCCTCAGAAATAAACTCACCTGTATCAGCCTCAGACATCGCTGCTTCGATGGCATCATATTTGGCCTGTTTGGTCTGTAGCATTGACTCGATAGCACGCACAGCCAGCTGAGCAGCGGAACGATCTTCTCGCTTCGCTTGCGCTTCTAGTTGTTTTTTGATCGATTCGTCGAGACGGATAGTGTATGGCTTGGGTCTTGTTTTCATGTGCATATAGTAGCATACATTGTATGAATAGTGATAACGCTTTTCTACTTTGACAAAAAATTGCTATATATATACGATCAGTACATAACAACTTTTTAGAAAGGAGACTGTCATGAAACGTGAACGCGTATATGTACCACCAATCATCATCGTCAAACCTGGCTGTATCGAAGGCTAGGGCGGTATCAAGCCAAGTTGCGGCCAATCACCAGGTGCAGACGACCCGCTTCCTTGACCTTACGTCTAACGCACCTCAGCCGGCGAGCCATGTTCGCCGGCTTTTCTTTTTGCTGGGTAATCTGCTACGATAACAGAGTTGCAATGCAACTTGGAATAACTGAAATTTGAAACTATTTATGAAAAAAGAAACCCTCCCAATCGAAAACTACCTGGTCCCAATGGTGATCGAAAAGACCGCTGGCGGCGAACGATCATTTGATATTTACTCACGACTGCTCAAAGAACGGATTGTGTTTGTCTCGGGCGAAGTCCGAGACGAAATGGCCAATCTGATCGTAGCGCAGCTATTATTTCTCGAGAGCGAAGACCCTAAGAAAGACATCTTCTTGTACGTAAACTCTCCCGGAGGCAGTGTCACCGCTGGCCTATCGATCATCGACACCATGCACCACATCAAGCCTGACGTAGCGACTGTCTGTATGGGTATGGCAGCCTCTATGGGATCGCTCATCCTCTCACAGGGTGCCAAAGGCAAGCGATACATTTTGCCGAATGCCGAGGTGATGATCCACCAGCCATCAGGCGGTGCCTACGGTATGGCTTCGGACATTGACATCACTGCCAAGCAAATCCTTAAAATCCGCGAGCGCCTCAATAAAATGATGGCCAAAGCGACCGGCCAGAAACTCGAAAAGATCGCCAAAGACATGGACCGCGACTTCTACCTCGACGCCGAAGAGGCCAAGAAATACGGGATTGTTGACAAAGTGTACAAATAAAGAGTATAGTCGTTTCTAGACATGAAAGGAGGTGACGCATGTCACAAAAATTTGTCCGTCGAGGCTTCACGTTTCCAAAAGACTACGATGCAAAGATCGAGCGGCTGATGAAAATCTATGGCTGTGTAAGCAAAAGCGAATTGCTTCGAGTTGCACTACGTAAGCTCGAAGATGAGGCAAATAAATAACAAGACCACCAGCGTTTAGGCGCTGGTTTTGTTTTAAACTGAAACTAAACTTTGGCACACCACTCCACCTCACCACCAAGGCACATCTGGTTAGTTTCTTTGAGGCCTCGCGGAGACCGATTGGGTGTCAACGACCCGCAAGGGCTCTTGACACCCAATCGCAGTCGAGCGGAGCACTTGATTCGTGCATCAAAGAAACTAACCAGATGTGCCGACCTCATTTTACAAACCTCACTAAATCCAGTACAGTTTCAACATACCACCACGACTGATTATCTATATAGAAACCGAAAACCATGCCACCAATGATATTTACCGTTGCGCTCGGTGGCGCGCTCTTGCTCGGACTGGTTGCTGGATACGTATTTCGATACTTCCATTCACTATCACAAAAGAATTCGATTGAACTAGAGATTAAGGAACGCGAGCTCCAAGCTGAAGCCAAAGTCCACGACATACTTGAAAAAGCCGACGCTAAAGCTGATCGAATCGAACAAGACGCAAAAACTGAACGCAAAGAAAAAGAAGAGAAATTGAACCAAAAGGAGACACGTCTCGAGAAACGCGAAGAGATGCTAGACGAGCGGCAAATTGATGTTGACTCGCAAAAAGAAGCCTTGGAAGCCAAGGTAACTGAAATTAAATCTATCAAGGCTCGCCTTGATACTCACGTAGAAGAAGCTGATAAAAAGTTAGAAATAATTGCCAACCTCACCAAAGATGAGGCGCTTGAACAGCTGGTAACAAAAGTAACCATCGAACGAGCCGAAGACATGCGCAGTAGGCTAGAAAAGCTCGATCGAGCTGGCGAGGAAGTCTACCAAGCTAAGGCCACCAACCTACTACTAGCAGCGATGCACCGGGTTGGAAACACTATCTCACCCAACCTTATGACTGCCCATGTCGAGCTGCAAAGCGACGAGCAGAAAGGCAAAATCATTGGAAAAGAGGGTCGTAACGTTCGTGCGTTTGAACGAGCCACCGGGGTGGATGTACTAGTAGATGAGTCACCTGGGTACATTGTGCTGTCATCGTTCGATCCAGTACGCCGGGAAATCGCCCGTGTCGCACTCGAAGAACTACTGAAAGATGGACGTATCCAACCAACCAAGATTGAAGAAGTCGTAGCCGAAGCGCGAGCCCAGGTAGCCAAGACCGTTAAAGCTATGGGCGAAAAAGCCGCCTACGATGCCAACGTACCCAACCTACATCCCGAGCTGATCACGATTCTTGGTCGACTTCATTTCCGGACTAGTTACGGACAAAATGTCTTGTATCACTCGGTTGAGATGGCAAACATGGCAGGAATTATTGCAGTCGAAATTGGCGCCAACGAAGCTGTCGCCAGGGCAGGGGCACTCTTACACGACATCGGTAAATGCGTCAGTCACGAAGTATCGGGCACACACGTTGAAATCGGAATCAGAATCCTGCAAAAGTACGGGGTGTCAGATGAGGTTATCCTCGCAATGCGGGCCCACCATGAAGAGTATCCGTATGAAACTCCCGAGAGTATCATCGTACAAATTACCGATGCTATCAGTGGTAGTAGGCCAGGTGCTCGACGTGATTCACTAGAAAACTACGTCAAGCGACTGACTGAGCTTGAAAATATTGCCACTAGTTTGGTTGGGGTTGAGCGAGCCTTTGCAATCGCTGCCGGGCGCGAGATTCGGGTACTAGTAAATCCAACCACCCTTAACGAATACGAAACTAATGCCCTGGCTCGAACTATCGCGACTACGATTGAATCACAGTTACGCTACCCAGGAGAGATCAAAGTCCACGTCATCCGCGAGACTCGAGTTGTGAGCTATGCGCGATAAATTGACTTTAGCGAGGTTCTGAGTATTGTGTACGAAGGAGGAATTGTAATGTGCATCAGAATACCAATCGGGATATGTAAGCGCTGTGGGGGATCTGGTCAACTATTACGACCAATCAAGAATGTGGAAGGTGAGATTATTAAGTTATTAAACTTCAATACTTGCACTAACTGCAGGGGTTACGGCTGCCGATACAAAAGCCAAGAGAGCGCTGCCTAGGCGCTCTTTTTGTCGCCACCTCAAACGTCGTGTAGCCAAACTTCAGATCCTGGATCTGATTCTTCGAGGATATCAAGTTTGTATAGCCGCTATAACCATTGATTAATACTTACATATATGGTATAAGTTTTTTAGAAACCTTGAAAAGAAAGGACTGACAAATGTCGGCTTACCAACCTCCAAAAGAAATCCTTAGCAAATACGCTGAGGTACTTGTGCATTGCGGCCTAGGTCACGGTACGGGTATCAAACCTGACGAAGTCGTGGTTGTGTCCCACAATCAAGCTACTGCGCCACTTATACCGCATCTTGCGCGGAGCATTCTCGCCGCAGGAGGTCATACGCTGTGGGATGTCGAGTTTGAGTTCCCTCTAGAACAAGATCCGGAAGAGGTTCTCAAGGAATATGGCAACCCTGAGCAACTGGCATTTTACCCGCTAGAACACCGTGAGCAAATGTGGCAACAGGCCCAACATCGAATCACACTGAAAAGTGTCAATGACACAACACCAAGTCAATTGGCCAATACTCCGGCAGCTACTCGGCGCCGTAACACAACCGCTGACAAAACTGCTCTGTTGCGCCATTTTCGTAGTCAGGTATGGAAAAGCTATACCCTCGCCTACTATCCAACATCTGATATGGCCAGGATTTCCGGAGTGACTTTAGAAGAGTTTTGGCAAGTCATCATTGACGGCTGCTTCCTAGAAGAAAAAGATCCTGTAAGACAAGTGCGAGAAAGCCAGCAGCAGGCCGCCAAATTGGCTACCATGCTACGTCAACTCGACATAAATGGTCTGCACATCTTGGGTGAAAATATCGACCTTTCTATGGATACGGTTCCATGTTCTCAGTTCGTGAGCTCGGGTGGCGGTAATCTACCAAGCTATGAAGTGTTTGGGGTTCCGGTTGCCAGCAGTGTTAATGGTTGGTTCAAGAGCTCCTTTCCATCGCTCTTTGAAAATGAACTAATTGGCGCGACTACTTTCTGCTTCGAAAGTGGCGTGTGCGTGAATACAGTAGGCAAAAACCACTGTGAAGCGTTAGACCATATGCTTGCCGAGTCTGGCATGAATTTGCTAGGTGAGGTTGCGTTTACCGACCAGCGCCTATCCGGCATTAACACTGCTCTGCCCGGCTGGCCGCTGTTTATGGAAAACATCGGGGCCACTGGTCACTTAGCATTTGGAAGCCCCATCAAGAAGTGCTTGCCAAATGGTGATCATCCATCTGCTAATCAGTCCAAACTGCATCTGGACTTTGTCTACAGCGGAAACTTCACCGTTACCGCGACCTTGCAAGACGGCTCAAAAAAAGTCATCTGGCAAGATGGTCAGTTCACTGTAATTTAACCTCGAACTCAGCGCCCGCGCTGAGTTCTTTTTTACTACGATACGCCACATTGGCCTTAGCTTATTTTTTGCGCAACAATAAAAGAAGTGTAATTGAACTTCAGATCCTGAATCGATTCTTCGAGGATATCGAGGTTGTATAGCCGAGCACAGCGTCTTGGTGCTATAACCGCTGTGGTTGGCGGCAGGGTGCCGTTAGCGAGGTCTGCGGCCGCTTTCGCGGTATCTGCATACACTTCAATGGCTGCATCAGGCCAAGTGCGACGTAGGTACATCCGGCACTGTTTGATTGCTTGGTCGTGTGAGGTAACAGACGTAATGGTAGCCGGGTCTGTTCCTGACCGTACGAGCAACATGTGATGTACATCAAGCTCAAACATCCGTTCGATTGAAAAACGATGAGCTGCCATAGCGTGCACTGCTTCGATCACGATCCCACCGTTACTATTTTCAATCGGAAAGATTCCCCGATCTATCTCACCTGATTCGACTGCGCTCAAAACTGCCTGCGCGCTAACCAACGGATTAATAGTAGTCTCGGCTCCAGCCAAAAAATCTCGCTTGTATTGCTCTGCGGCCTGCTCAGAAAAACTTCCGACGGCGCCCATAATTCCAATTTTCATGTGCACTATCGTAGCAGCAACCTTGGAGCTCGGCAATCACCAAAATATTACACCACAGTTTTAGCGTGTGAAAACAATTGCAAGTAAGGTATTTGTTGCTATATAATGCTCACATAGCCAATTACACATGGCGACTGCGAGAAATCACACTCGCCTTAGAACTTAATTTCCAATCCTATGAACAAAGCAGATGTCATCAGCAAAGTACACGAAGTCCTAGACACAACTAAGGCAGACGCCGAGCGAGCAGTAGACTGCGTATTTGAAACTATCGAAGCAGCTATGAAAGATGGAGACCAAGTATCAGTTGCCGGATTTGGTATCTTTGAAGCCAAAATGCGAAACGCGCGTGAAGCCCGAAACCCACGAACCGGAGAAGCTGTACAAGTACCAGCTATGCGAGTACCAAAGTTCCGAGCTGCTAAAGCTCTGAAGGACTCAGTAAAATAAAAATGAAGAAATGAGTGTAGCGATTATTCTGAATTTTGTTCCGAATTCGACCTACCAAGGGAGAACTTCCTGGAACCAGAAATAGTCTTCAAAAGCAGCGACCTCTATCAGGTACGCTGTTTTTGTTTGTCACAGATTCATCCAGTTATTAGACAAACTATCCACCTAAGTACTATACGTTTGCATACGAAATGATATAATAACTGGGTAGTGGAGGTAAAACACTATATATGTGGAGATACATATAGAGACTTACGCCGCTATTTCCCATCACAAAGATAAAGGAGCTCCAGCCGGGCTCCTTTATCGTTTCAGTTGAAAATAGATGGAGTTGTGATAGGATTGTGAAGCTTTAAGGGTGCCTATCCTTGAGTTTGGAACAAAGTCGGGCAAGTGATATTAGTACATCATTTACGGGTGTATCTCAGATACATCCGCTTCGCTCGCAGGACTGATGCTCAAGCCAGCTTGATCGTCATCCTACTCATTCGCGGGTGTAGTTTAGTGGTAAAACGACTGCCTTCCAAGCAGTAGTCGGGGGTTCGATTCCTCTCACCCGCACAGCCAACAGGAAAAGTCGTCCCATCAGGGACGGCTTTTCTGTTGTCGCTGTGCGGAGTGAAGAAAAGTCTGGGAGACTTTTCGTGAGGAATCGAAAAGCTTTTGAGTCACGATTAAGAGCGCAGCGAGTTAATCTGTCCAAAAGGTATACTGAAGCTGTAAGCTTCGATTCCTCTCACCAACTTTCAAATATGCTAAATTGTACATATGAATATTCCAGAATGTTTTTACCGCATTAGTGTTAAAGCGTTGATACTAAACAAAGCACGAGATAAATTTCTAATTACAAAAGAAGCCAGCGGGAAATGGGAAATACCTGGCGGAGGACTTGACTGGCAAGCTAACGTTAAAGAGGAGTTAAATCGTGAACTGATGGAAGAAATGGGTCTACACGCCATTTGGATTGCCAATCAGCCGGCATATTTTACAGTGAGCCCCATGTTACGGTTGCCTGGGGCTTATGCCGCTAATATCATTTTTGAAGCAAAATTACACAATCTAGATTTCACACCATCAAACGAATGTGTCGCAATTGATTGGATAAATCAAGATAATGCTGACCAATTTGATTTATTTCCTAACATTACTCCTTTACTTGAACAATTTAACTCCGATAATCACTCAAAATAGTTCGAACAACGTCAAACAACCCTCACCCAAAATCATTAAATACCTGGAAAATACATTGATCGCTTTTGCTATACTCTCTAGATATGAACCAGCCACCACAAATCAAAAAGCTTGAAGCAGAGATTACAAAAGTTGGCACCAATGTCACCAAACAAGCCAAGGGATTACGTGATTCGACCTTTACCCGTTTCCCGATTATTTTTAGTCTACTCACCACCTTTGGACTAGTGGCGACACTCTACGGATTTGAAAAGGTGATCGATGATATCGATCTGTTGAGTGATCATCCAGAAATACTGTTGATTGTTGGTCTCGCTACCCTGGCTGGTACTGGTACGCTCTACAAAAAATTGAGTTAGCTGTTGTTGCTGATATGCACGTCGCGTTGTGGAAACGGAATAGAGATGCCAGCTTCGTCTAAGGCTTTTTTGCATACTTCGGTCAGTGTGAATCGATAAAATGGATCACTCCCAGCGTCATCAACCCACAAACGAACTTACAGGTTCACGCTAGAGTCCCCCAATCCATCCACAACCACCGTAGGAGCTGGCTCTGTACGTACACCTTCTATTGCACTCGCTGCCGCTATCAAAACGGCTCGGGCCTGGTCAATTGATGCGCCGTAGGCAATACCGATTTTTGCAGTCACCCGCACCATCCCTTCTTCAGAGAAGTTGGTGACTGGGTTTTGGGTGACTTGTGCATTTGGAATAATGACGAAGATATTATCAAGGGTGCGGATTTTGGTTGTGCGTAGTGTAATTGCCTTTACTTGCCCGTATTCACCAGCCACCTCAACCCAATCACCACGCTTATACAAATGATCCATAAATATCCCAAAGCCAGACAGAATATTTGCTAGTGTTTCTTTGGCTGCAAACCCAATCGCGATTCCAACTACCCCAACCCCAGCTAGCGCAGCGGTCACATTGATACCCATCTGGGACAAGATCATGATGAACCCAATGATACCCAAAGTAGTTTTGTACAATGTTTTGACAGCAATATCTACCAATGATGGCTGCATTGAAGTCTGCCCGAGCGCCTTACGTAGCGGGCCCTTGGTCAGTAAATAGAGTCCCGAGAAAAATACCAGGACAAACACCCCAGAAATAATATTTGGTAAAAGTGATAATACATACAAGGTAATTTGTTCTTGGCTCAAGCCGTAGGATTCTAAAAGTGCAATCATAGTACTTTGAGTATACCTGATGCGGGTCCAACCCTTCAATGCGGTATAATGCTGCTATGTCATTTTTAACTGATAGTTTGGTAGCAATCCTTACTTTATATATCTCTTTTACCAACACCCTTGCCCTGCAGATTACGGATCTATTAGAGGGCAGTTCTACTACCGAGACAGAAATTACACTGGAGGAGAATGTCGTTGATGAAGATCAATCACTGTTTGCTACTATTCCCAGTCGAATCCGATCTATTCCTGATCTCTTGCAAAACAACGCCGCCTACCAGCAAGCTGCCGTCACCGCAGCCACCGACCAGAGTGAGCCAACCACCACTGACCCGCTTGATGCGATTGTAAATATTTTCTGTACTTTTCGAACCAATGAATTTATTAAGACCACTACCGGCACGGGGTTCTTTATCGATGCCGATGGGGTAATTATGACTAACGCCCACGTTGCACAATTTCTACTGCTGGCGGGGGCAGATGATTCTAATAACGCTGAATGTATTGTGCGTAACGGGAACCCGGCTAGTCCAAAGTACACCGCTTCCCTACTGTATATTCCACCAGCCTGGGTACAGGAAAACGCTAGCGTTCTCAATGACTCAGTCCCAATGGGTACCGGTGAGCGTGATTATGCCTTGTTGTACGTGAACGATAGTCTTGATGGTAGTCTGTTGCCCGCAAGCTTCCCTGCCTTGCCATTTAATAGCGAACTACTCTCAACTGGTTCAAAGAACTCAAACGTAGTGGCTGCCGGCTATCCAGCTGGAGCGCTATTGCTACAGGGTTCAGCTGTCGATCTTATTCCTCGATCAGCCGAGACCACGATTTCTGAGCTATATACGTTTGGCTCAAATCGGGCTGATGTGTTTTCTATTCGCGGTAGTGTCGTTGGGGCCGAAGGGGCATCAGGCGGTCCAGTACTAAACGATAGTGGTGACGTGATTGGTATGATCTCGACCCGTGGCGACGATAGTACCGACGGTGCCGGTAGCCTGCGGGCGATCACCCTATCCCATGTCCACCGAACTATTCTCGAAGAAACTGGTTTTGGTTTAGAGGACAGCCTGGGTGGAAACCTGGCGTTACGTTCACAAATATTTGAAGAAACCCTGACACCTTTCTTGGTTAGAATTCTCGAGAACGCTGAATAGCACAGACTCATATAAAAAATGCCATACCTAATCAGGTATGGCATTTTTGTTGTCACTATTTGCTCGTTAGCTAATCACTTTGGTGTAGATCGTCTGCGTTGGATAGGCAAACTCGATGCCAAGCTCAGCAAATCGCCCCATCAAGGTATAGTTGAATTGCTGTTGTGCATCTAGAAAATCAGCGTAGGCAGGTGATTCAACAAAATATACCAACTCAAAGATCAAAGCTGAGTCAGCAAAGGTCACAAAGTGAACTCGATCAAGCCTGGCGGCACCAATATCTTCAAAGATGCGCGTCACTATTCCGTTAACTTGCTGTACTTTGTCTTGTGGTGTTTCATAGGTAATACCAAATTGTGAAGAAATCCGTCGTTCTGACATTTTTTTGAAGTTCTGTACGCGGGCAGTGGTCAACTCCGCGTTACTAACCACCAACTCTTCTCCTTGGAGAGTACGAATGCGGGTTGATTTGATTCCAATTTTTTCCACTGTTCCAGAATCAGTACCCAGAATAATGAAATCACCAATCCGAAAGGGCTTATCAAAGTAGATTGAGAATGAAGCAAACAAATCAGACAGAATACCTTGCAAGGCAAAGGCAATCGCAATCCCCCCAATTCCTAGACCAGCAATCAATGACGTAACCTCAATACCCAAGTTTGATAACACAAATAGCGCACCAAACACCCACAAGATGATCGAGGAAATCAACGTAAGCATGTCAGCGGCGGTGGCTGCACCAGGATCGGTAATTCCATCCCCATCCTCGTCTTTTTCTATGTAATTAGAAATGACATAGCGGATAAAGCATTTTGCTACTTGAATCCCCTGCCACACAAACGCGGTAAAGAGAATTCCGTTAACGATTAGATCGAGTGTGTCAGGCAGCGTATATAACTGTAACGACGCGTACAGGGCAATAAATATATATACCCAAGGGCGGATACTTTGGATCGCTTCTACGATAGTGTCGTCGAGCTGTCTGGTAGTCTTTTTAGCCAGTGACTCAAGCCGCACCAAAACCACCAAACGAATAAACCAGAAAATCAACGATAGCCCAATAAATAAGGTGGCTGCGACGATTAGTTTTTGGATGTCGATCGTACCAAGTATCGGCAGCGTAACGGTCACTTCGGGAATATACTCCGCAATAGCAGAAGAAGCAGTGTCAAACATAAACAGAATAATTAAGTAATATCATAGCCATAGACTAACAAATGTGTCGCAACTGCTCAATGTTCACAACTTTGGGTTGATGCTTTTATGCAGGGGTGTAATATGTTCGATCCGGCCAATGTACATACTACATGGTAAGGAGTGTTCTTTCTTCAAATAGCTATTGAAACTACAGGAGGAATGCCGTTTGCTTGGGTGCAAACGGCTCTTCTGAGTAATAACACAACCTGATCATTATGCATTAAAAAAAACGCCTGCTGGTGCAGGCGTTTGACTTGTTTACTTACTTTGTACAATACCATCATGGTGACGCATAGCTTCGGCGACGGCTTGCTCAATGGTGATCAGCCCATTCTCACGCTCTCACAAAAGCATGGTGATGAAGTGATGCTGAGCTGAGTCGTGGAGCTCAAACACCTGTACACATACTTGTAGTGACAGGTCGGACCGAGCCACGCGATAAGCAGCGTAATTTGTCGCCTGATCAGACGCGTCAGCCTCCAACCACACATGATGCGCCAAACTTCGATTGCCAGGCAGGTTTGCAACTGCTGACATACCCGCACCACAAGTACCATCCATATTCTTCTCCTTTACATTTAGATAATTGGGTTAACTCCCACCATCCCCGCAATTAGCCGTATATACTGTGCCGTTTGCCCGACGCCTTGCACCGTCCCAGTCGTCCCGCTCTTTGAACACACTTTCAGCGAATTGCTCATAACGTCGATCCATTTCATCGCGAAACTCTTTTGTGCCTAACTCGTATCCATCTTCGATTAGGAAATCCTTGATTTCTTGTGGGGAAAAGGTTGTTGCTAGAGAATCCATGTGATTTTCCTTATATTGAAGTACTTGATTATCACTCCTCCCTGTAAGGGCAGTGATCCGCTCGCTTGGTTGCGAGTCGGTGGCAATGTTTTAGAGACTAAAACATTGCCACCGACCAACACCTCTACCCTAAAACAAAACTGACCCGCACTAGGCGGGTCAGTTGATTTTGGAGTTTACACTACTTGCTACACCAAAACTGACCCGCCATAAGCGAGGATCACGAGCACTAGCAGTGCTACAAAAGCAACTCTGGTGGTGTTGATGATTGTTTGGTGTGCGTTATGCATATATTTAATATACTCGACTAGGCTGATTCGTCAACTTCGCTTTGGGTATTTTGGGTGGTTGTTGTAGCGGACTGCTCTGTAGTGGTTGCAGCCGGCGCTGTGCTGGTCGATACTGGTAACGAAGCGTCCGTGGTCGTCGCGGTTGTGGTGCTACTAGCTATCTCGGTCAAATTTTCAGCTTCTGGGGCATTAACAGTTTCTTGTTCTAACAGTACCTGCGCGTCTGCCACCAGCTCTAATGATTCGTCACTTTCAACTACGAACGCTTTATAATCATCGATAGTCGTTTGCAACTCGAGCGAAGCTGCTAGTTGATTATTGATAGCAACTAGTTTTTCTTCAACTGCTGGATTCTCAACTGTCTCAATAGCAGCTTCAATACGTGTGATAGCAGCAGTTAGTTTAGTGGTTCGGTTTGACCGATCACGGTTCATTTCATCTTTGGTTAATACAACCGGCACCACTTCTTCGATGGTTACCTGCTCTCGCACATCAAGTTCAGTCATAAACACGATCAACTTCTGTGTCCGGGCCACCACTTCAGTCAGAGCGATTCGAGCGTCGAGTTCAGTTGGTTCGTCAGCTGCTAGTTCAATTGCCACCAAAATTGCCCGCTCAATATCATCAATACGCCGAGACACATCAGTTAAATCTTGCTCAGATACTGATCCAGCAAGTGAATCACGTAAGTCTCGTACTCGGGTAGTGTTTTGCTCTACACGTGCCATCAGTTTGCCATAGGCTGGCACGGCAGCCACTTCTGTTTGTGGTGCCTTAAGTAAGGATTCACCGATAGCATTTGAAATCATCATCCCAGTTCGAGCTGTTCCGGTAGCATTAGCAGGAATTGCAGACTCGTCACCAAATGCCTGCGCCTGAACAGACAAGCTTGAATCGAACTCAATTTCAGCAATGGTAGCTTCATCAGCGTCAGAGGCGCGCAGTACGGCGATTTCACGTTTAGCATTATCACTGTGCACCTTGACCGCTGCAGCCACTCCAGCTTCAACCTCTTCGGTTAATAGACCCTCGTCTGCAAGCAATCGTGCTTCAGAGATGCGACGATTAAGTAGCGTAGTTTCCCATTCCACTTTTTCATAACTTCCCCATGTCAGCGTACCGCGGACTTCTTCATTAAATTGTACTTTGACGGCATACAGCGTATCGCCAGGCATACTTCGCTCTGCCATAAATGGAATAAACACTAGGACAAATACCGCCGCGACACTACCAAATTTAAATAGCATCTGATATGGAACAGCGTAGTGCGCAAAGGTATCAGTTAAAATAGTCTTACCAGCGTTTTTCTTAGTTGCTGGTGCAGCTTGCGCCTTCATCGCGGCTGGCAGTGGGTGGTATTCCATGTACGAAACAATCCGCTCACGCAAATCAGCCTGTTCACTCTTTTTGAGTTTCACAGTTTGTGATTTTTTATGGAGTTGTTCGCTAAAGCGTTTCATGGTAATTATTTTTTGTCGGCTGCCTTTTTTCGCGCGGCTGCCTTACGCTTTTCGTCTGCAAATTCGTCTTGGGCCTCGATCTTCTGCCGCAGCAGCTTCAATCCCCTATGAATCCTGACCGAAATGACATTTTCTTTTTCTTCGGTCAGTTCGCTCATTTCTTTGGGACCTAAGCCATCGACAAACCGCATGATGAGGACTTCTTTATATACATCTGGGATATCGTCCATCAAATCAAAGGCTTTGCGGCCATCGATCGTCGCGGCCAAGGCCTCGACCGAGCTTTCTGATAGTTCGTCAAACGAACCTTCGTCAACTCCTTCGATATCAAGCAAAGCATCCAGAGATGATTCTTTCTTCTTCCGGTAGGTATCAATAATCAGATTATTGAGTACTTTATATAGAAATGGCCGGAATTGCTCGATCTCATACCCTTTGCGGACGTACGACCACACTTTCGTATATGTGTCGTGTACCAAATCAATCGCTTTTTCGCGATCGCTGATACGCATACACGCGTGTCGAAAGAGCGCATCGTTGTATAGCTCATATGCCTCAAGGAACCGTGCTTCGTGGCCACTCAGGTTGTCAGTAGATTGCTCGCCTGCCATGTTGTGACCATTATACTCGAAGACGTGCCAACTAGCGATTTCTTTCAGAGGAACACCACCTAATCATGATAATATATTCACATATGTTTGAATCATTTAAAAAGTCGGTCCAAGAGAAAAAAGTGAACGCTGCTGCAAAACGTGAGAAGGTCGAAGCTGAACTGGCTGAAAGCCAGCGAGAATATCAAGAGGCTCTACAAGCTTCTAAGGAGGCGCACGATAGACTCGATAATATTGAAGCTGAAAAACAAGCTATCACAGACAGAATGGATGCTGAATGGCAAGCGGGTGAAGCCAAAAGACTGCAAGAAGCATCACGAAGGCGCGAAATCCTTGATGAAGCTGATGAATTGATCAAGGATTTTGAAGCTAGAAATAGTCCTGACTCACAGACAAATCCGGATAGTACAGAATCTGAAGCTGTGTTATCAGAACTGGAAGATGAAGTAAATAAACTAAAATCCCTGATGGAATCAGCATTACCGGAGAATCGACCTAACTCAAACTCTTAATCCGTTCCACCAACTCCGGTAATTCCTCTAACAAAAAGTGGTTTTTATCCTCAAATGTCACCAATTCAGCTTCTGGTAAAGCTGCTTTGTATTTAAGCGCATGTTCATATGGCACTGCAAAGTCATCTTTTGAGTGCATGATGGTAATATTTTGCACTTTTTGTTGGATTTTGGGTACGTTTGTGGCAACAGGGTAAAAATCACCACCATCTTCTTTAGAACCTTCACATACAAAATAATCAAATGGCGCTGCTAATAATATGAGCGATTTAATTGTAAAAGGTACTTCGTTCTCTGACAGGTACTTTGCAATAAACATTCCCCCTTGTGACCAGCAGACCAATATGATGTCATTTGTTAGGTATTCAAAGTGTTTCTCAAACCAGATCTTCCATTCATCATACTGCGAATTATTACTATTTGGAAAGCTAGGCATAAACACCTGATAATCCTCCCCTAGTGCAGTCCTAAGGGTGTGGGGCCATTTTTTTACTGATTCTTCGTCAGATGGACTTCGCAGTGGCTGATTTTTTAAGTCTGTAAGATAATCAGCATAATTACTGTACGACTCTCCCCCATGAATATAAAATACTTGTTGTTTTTCCATACATTAATAGTTATGCTCTGTCTCTGGCCGATAATCGAAGTGGAAATATTCTCGTCTGGTTCCTAGTCGGAAGCCATAATCTTGCATAACTCCAATCACCCACTCTTGCAGTTCTTGGTAGTGTTGTGACGCTTGTTCATCCTTATCTTTGTAAAAATCCACAAAGAGAGCATCCGTTCCGTCATCCCCGTTGCGCATATATACTTCTGTGTCAGTTTTGGGATCCCACAGCGCCACATCAACCGATAGACCAAGTGCATGTGGCATATCAGCCATATTGATCAACCGATCTGTTTCTGCCTGCCCAAACTTCTCTACTCGCCTTTGATACATGATTTTATATAGTGCTTTTGACCGATATCCCTCCTTGATATACATCACATAGCCCTTGATTTGGAATATTGCATCGATAGCCACTAGCTTTTCTATAATGTCGACATGCACCTGCACCCGATCACTGGTGAGACCAGCATCTAACACATCTTGCTTACTCAGTCCCTTCCCCTCGTATTTATGCCAATAGAAGTTAGTTCCGCGTAATCCATGCTCATCAATGTATACAAGTGTTGGTTCCATAGATGTAATCTATCACAGGGGTTTATTCATTCGACAAGAGAAAAGCCTCATACAAGAACTTTCGAGCCTGCTGCCCATCAGCACCAAACGAATGGTGTGATTGCGGGAGTATTTCTAGCCGAGCGTTTGGGTGCGCTTTATGTATTTCCCAAGCTGAAACCGCCGGACACAGTAAGTCATAGCGACCATGAATCATGACAATGGGAATATGTTCAATTGCACTAAGGTTTTCAATGATTTGTTTATCAGCTAAGAAAAAATTATGAGCTTCGTAGTGCAAATATACAGTCGCGTAGTTGATTGCCTCTTGATCGACTTCGCTGGTGCTCATTAACAACTCTGGTCTATAGCTGGACAGCAAATTACCCTCCCAACTCATAATACTCGCTATGATATGTTTCTTTTCCTCCTCATCTCCATCGCGCAACTTATCGGAAAAGAATTCGGCGGCTTTGGTTGCAGACACACCAAATTTCTTGAAATCAGATTGTCGTTTGGCCCATAAATCTGGGAATAGCTTTGCGACACCAGATTCACCGGTAAAGGCCCACTCTATCTCAAACGAATCACCGAGGAACACCGAGGACATCATTAATCCCCTTACCTTGTCAGGAAAGGTTTGTGCATATACCAGTGCGAGCGTTGTGCCCCAGCTGCCGCCGGCGACAAACCAGCTATCAATACTTAAATGAACTCGTAGACGCTCAATATCTTTAATGAGATCCTGTGTGCTGTTGCTGTGGACTCTTGCGGCTGGCTGGCTTTTTCCACAACCACGCTGATCAAACCCAATTACGTGATATTTAGTGAGATCATACGCCATCACGTGAGACACCTTGGTGTGATCACCTGGGCCGCCATGCAGAGTTAGTATCTTTGGCCCATCAGTATTACCATATTCAGCATAGTAAACACTATGTCCATCAACCTCTTCTAGAAATCCTTCGTTTACTGGAGTCGGTTTTGCTTTCATACAAGCATATTAACAAATCACACACCTAGAGCCAATCGTTTCTCTTAAATACCGCCAAAGCTAGTCCAACCAGCACTACAATCGATCCTAGTACCGCTACAAACGCCCAAGGTTGATCCATTCCCGGCAAGGGTACATTCATCCCGTACAGTGACGAGATGATGGTGGGGATGGTCAAGAGGATCGTCAGCACAGTCAGGGTTTTAATACGGTTGTTTAGGGTGTTGGTCAGAATTGCTTCAGCTGCGCTACGGACATTTTGGATGGTTTTAAGGACCGACCGGGCCGAATCAACCAACTGCGTATTATCAATCATCAAGTCTTCCATCAATTCAACATCATTTGGGTGCAAGGTAATCACTCGGGCTTTGGTGATCTGATGCAAGGCTGTGTTGGTCGGCAGTACAGCCGCAATCATATCGTTTAACTTATGTTCCACCGTCACAAAGCGTTCAATCTCACGATTACCAATTCGTCGAAGCTTGGCCCGATCCCGGTGCACCGAACGACGCAACCGCACCAAGTCAATCTCAAAGGCATCAACCACTTCCTGCATAATCTGAATAAACAGCTTGGTCTTTTGGGTGGTATGCACTACCGTTGTACCGTCAAATAGCGGTTTAAGTTGAGGAATCTCCCGCTGCACTATCGTCAGTACAAACGACTCCCCTAGTACCAAGAGTAGCGGTGCAGTATCGGTATCTTCTTGTTTCTCCGCAAACGGATACCGGGTAAAGAAAAACGTGGCTCCGCTTGAGCGCTCAAACCGTGGCACCTCATAAAAATCGAGCGCATCCTCGATCAAGGCTTCATCGAGTGACAGCTCGGCAAACAGCTCTTGTAACTCTTCCTCAGTTGGTGAAACAGCATGGATCCATACCCCGGAACGATTCTCTGTAACAGTTTTAAGCTCAGAATCTTTGAGCGTGCGAAAGTAGCGGGTGATCATACGCTTATTTTATAAACGGGTTATCCATATCGAATAGTATCTCTGGAGTATGATTATTGATCTGGTCAGTAGATATATCGTATTTTTCACTATATAGCGTATCTACTTCGCAAAACTTCGCAGCGGCCCACTCAAATCCCAACTTCTCAGCCACTGCTTTGACCACCGCTTCAGATGAGCCCTCCACTTCTACAAATGGCTCTAGAAACGGCCAAGTATCAATCGTCACTTCCACCCCATCAAGCATCCAGAGTTCTCGTTTGGTTTCTTGGTAGGCTTTCTTGTCGCAGCCCAACTGCGTCAGTAGTGATTCAGCCTGCTTAAAGCTATCCACCGTCACACACGACTCTTTTTGGCTCTCAATTCCCTCACCCTCGATTGATTTAACACTCATAGTGATTTTGTCACCTTCATCACGCACCCGTGCCCAGCCTTTTTGTGTCAGTACACTTTCAGGTAGATTGAAAGATGATCGCGTTTGCATATACTCCGCCCGGGCTAGCTCTGCCCCAGCACTAGTGAGTACTGCCCGAAATGACTCTGGTTCAATGTTAGTAAATACCGCCTCGTATTCGATTTCCATCCGGCTAGTATAGCAAACTCAAATCCCCTACCCTAAAAACGCTAAGGAGACGATCGACAAACCGATCGCTGCAGCTTTTTGTAGGTTCCAGTGTTCGTTGTAAAAAATGATAGCCAACACAACAGTTACTAAAATATACATCGAATAAATAACCTGTACGGCCGATAGTGTTCCACCAACAGTGTATGCGTAGTTAACCAACCCAACCGATCCAACTGCACCAAGCGACCGAAAAATGGCTATATATAACAGATGATGGCTGTAGTGACGGCGAAATGAACCAAGCAGGCCACGCACCCCACTCTTTAGTAGAAATGAAGCCAGAGAACCACAAAACACGCCAGATACAGTAAAAAATAAGACCGTTAGTACTGACACGCCATTATCTACAACATAATTATGTGTAATAGCTACACCTGCAGAAATCAGGCTGGTGATTAGTACAAAAAGCAAACCAAGGGCTAAATTACTTTGCCTGACATTTTCCGAACGATTAATTAACAGTAACGGTACGAGTAATCCAATTAGCATCCCTACCCATTCAAATAGAGAAAATGTCTCTGCAAACAAAGTTATACCAGCGGCTATTGTTAACGCTGGTGCTAATAATTTCAGTAGTGGAAAGTAGATGGTTGAATCTATATAACGCAAAGCATATACCTTCATCACCCCGGCAAACGCTGCGATAAATCCAGCAATGAATACCGCCGCGCTTAGCATCCACGATTCAAACAATGATTCTGGGAAGAATAGTAAGGCAATACACACCAACAACACTGAGCAAGAACCACTTATAACCATAAATAACTCTGAGCTGACTCCGCCCTTGGCAGCAACCTTGAAGAAAAAATTACTAATACCGCCAACAATGGCTGCTAATATGGCTGCGATAAACCAAAGTTCCATCCAGGCAGTATACAGTACTCGCTTTTTTTAGAATGAAATGGTATATTTTGCGAACTTTGGTGATTAATTTTAAGTCGCTCTAGTACAACAAATTCAAGCTAATAGATAGCCTCATTTCCTGCTTCGCGCTTATGCGCTATGATCGGAATGAGAACGAATTGGTTAACAGTTAAAGAAACAAAGTGACGGAACGTCGTTCCCTGCTGCGTGCATTCGCACTACGATCAGGAACGACAACGATTTACGTAGTAAATCGGGGTGTAGCATAATGGTAGTGTACGCCGTTTGGGACGGCGTGGCCCGGGTTCGATTCCCGGCTCCCCGACTAGAAGTGAATCAGTCAGACCCTGCGTCTGGCTGATTTGCTTTTTGTGGCCGGGATCGAAAAGGTTAGTCCGCTATTTTGAAGCTAGCGAACAAATTAGCGACAACCTGCACTGATCCTGTAAGGATCGATTCCCGGCTCCCCGGCAATAAAACTAATGAAAATCTCCTGCTATGCAGGAGATTTTCATTAGTTCAAGTCTCTCAGCGCGCACAATTCAATCTAGCTATATTTCACAAGCTACATTCTGTTCAAGTCTCTAACTAAAATTGAATCACTGACTACAACGCGAAAGCCC
>Ga0306910_1000065_pt1 | contig 73745 bp, 71 predicted proteins | sample AntRauMFilla2698_FD_190438 | JGI IMG/M metagenome (GOLD analysis project Ga0306910, IMG submission 190438) | Saline lake microbial communities from Rauer Islands, Antarctica - Metagenome Filla 2 #698 (v2) (version 2) | ecosystem: Environmental > Aquatic > Non-marine Saline and Alkaline > Saline ... | reverse complement strand
TCAACGCACCGAATTTGAATTAGGTTTCACTTTTCTTGGTCACGCTTAGGTGAGTGTCTGTAATATTATGTTTTACACTGATTTTCTGCTGTGCATATCTGCACACATAAAGATCTCATATGCACAGGGATCAAGGTTGCGCCTTTGGAAAACTGCACGAAGTCACAGCAGATGACAGATGACAGATGACAGATGACAGATGACAGATGACAGATGACAGCTGGCGCGTGCGCTAAAAAGCCGTTCTGAAAGAAAGGAAGAAGATCAAAAACTGACTGTCCACTAAAGCCTACTACAACATCAAAAACAGGCCGCACACTCAATTACGCGAAAGGACCAAACCCTCCGATGCGCGAGGCGGCACAGCCCAAGTAGAACTCAGGGCACCACCTCTACAGGGGAAAAATCTCGACCTGAACTGCGCCGCTGCATTTGGCGGGTGGCGCGGTTTCTTTGCAGTTCGACAGATCGCCGAAAACACCGAATGGTTCGCATTCGTCTGGCAGTACCTCACCGAGGTCAACTCGGGCTTAGGTGGCTACCCTCTGTTTGCTGTTTTGCCGCCAAATCAAAGCGACCATCACTGCGGACGCCGCACCACCGATGAGTGTTGTGAGGAGGCCGGGGAAGCTGAAGGCGAAGCCCGCCGCCGCTAGTGGTAAGCGCATCCACGGCTGGACCATCCCAAATCCGAGTAGATAACCTTCGAGACCCCCTGATAGCAGCATGATCCCGATGATGATCGACGGCAAAACATAGATCAAGGGCGTCAGATCTCCCTGTAGGACGAGCGCCGGTTGGAACAGGAAAAAAAGCGGGACGAAGTAAATCACGACCCCGAGGCGCATCGCTGTAAAGGAGGTCTGCATGGGCTTTGCGCCAGCGATCGTTGCCGCCAGAAATGCCGCCGCACCAACAGGGGGTGTGATAACGGAAAGCATCGCATAATAGACGATGAAGAAGTGCACCGCTACAGTGTTGAGCCCCCCGATCTCGATGATTGCCGGGGCCAGCGTGACTGCGAGAAAGATATACGCAACGATCGCAAGTCCGGCCATACCCATGATGAAACAGGCCAACACGCCAAGCGCAATAATCATATAGACGTTATCCCCGCCCAGAGCTACCAGACCGGATGTCATGGAGCCGGTCACGCCGGTAATAGTCAGCGCGCTGACGACAAACGCGATCGGCAGAATGATGGCGGCGGTTTGCGTCACCAGAATGCCGACCTGTCGGAGGGTCGCAAACAAACGTGCCGGCGTCATCATAGTACTGCGCTGAAGAAAGCTGAGCGCGATCATGAGCGCACTGGCATACCAAGGGGCGTAGTACTCCCACCGCATATACAACAGGCCCCAGACCAGAAAGACCATCACCGACAGGAAGGGCCAGCCCGTTTTCATGACCTCGCGCGCAGAGGGAAGCTTGTCCGGTTTCATCCCGACGAGACCTTTGCGCGCGGCGTAAGCATCGACCTGTAGGATCAGGCCAAAGTAGAACAAGACGGACGGGATGATCGCGGCCACCATGATCGTTGCGTAGTCTACGCCGATCGTGATCGCCATGACAAAGGCGATAGCCCCCATCACCGGTGGCATAACGACCCCGCCGGTCGATGCGCAGGCCTCGATGGCGGCAGCATAATGCGGCGGATAGCCTACCTTTTTCATGGTTGGAATTGTGATGGACCCTGTGCCCGCGATGTTCGAGAAGATCGAGCCGGAGAGCGAGCCGAAGAAGGCGCTTGCGACAATCGACACTTTTGCAGGACCGCCGCGGTATTTGCCAAATCCTGCATTCGCAAGATCAATGAAGAACTGGCCCGCGCCTGTCGCGATCAACACTCCCGCAAACACGAGAAAACCGAGGACGATTTCAGCGACAATCTTCGTCGTGATGCCCATCAGCCCTTCGGTCCGAAAGATATGCGCTTCTATCATCCGCTCGAACGAGTAGGGGATCCCCATCAGAAGGCCGGGAAAAAAATCTGCAACCAGCGGATATAAACCCAGCAAAAAGACGACCAGAAGGAAAGGAAGTCCACCCGACCGGCGCGCGATCTCCAGCATAAGGACCCACAGGATCACACCGGCGGGAAAGTTGGTCCAGCCTGCCTGTACGATGTCCCATGCATAGTTCGAGAACCAGGCACAGATCCCGAAGACGATCAACGCGGCGATGACATCGTAAAACGGCACGCCGGTTTGCGCCTTGCGCCCGGGCAACGCAATGAACGCTGCGGCAAGAAATGTTCCGATGAAGAACCAATAGTACTGTCCTTCGAGCATCCGCTTACCTCCAAGCGGGACGCCGAAGGCATAGCAAAGCCCAAGCCCCAGACCCGCACTACACAGGATCACGAAGGCAATAGACGTGAATGAAAACATTGGGCCAAGCCGTGTTACTTCGGCGTTAGGCTCACCATCGGCGGTCTCTGAGCTTTGCAGGTCGGACATGAGGGGCTCCGGAAATGAGGGCGTGATCACGTAGGCGAAGCGGAAGAACCGCTTCGCCGCTTTTCAGAGCAGGCTCAGATCAAAGTCGCGAACGGAAAGCCGGCAGCCCGTCGGTCGCCTTGTCCATGATCGCGAGGAACTCCTCATCCTGGAAATCCGCGCGCACACCTTGCTCGGCGGCGGTTTTGAGACCCGCGTTGCGCGCTGCGATCCAGCGATCCATCAGCGAGATCGCTTCGTTGTTCCAGGCGTCGTCTTCATCAGTCCACTCGCCGATTTCACGCAGGTACTTCACCGTGCCCTCGTGGACCGGAATAGGGTTTGCGTTCAGAAACTCGCGGAAAAGCTCCACCGACATGCGGGTCGCCAGCGCGTGGGTGCCTTTGTAATTGTCGTGGGAGGTGTGCAGCCATTTCGCCATATTGTAGGCAAAATCAGTGTCTGCAGTGGCGGGCACTGAATAAACGAAATTCGACGTCATCGAATCGATGCCTTGCGCCGTTTTCACGCCAAAGGAGATCTTTGTGGGGATCGTCATGGGCCGCACGTTAAGGAAACGGTCCCAGGCTTCCGTATTCTCGGGATCCATGGGCAGCCAGCGGATACCGCCGGGCGAGCCTTCCATTTCGGAGAGGACCGATGAGATCGGTGAGCAATAGGCCACGTCGGACTTGCCCTCGACTACTGATCGGCAGTTTTCACCATAGCTGGACGCCGGGACAAATTCGATCTTCTCCTGTGCCTCTTCGGGGGACATGCCAATAAAGCCGGGCAGGGCCTCGGTGATGACCGCGACGATGACTGGCGAGAAGATGCCGGACGTGACGCGTACGCCGCCCTTGGCGATATCGTCGAGGCTTTGGAGGTCGGAGTCGCCGGACACTACGAAGCCCCAAGGCGTATCGTTATGGTGCCACAGAATGCGTTGCGGTAGCGGCTTGGCCGAGGCATAGCCCCCGAAGCCTTCGGTCTGGGCGGCCATTTCCGAAGCCGACACGGAAGAGATCGCAATGTCTTCGCGGTCTGTAAGGCGCGCGTAGCGCATTGGTTCGCTGTCTTCGGGCACGATGCGCACTGTGGTGCCCGTTTCTGCCTGAAGCGTGGGGCCCCAGCCGTTCGTCGACGCGAAGCTGCCTGTCGAGGTACCAGGTGTGCCGATGACCAGCAGACGCGGCCAGTCGTATTCCTGTGCGACCGCAGCGGTCGAAAGTCCAAGCGTTAAGAGCGCGGAGCCAAGGGCAATCTTCATGGATCTATGTTGAGAATTCATTGTGTACCTTCCCGATGGATGTTCTTTTTTAATTTAGTTTTGAGTAGAGCCGCAGGACATCAAATCTCACGATCAGAAAATGCGGGCGTGTGGATCACGCAATATTGGAACAGCAGACGTAGGTAATTATTCAGGTTCACCCGGCATCCTCCTCATGCCGTTTGTGCCTGCCTCGCCAGAACCAAGCGTTCTACGGCGAGCCCTCCAATGGCCAGTGCCACCCTCCCGGTGACACATGACTGAACTTCAGGTTAGGAGAAAAATTCACGCGCCGCAATACCGCTAGACGGAACTGGGTTTCGCTGTGACTGGTTGCTACGCTGGCCGAGTTGTAGCGACAATTCCAGCAGATAGATCGATGGGAATGTTCGTCGTGCTCTAATTTGGTGGATGGTTTGGACAGGTTTTAAAAGGTGGCCGGTGTCGAGTTCCATCGTCCGAACTGTCATCCAACGGCGTGAAAGGTCGTGGCGTCTCTGACCAAAGCTTCAACGCAGTAAGTTCGTGCACGGACATATCTGAGTGATCGCAAAGAATTCAGGCCAGAATGTAGCCTGGTCCAAGATCTCGAAAGGCCCGTCTGTCGCTCAACGGATCGACAACGATCCGCGCCGCTTCAAGCTCTCATGCACGATCATAAAGCAACCAGACCCGCACTCAGATCCCAGAGCTCCCGTGAGCGTGAGGTGTCAGTGGCTTTGGATGACAGGCTTTGAGCAGATGCCGGTCGTCCAGCCTGCTGCCTGTTCCCCCAACTCCAATGCACGCCTGACTTCATGAATTCAGGGTCTGCCACGACCTGTGCAACACGCTCCCCCGACAGTGGCTGTGAAACGTAGCCCTTGGTGATGTTCTTCTGGAACCACGGGAAAATCTTTTGAAACAAGGCAGGTGCATTGCGAAACAAGGGTGTTTCCGCCACGCAACCAGGATACAGCGTACTGAACACGATGCCGGTGTCGTCGTGATAACGCGCGTGCAGTTCCCGGCTCATCATCATGCAGCACAGCTTGCTGTCCTTGTAAGCTTTTCCGGGTTTGAACGGTTTGCCGTCAATCATGGAGACGGGTGATTTGAACCCGTCCTTAAGCCCTTTGAAATCTCCCAGATCTGCCGGAGCAGGAATTGGTATCTTCCCGCCAAACTCTTCTGAATTGGCAGTTACCGTGCCGAGCGTCACCAAGCGTGGAGATGGCGATTTCTGCAAGTCTTCCAACATCAGGTTCGCCAGTAAAAAGTGGCCCAGATAGTTCGTCGCGACACTAATCTCGAACCCTTCGGGAGACCGAGCGGGTTGCTTCAGTTGCGGCAGGTACGTTGCCGCATTGCAAACCAGCGCATCCAGGGCCCGATTTTGCGCCCGGAAGGCAGTATGGAATGAACGAACGCTTTCCAATGATCCCAAATCCAGATGCATGATCTCATATTCACCCTCGGGTAGGTTGACGTAACGCGCGGCACTTTCGGCTTTTGCCGTGTCACGACAGGCCATAATCACTCGCCAGCCCTTATCGATCAAAGCGCGGGTGGTGTGCAGGCCCACACCGGAAGACGCACCTGTTACGATGGCAAGCTGTTTTGGCGATGGGGTCATGTCAAACGGTCTCGACTGTTGGTGGGATTACAATAAGTTGCTGTTTAGAATGAGATAATGGGCGAGTGAATAGTGGAAATCAATTGGATTAGGCCATTGGTCATTTTGGGCGCATTGGGTGTGTTGATCGTGTTAAACATCATTGAGTTCCAGGGAAAACGAAAGCGCGAAGCGGCTCAAATGGCGGAGATTGCTGCGTCCAAAGAACCCGCGATCATGCTGGCGCACAAACAATACCTTCAGATCCAGAATATCGAACAGGTGGTCCACATCATAAACAGCGTTCTGATCGCCATACTGTTTGCGGTGCTGAGCGCATGAGAATAGCAGTATTCGGGGCCACAGGCGGCACTGGTCGGGCGGTAATCAAAGAGGCGCTGGGATTAGAGTATACCGTGACCGCATTCGCGCGTGACGCCAGCAAGATCGCCGCCGCAGAAGGCGTCACCGTCTTAGAAGACGATGTGATGAAGGAGGTGGATGTGGCGCCGGTGTTGGTCGGGCAGGACGCCGTAATTGTCAGCCTCGGCAATTCACAAAACCCCTTTGCAATGCTGGTCGGCGCGCGGCGTACGACACCCCGTGACGTTTGCGAAATCGGGACGCGCAACATTCTAGGCGCACTCCCAAAAGGCAGCCAAACGCCGATCATCGTAGTCGGCGCATTCGGCACCGGAGATACGCGGGAGCAACTGCCGTTCATGTTCAAGCTATTCTACAGACTTTTTCTGCGTGAGCAGATGGCTGACAAGGAGCGGCAAGATACCGTCCTCAGAGGCTCCGATGCAAACTATACGCTGATCCAGCCCGTCGCGCTGACCGACAAACCCGGTATCGGGACGTGGACCACGTCAAGCGACGGGACCATCGGCAAATCCGAAGTCGGGCGTAGTGATCTGGCTCAATACCTCGTGTCGCTCTGCGCCGATGGCAAGAGATCGGGTGAGACAGTGACATTTTCAGGTTAGGATGCAGCAGAGGAGCGGCTTTCTCCAAGGGCAATCGGCTCAAACTGGCAACTACCTTCCCAATAGCTCCCAAAGCCCTGCACGATCAGCATTCATAGCGCGCTATTGCCGCCAGTTTGTCACAGTTGAATCGCTCTGGGGACACAGGCAGAATCGTATAAAGACCGTCTTTCGTCAGATGGTTAACTCCAAAGACCTCAAGAGGACAGGCAAGACTAATTCTGGATGATATTGGCTGTATTCGTCGCATTCAGCCTCAACCACTCAATCCGGACTCTTCGCGCCTTGGGGACGCTTGCCGCAGCACTGGCCCAGATCATGATCGCTTGGTCCATCGTATTTGCCAAACTCGACGTAACCTTCGCGGCCATTCCAGCGGGCGCGGGGTTGGCTGACCGTATCAAACCTTTTGTTCTGAACGGTCAGGGCGGCGATCGCCACCGTTGCCGCTGGTTTCCTGTGATGGGCGAGTTGGGCTCAAAGCAGGCGGCGCGAAGTTGAGCCTCTGCCGATGCGCAGTACTGGCATCGCCTTTGGACGCATCTCGCGGTACGCGCATTGGGTGATCGGCATACTGATCCTCATCCTGCTTCCGATGGGCCTTTTTACGTCCGTGCTGGCACCCGATCATCGAGAACGCGCCGTTTTCCTGGCAAGCTACCAGACCTTCGGGCTGACGATCCTGCTTCTTGTTGTGCGGCGCATGCTGCGCTGATCTCGCGGGACCGCCCGTACGAGGTGCTTGTCAGACGAGGCCATCGCGATCCTTTCCTTGCCGGTCAATATGTAGCCAAAGTCGCAAGACTGGACTGGCGGGGCTCGCGAGAAGCCGTTGTGATACTGTGCGGCCAAAAATCGTCCTGGTAGACCTCGAGACCAGATTGAACCAGACCCAACGGTGCGCACTGCGCCCGACAAGACCAGCCACCATTGTCAGCGCAGCAAGCCCCAATAAGCCGAGCGCTACGCCGAAAATGCCGTTTCCTCGCATCGTGTAGCCCGTCCTGTTGGCGGCGTACATCGCGACGAACAACAAGGCGCTACCCAATAAGACGCCAGAACCCAACCGGAAGGTGGCACGAAGTTGATCATGGAAGGTCAAGGCAAGTCTCCTGGGTAAAGATTACGGCTCTTCTTCGTCAAAAAACGAAACTCCCTAAAGGGGGCGCTGCATGGCCTGTTCAGGACTACAATAAGTCAAATTCCTGAACATGAACGTGAACGTCTTTGTCACAATGACCTCAAGGATAAGAGTGAGGATGAACATCTTGGTTCGTGTCTTCTTTGAGTTTACGGGCGGTTTCTTACGTAGGATCTTTCTGAATTCGCAAAAAAACACGGCATGCGCCTATGTGTCAACTGAGGTTTACAGTGCTGGCTGGTGAGTGCCTTACAATTTCTGTTGTCTGCGGCTGCATTCATAACTTTGCACATATCGCACGCACACCAAAGCCGCTGGGATGTGTAAGGTTGGGTCAATTGTCAGAACCAGAGCAGAGATTGATCTAAACCCGTCAACAGGTGCGGGGGAGCACCGTGGAGCTAACATTCGCGCCCTTGCGCGCTGTCAGCAGAAAAACTGTTGAGCGATAGAGTGGTGTCTCGAAGCGTTTGCTTATGACGGAAAAAAGTGTGGCTCATTGTTCGCAGCAGATTGCTGGAGCGATAAGGATACGTTCCGCAAAGTTTTGTCACAAAGCGCTGGCATCGCAGTTGCGCATTAGATTTCTATGTAAAAAGGGTGTTACGCCATGGCCGCACACAGATCGCAGTCAACGACGAGCGACATTCCAACGCTGTGGTGCGCATAAACAGAAAACTTGCCGCCTGCTCGACAGCAGCACTAGTGCAACCTGTGCAGAAACTCTGTGCTGCCAACAGATCACTCCTCGATTACTTCACCACTTAGCGCCACAGTCATAGCTGAGCGGAGTTTCGTGCTGAACAGTGCCGCTGCCCTTACAAAGTGGCGCATTTCCTGCGCTAGCGAACAGTTTGAGATGACCGGTGAAATGAAACTGCTGCCCAAGCGCCTGATACCACTCCGAAGAGGGAAGCGCACGTCGGCTCAGCGAGACATTTATACCAATCAGTAGCTGATGCAGTTGGGCAGCTAGTCAACTGATCCGACGGTGTGTTCTGATGTGCAATCCCTGCGCCATAGGAAGATTGCTCCGGTTAGGCTTGTTGGCGCTGATCTATAATGGCCAGACGATGAGCAAAATTGGCATGCTGACGGCGACCACGATGACCTCGACCAGAAGCCCCAGTCGCCAGTAATCACCGAACCGGAAACCCCCGGGGCCAAGGATCAAAGTATTGTTCTGATGTCCGATAGGCGTGAGAAAGGCGCATGACGCACCAATGGCGACTGCCATCAGGAAGCTGTCCGGATTGACGCCAAGCGTAGCGGCGATGCCAATGGCAATAGGGCAGAGTATGGCCGCTGTCGCGGCATTGTTCATCACGTCCGACAGGAACATGGTGGTGATCAAAACCACAGCCAGGGCGGCGATGGGGCTGCCTTGTGCAATGGTTTCTACCAGAAACCTTGCCAGCAAGTCGGCAGCACCAGTCGTCTGCATCGCGCCCGCAACCGGGATAAGTGCCGCCAATAAAACGATGATTGGCCAATCAATCGTGGTATAGATTTTCCGCAGCGGCACAGTTCGCAAAAGCATCGAGGCCAATACCCCCAACGCAAAGCCCACGGGCGCTGGTAGCAGGCCCAGCGTGACAATGCCGATAGCCCCCAGCATGATCACGCCCGCAATGATCGCCATACGTTTGTTGGGGATGCGCAGTTCGCGCTCCCCCAGCGGTACGCATCCCGTATCGCTGATGAATTCGCCCATCATTTCGGCTGGACCTTGCATCAACAGCAGATCGCCGGATTTGAGCTTCAGCTTTCGAAGCCGAGCCTGCGGCTGGCGTCCTTCGCGCGACACGGCCAGCAGATTGAGCCCGTAGCGCGTGCGCAGGCGCAGATCGCTGGCTGAACGTCCGACGATGGTCGAGCCGGGCAGGATGGCGAGTTCGCGCAGCACGATGTTTTCGTCACGCTGTTCACCCTCTTCGGTGTCTTTGACATTTTCCAAATCGCTTGTGGCGGTTTCCACTTTCATCGCTTTTGACACGTTTTCGGACACTTCTTCGGCTTTATCGTCCGCGTCCGATTTCTGCGCCTCGAGAGTAATGTCGAAGACCGACAGCGCCTCGGCCAATGCATCGACATCTGCCTGTAGTACGAGAATATCGCCCGCGTGGATCTTCCGCGCACCATGCGGCGCGGTCATATGGACCTCGTTTCGCACCAGACCAACGATCTGTGCACCGCTGTCCTCGATCTCGGCTTCAAAGCCGCGTACGGTCAGGTCGATAGCCTTGCCTTTATCTGGCACGCGTACCTCAGTCAGATAGGTGCCGGTGTCGAAACTGGCGCCAGCGGCAGATTTGCGCGCGGGCACAAACCGCCAACCGATGAGCGCGACGAAAAGAACGCCCAAGGTAGCAACCGCAATCCCCACAGGGGCAAAGTCGAACATGGCGAATGGGCCCAACCCGGCCTCTTCCCGGAAGCCCGAAACAATCAGGTTTGGCGGGGTGCCCACCAGAGTGGTCATGCCCCCCAGAATTGTGCCAAAGGCGAGCGGCATCAAAATCTGTCCAGGGGTCAAATCCAGCCGGTCGGACAATTGCACGGCAATCGGCATCAAAAGGGCCATCGCGCCGACATTATTCATGAAACCCGACAGCGCAGCTCCCAGCCCGATCAGCGCCAGCAGGGTCGTGATCCGACCGGCAGCGCGGGGCAGGATACTGCGCGCGAGCCAATCCACAGCACCGGTGTTGCGCAACCCCTGGCTGAGGACCAAGACGCAGGCCACCGTAATCACCGCCGGATGACCAAAGCCAGCGAAGGCAACTTCTGACCGAACCAATCCCAAGATGACGCAAGCCAAAAGCGCAGCCAGAGCTACAATGTCATGGCGAAACCGCCCCCACAGGAACAGCCCCATCATGGCAGCCAAAACGGCAAAGATCAGGATCTGCGGGTTGGTCAAGAAGGCGGCTTTCGTGCTGGTACTTCGCTAAGGCAGGCGTCCCGGCCAAAAACCGAGCGGCATTCGTCCGGTGAAGTGTGATCAACGATCATATTGCGCCATGCGATTATGGCCCAATGGCCGTGTTGGCTCAAACAGATAAGTCCACCAACTGGCCCCTGTTTTACGCATTGCAAGCTAGTCCGACTGACCGCCTTTTTCGTCGGATTTGCTGACACGGGTCTTGCCTGACGGGCGTTCATTGGCACGTTTCAGTTCATCTTGCGTGCCGATGTCACGCGGCAACCGTCCACCGGAACGGCCTGCTTGTGATATGGTCCCTTTGGCACCAAGGCCATGGTCGGAAGTGTCTGATGTCGGAGTTTTGTCTTTGGTCATGGTGGTACCTCATTTTCGTATTTAAGGAATAAAAACCCCGGCGTTCCTACTTAGTCAGAACGACGGGCACGGTCGTTGTGGGCAAGAGCTTTGCGGCCCTTTGAATGGGGGCAGTCGGCGATTTCAATCGCGTCACATCACCGAAATGCACAGCGATCTTGGGACCGATAGCTAATGCGTTCCCCGCTCGCCAAAGTGTTTGTATAGTCTCGCTGCCCACAAGCGCGCTGCCGGCTGCAGCGGGGGTTCCCCAGAAATCTTGCCTGACGTCATTTGTACGTTGGTCACCGCGCCGGGAAGGTTCCGCGCCGACGGGTTGTCGGGCTTCAGGCCAAGTGCTTCATCTTCCAAAGGCACCTCGCAGCATTGGACGACAGAGTAGAGCGTGGATTTCTTACGGCAGATCTGCACGCGATCGCTCATTATGGTTGGATTGCTCGGGGTCTTGCTTTCCGTCTCCGGGCTCTTGCGCAACTTCCACTTGAAGGCCAATTCACCAAGTAGGGCGGCCTCTCTCTCAACCGAGGGCGTGCGGAATGTCACGAGGTTCTGGCCCGCATTCTCGTCGAGCAGAAGCCCGTCCCGAATGTCGATATAGGCGGCAGCCGGTTCGGTTCGATTGTCAGTGGTCCGATACTTGGCGCAATGCTATGCAATGCTTGGGCTGCGTAAACGTTTAGCATGCAGGATCGGGCGGTGAGATCAATGTAGTGGTCGGGCATTGGTTTGCTCCCTTGACGCTCAATTCATTTCCGCAGAAGAAAGAGCCACTTCGTCAGCGTGGTTTTTTCGGCTCTGGCGTGGCAGGAGTTTTTGCGTCTCCAGTTTTCTTGTCAGATGCTGTCGTGCCGCGCGGCTCGGGTCCACCCCAGCGCGGTATGGTCAAGTCGTTATCAAGCCTGCGCCCGGGAAGCCGCCTTCCGCCTGCCGTATCGAACGCATCATTGCCAAGGCCCAAGCCCGTCCCGGCATGGGTGTCGCCAGAAGACCCACCCAGATCAAAACCGGGCCTGTCGATACCTTGGCCGAGGTCGTTGGCCGAAAGAGTCGCATCTTGCGCTTTGTGCGTCTCCACAGACTTTGCTGGAGGAACCGTCTCCGGCGACGCTGCTGACGGCGCGGAGTGCTGATCTTTTTCCTTCATGACTTTGATCCTTTCTCTTGCATTATGACGTGATCTCGCGCCGTAGAGCGCGGTGCTATTCTGCCGAAGCGCAGGGCCTATCGGTCTGTGGGCGACCCGAGCGATTGCAGGTGCACGATTTCCCATGCGCTTGGCCGAAGAATAGATTTTGACCTCGTAATCTCTGCTGCGAGTTTAGATCAGCGCCACAGCGCCTGCGCTGATACAGATCAGCGGGCCTGAAACCGATTAGCTTAGATGGGGCTCTGAGGCTGCGTTAGCATCTAACTCGAAGGCCCTTCGTTCATGGCCCACGCCAGCCATGTTCGGGAGTGCTGTCAGCGCAAATAAGTCCATAACATCATGATCGATATCAGTGCCGCGTCTGGCTCGCCTGTTATGGTGAAATCGTATTCAACAGGAGATACCGATGGCCGCTCTGCCTTTTAACGATACCCGGATCGAACAACTGGTGCTGCGGTTCAACGCCGTGATGGCTAAGGAAGGAACGGATATCTCCGACCTTGGCGGTAATGCGTCGGATGACGAGGTGACCGTGACCTTGCAGGAAACCGGTGGTGATCTGAGCCGCGACGAGATCACGCAAGAGATCGAGGGCATGAATGACGAGCAGCAGGACGCCTTGGTCGCGTTGTTCTGGATCGGTCGTGGCGATGCTGAACCGGAAGCCTGGGAGCAGACCAAAACCCTTGCGCGACAACAGCACGAGGGACTGGTAAGCCGCTATCTTCTTGGTCAACCGGAGGTTGGAGAATTCCTGACGACAGGTCTGGAGAAAATGCTGGAATACGGTGTCGATTGATGTGGGGGTTCGCCCTCTTGATCGGATGACCACCAATATCGCCAGCCCCCCGAACGCGGTCCCGCCCAATATCGGGCAAAGGTGAACGCGATGTCGCAATTCGAGCTTATCGCAATCCTGCTGATTCTGACGGCGACTTTCAGTTGGGTCAATCACCGCCTGGGGTTCTTGCCGCACACCATTGGTTTGCTTGTCATGGGGCTTGGGGCCTCGCTCGTAGTCATCGGAGCCGAGGCCGCCGTGCCGGGCTTGTTCGACTATGAAGGTCTCACAGCACTCCTGCGCCAAGCTGATTTCCAACAAACTGTCCTTGAGGGGATGCTTGCATTCCTTTTGTTCGCGGGTGCATTGCACGTCGACGTGGTCGGCCTGCGCAGCCGTGCATTGACCATCGGCACCATGGCAACTTTGGGTGTTGTGACGTCTACCGCGATCATTGGATGTGTGGTCTGGGCAGCAGCCGACGTGCTGGGCGTCGCGATAGCATTGCCGTGGGCACTTGTGTTCGGGGCGCTGATCAGCCCGACGGACCCGGTCGCCGTCCTTGCTACATTGAGAGAGGTAAAGGTCCCTGCGGACCTGAAGATATTGATGACAGGTGAGACCCTCTTCAACGATGGCGTGGGCGTTGTTCTGTTCGCTGTCCTTGTGCACGCCGCCCAAGGTGATGGTTTCGATGCCTTTGCTGTGGGTGAAATGTTCCTTGTCGAGGCTCTGGGGGGTGCTGCGCTCGGCGCCGTGACCGGCTATCTTGCCTACCGCGCCATGCGCGCGATCGACGACTATTCGATTGAGGTACTCATATCTCTGGCGCTTGTCGTTGGCACCTATGCGATTGCAACCAGACTGGTTGTGAGTGGTCCCCTGGCGGTTGTCGTCGCGGGGTTGCTGGTTGGAAGCAGGGCGCCGCGCGACGCGCTGAGCGAACAAACCCAGAGATACCTTTTCGGGTTTTGGACCTTGATCGATGAGATGCTGAACTCGGTCTTGTTCCTGCTGATCGGTCTGGAGGTTCTGGTGCTCCGGTTCGAGCCTGCCTTCGGCTGGCTTATGGCGCTGACGGTGCCGCTGGTGTTGGTCGCCCGGTTGGTGGCCGTCAGCGGTCCGGTCCTGTTGCTGGGAATGTTCCGCAAATTTGCGCGCGGCACCATTCCTGTGCTGACCTGGGGCGGCCTGCGGGGTGGCATCTCGGTGGCGCTGGCGCTCTCGCTGCCCGAGGTTGCAGAGAAATCCGCGTTACTGGCCGCGACTTATGCCGTGGTCGTGTTCACCCTGATCGTTCAGGGGCTAAGCCTGCGTGCCGTGATCAAGCGGGTCATGCGATGAAGATGATCAAGTGGGCTTTGCAGTCCAAGCCGTTCGACCTGGGGGCAGCGCGAGTAGCCTGTCGGCAATTGGCAACTGTGATAGACCGTATCAAAGCAAGGAGTTGGTCATGGCAGCCTCATTTTCGATAACGCGCGTCGCGGCGTTCTGGGGGCGGCTCAATTCCAGCTTCTGGTTTGTGCCCGCGGTCATGGCCTTGTTGGCGGTCGCTCTGTCTTTTGTGCTCATCGAGGTCGATGCCCTGCGCGATGCGGCGCAGACGGACAACCCGAGCGCCTTCTATACTTTCGGACCTGAAGGGGCGCGGGCGATGCTGTCGGTGATCGCGAGTTCCATGATCACCGTGGCCAGCCTCATCTTTTCGATCACGATGTTGTCGTTGCAGCTTGCCTCCTCGCAGTTCGGTCCGCGGACACTGGGAAATTTCATGCGCGATCGCAGCAATCAGATCGTATTGGGGACATTTATCGCGACTTTTCTATATTGTCTGTTCGTGCTGAGATCGGTGCGGGGCACCGAAGGGTCAAGTTTCGTCCCCCATATGGCGGTTGCGTTTGGGGTGCTGATGGCCGCGGCAAGCGTCGCCGTTCTGCTCTACTTCATCCATCACATCGCAACGTCGATCCGGGTCGAAACACTACTGGAAAAGCTCGCGGTCGAGGGCTGTGCGGCCGTTGATCATGTCTTCCCTGAGCGACTTGGCCATGGGCAGGCAGACGAAGCGGACAGACAGCCTCTTCCCGATGATTTCGAGACCGACAGCAGGCACATTGCGGCCGATTCAGATGGATACGTCCAGAGTATCGGTGGTGACGTACTGATGCGGATTGCCAGCAAGAAAAATCTGATCCTGCGGATAGCCGCGCGCCCCGGTGCCTTCGTGACACAAGGCGCATGCGTGATCACTGCCTATCCGAAGGCAAGGGTTTCCGACGAAATCGACGAGGATCTGCGCGGCGCTGTGGTCATCGGAAGGGATCGGACACCCTATCAGGATCTGGAGTTCGCCATCCGCCGCATCGTTGAACTGGCGCAACGATCGCTGTCGCCGGGTATCAATGACCCCACCACCGCACTCTACTGCATTGACCGGCTGGGGCAGGTTCTGGGCCGATTGGCCGACCGGGAAATTCCCTCGCCGATGCGGCTCGATAAGAGCGGCCAGTTGCGGGTATTGACTGAAGTCTTCGATCTGGGGGATGTCACCTGCCGCGCCTTCGCGGCGATTGCACGATACGGGATGAGCGATGCCGATGTCGTCACCCGGCTTGCTGAAACCCTCGCAAAGTTGGAAACGTCCTTTCCGCTGGTCGCGAGGCTCGCCGTTGCCGAGTTGCGCGAACAGGTATTGCGGGAGAGTGTGGGGCTGAAACCTCACGGCTTTGACCGCAAAACTCTTTTGGAACATCAAAAGAGGGGCGGGACGTAGCCCTAGTGTTCCCCACCTTGCACAAGGCCCCGGTGGAAGCTGGGGACCGGATACGGGCCTAAACCTCCTGAGCGCAATTGTCGGATGACGGCAATGAGCCAAATCGGATTGAGAGTTTTCCTTAGCGTCGCAGAATTCAACTGTGTTATCGGAGTACCGAAAACGAATTTGATGGGAGTTGGAATGTCTAAGAAACTCAAATCCAGAGAGACTTTGGATCAACTCCTTTTGTCATGTTCCGAAACCCTGTTTCCCGCCGAAATGGGTGAAGCTCCAGTTCACATCGCTAGCAGAGCCTCCGATGGTGATACCCCATTGCATGTGATGCTTTGGCAAGAGAATACGTATGGAGCACTCTTACTTATCGAAGCAGGTGCCGACTTGAATGCCGTTGGAGACATGTCGGAAACGCCGCTTCATGTCGCCGTAGGCCGAGGAAACATTGTGGTTGTCGAGGCGCTCTTGAAATCTGGTGCAAATCCGGTGGCTAAATCTGAGTTTGGAAAGTCACCCAAAGAAATGGCGTTCGAACTGGGAGGCGAGATGCAACGGTGTTTTGGCAACCTGTGACTTTATAAGAGTAATATTGCCAACGGCGTCTTTGTCCCTTTTAGCCGCTCCTTGGATTTTCGTCGGAGCGGCCAAGGGGCACCAGACGCAGACCGGGAATATTTTGCCATATGGCAAACACTCTATCGGCGCATAGTCCTCCCACTACTCCATGGCCCGGTCAAACCCGACCGGGCCATGGAGTAGTGCGGTCATGGTTTTCAGCCGACCTACGCTGCCGTTTTTGGTTCACTCCCGGTTGCTTCGCCGGTGTCCGTCAAACCCCAGAACTCCGCGATGTGGCGGGTTGAGGAAATGCCGACTTCCAGCATGTATTCGCCCGCTTCCCCGAGGCCTTTGTCGCCCTCGGCACTGATCGGCGTGCCGTGGCCCATTTCGCCGATGATGTATTGCTCGATCACCACCCGCCCGTCCGCGTCGCACCAGACTTCGCGAGGAAAGCCGTCGACCGTTTCGACGCGCGTCGGCGCTCCTTCGACATTGTGGATCTTCTGCCACTGCCCGACGATGGAACCTGCGTTGGCATTGTCGACCGTTGCATCGGCGTCGCCATGCCAGACCGAGATCGTCGGCCATGGACCCGAGAATTCTGACGCTCCGCGCACAAGTAAGTCGAGCTTGTTGTCCGACGGGCTTCCGAAGCCATGCATGCGAATGATCGCCTCCATCATGTTGTTCGCGGTCCCGTAAGGAAGACCCGCGATGACCGCCCCTCCGGCGAAGACTTCCGGATAGGTCGCAAGCATTACCGATGTCATGGCACCGCCAGAGGACATTCCCGTAATGAAGACGCGCGACGGATCGACAGCATGATCATCAACGACCTGTTTGATCATCTGACGAATGGACAGCGGTTCGCCGCCGTCCCGTTGGCTATCGCCGGTCTCGAACCAGTTGAAGCTCCCGATGAGGTTGTTGGCCAATCTTTGCCCCGGAAACAGGAGCGCTATTCCGCATTCATCGGCGAGAGTGGACCAGCCTGATCCGATATCATAGCTCTCCGCTGACTGTGTGCTGCCGTGCAGCACGACGACGAGTGGGCCGTTCTTAGGGAAGTTCTTGGGAATATAAGTGTCAGCACTCAGCGAGCCGGGGTCCGTTCCGAAATTTTTCAAGGTCGAGAGACGGTCGCTGGTATCTGAAAATAGTGGCATATTAACTCCTGTGAGTGAGGCTCTATGGCGATGTCGCAAAGCGCCATGGCTATGTAGTGAGGCGCCCTGGCCCCAAAAATTTGCGGGCAGGGGCGTTGTGAAGGTCCACAGTTCAAGGCGGATAAGAAGAGAGCTCTGACGCTCGCGTCAGGCGAGCTTCATCAAATGCTTGCGGGAGGTGTCCCGGTGATCATGTCGCAGCTTGCTGGTTTTCGAGATCGCGCGCACAGACGCAGGTTAGTCCGGGCACGTCTAATTTTATGGGACTTCCCCTTGGAGGGGAGCACCTGCCGAACCCCAGCCATTCAGCCTGTGCTCCGGACTCCATAGCAGATCTGATACTGCACCGATTTTACTTATAGAGAACTGTCTTCGGCCACAGCCACCAGGATTTCACGAACATGAATTGTCGCAACGGTGTTTTGACGACCAGAAGTAGAATACCGATTGATAACAGGCACCAGATCGCGGCCACTTCATTGGGGTCGTTTGTCAGCAACATCGCCAGGCGTGGGCCAATCAGGAAGTGGTACACCGTGATCCGCCAAGACCCGTAGAGGAGGGGCATCAAAAAGGCAGCGACGAAATAGCTTGGATACGCGGTCAGAAACGATGCCCATGTATCGACTGTTATGAAGTTCAGCATACCGTTCGTCGGCACTTCCCAGGCGATATGCCAATTTCCGGATACTGAACACATGCGCTCGGCACACATCACTTCTCCCAATGGACAGGACCCGGCCCATTCGAACGGATAAAGCTGCAAAAGCATGACGATGGCCGAGATGAAGCAGACTGTATAAACCGGCCACTGAATTTTCATGCGCACGGAATCCGGTATGAAATACATCGACAGCATATTGATGAAGAAGGGCTGGAACACGATGTGCAGATAGCTCAGCAAGGTGGCGACCTGATTTGAAGGCAGCGAACACTGATCAATTACCGAGTAGGTGAATGCCTGCAAAAGCTCCATTGACGAGAAATAACCAAGAGCGATCCACAACGGTGCCGGTTCTTTTTTGTATGCTGCGTAAGCCGTGGTTGCGATACCCACAACTGCCAGTACAGCCGATGCTTCACCGCTCCAGCACATAAATTCTCACTCTTGATCTGTAAAATAATTGGATTGTCATGTGTCTACCGCAGCGCCCGTATTGTCGGGGGTCTTGGAGTGCTGCGCGCTGCTGGCGTTGTCGCCCGCTACTGCCGTGTCGGCGTGGGTTTGGGCTTCGAGCTCGGCGTTCAGTTCCGCTCCCATCAGAACAATATAGGCTGACATCCAGAGCCACACGAGCAGCACGATTATGCCGGCAAGCGTGCCAAAGCTCTGATTGTAGTAGCTGAAATTACTGACGAAGAACGCAAAGCAGGCCGATGCCGCGATCCAGACGAGGCACCCGACAACCGCGCCGACCGAAGTCCATCTCCATTTCGGAATGCCGCGTGACGGTGCAAACCGGTAAAGAACGGAGAGTCCGACAATCGTGAGCGCGATCAATCCAATCCAAAGAGCCGCGTTCACAAGCATCAGGACGACCGGGCCAATATCCACGAAGGACAAAACGACTGGCATCGCCAATGTTGCGCTCAACCCGCAGACAAGCCCTGCGATGAGCAACAGCGTCAGGGCGAGCGTCACCAGCAGTCGCTCGATGAACCCACGTGTTTCTTCTTCATCGTAGACGATGTTGAGGCCTTGCATCAGGCTCGCCATGCCTTTGGATGCCGAATAAAATGCAATCAGCAGTCCCAGAACCGCCGCGAAGCCCAGACCGCCCTGGCGAAAATTCGCGACTTCCGTGGCCTGCTTGGTGATGATCGTAATCACTTCTTCCGGCACAAGCCCAGACAGACCTTGGATCTGTGTGACGATCAGGCTCGGCTCGATCAACAGGCCGCTGATGGCGATCAAGGCGGTGATGGCAGGAAAAAGGGCCAGCAGGCCGTAGAATGCCACCCCGGCGGCAACGAGGCCCACGCGGTCCTTGGCAACTTGATTCTTCACGCGAAAGGCCACTTCCTTCCAGCCAACAGCCGATATGGTCGTCGGAGTTTCTGCATCGCCACCCTGTGTCATGGTCGGTCCTCAATTCAGAATAGATATCGTGACTGGGCACAGTCCCCCACATGATTTTGACGCTTTTGTCTTCAGGGGCTTTTGCAGATGCGTGCGCGAGATACTGGGGAACCTTGGATCGCCCGGCTTGGGAAGAATTCCAAATGCCGCCATTCTCTCACGGGCGATTTTTCATTTGTTCAATGTGCGCTGGTCTTGGTCAGATTACCCGCCTGGTCAAACTCATTGAGATGCCAAGGGTCCGACAGTGTCCGATCCATCAAACTGGTTCGGCGGCACAATCCCGCGCGCTAGGCGACCACACCCATGGCCCAGAGAACGATAAAGACAACGATCACCAGGCTGAGTACTCCCCCCAGACCGCGGTTGCCATAGCGGTTGTAGCCGTAGTAACCGCCGCCGCCCCCGAACAGCAATAGAAGGAGAATGACAACGACAATTGTACTCATAGAAAAGACCTCTCAGATTTGCTGATACTCAAAGGAGAGAGCAGCTGTGACTTTGATGGGAAAAAAGTCCATGGAGTTATCCCGAAGCGGGTCAACCAGTGGAGCTTCGCAGTGCCCAAGCGATCAGCGCAGGCCAAAAAAGCCCAGAACAACCAAAACGATGACCACGACACCGACGATATAAACGATACGGTTCATTGCATTCCTATCTGCGAGACGGGTGTTTTATTACCACCAACTCCGCCTATCATAAGTCATCGTTTTGGAGGCTGGACCAACATGGATCAGTGTGCGGCAGAGCCGGATCGCAGGTCGATCGATGGTGCGATGGTCCGTCTGGAAGTGCCGTTCCTCCACGATGGTGTGAGGCGGGCAGGGCGGTCGCCTCGCGTTTTCAAATCACAAATCCCAGCCCCTTCGTCACTTCCATACGCGCCCGTGGTTCATCTATCCGGCCGTTATGCCCTATGTGAAATTCCAGCTGTCGCCGCTTCCGCTTTCTGACCTTCCTTGATGACGTCAGTCGTGAGAACGTGGTGCCGGTCGCTGATACATCGCTGTTTGGCCAATGTGTTGCGCATGAGTTATATCACAGCATCGATAGCTTTAACGGGAAACGTCGGGGCGACTGCCTTACAGAACTGCATGTTGGCACAGTGCGCGGTGCCTGCAAGCGCACGGCCCAAACTCCCAGGTGCAATTTAGCGAAGTGCTTGCCAGGCCGAAGAATGTTTTTTGCGCATGTCACCCGGAAGATACTGGAACCGTTGCGCCAACAGGCGCGGCACCATACCCAAAGCCGTCTTGGGCCGAGAAAACGCTGATACCCAACCTTGGACAAAGGAAAGCCTTGCAGGCCAACCTCAAATGACAGCGCTTATATCGACCCGCGATAACATTTGCTGCTCTGGCGGAATGCAAAACGAAAATATGAAATGTCGAACAGGCGCTTGGAAAACGTTTCCTGAAGATTCCGAGAAGGCCAATTCATCCAATCGCTTTAAGCTAAGGGAAGTCGTTCCAAGTTCACACGCTTACGACAGCTGCCACGGGGAGAACGGCGACCACGGGTCTTGTCCGCATCCGCTGAGCCTTGCAGCCGCGGTCCACATCCTCTTGCCGCAGGGATGCAGGCAGGACGAGGGCCAAATCGTTCCGCCGCGCAGCCAGAACGTCAGCGAAAACATAACAATCCGTGACAGACGCTGTGCGTTGCTCAAGCAACGCGGCGCAGAAAGGCTTTCGTCCGTTTATCCTGCGGATTTTCAAGCAACTGTTCCGGCGGCCCCTGCTCGACGATCTGTCCATCGGACATGAACAATATTCGATCTGCGATTTCGCGGGCAAACTGCATTTCATGGGTGACGATCAGCATAGTCTGGCGTTTTTCAGCCACCCTGCGCATCAGGTCGAGCACTTCTCCTACCCATTCGGGGTCGAGTGCAGAGGTTGGCTCATCGAACAACATCAGGTCGGCATCCAATGCCATCGCCCGGCCAATCCCCACGCGCTGTTGCTGTCCGCCGGATAGGGCAGCGGGATACGCATCTGCTCGCTTTGTCAGGCCGGTTTCGTCCAAGATCGCCGCGGCACGGGTATAGGCGTCCGCTTTGGACTTGCCCTTCACCGTGATCAGCGCCTGCATGATGTTCTCGCGCGCCGTCTTGTTGGCAAAGAGCGCGTAGTTCTGAAAAACGAAGGATGTCCGACGACGCAGCGCCAGAATGTCGGCATGCGAAACGGTTTTGGCGTCGACGGTCAGATCGCCCAACCGAATGACACCGGCATCTGGGCGGTCGAGAAAGTTCAGACAGCGCAGCAGGGTCGATTTGCCTGTACCGGAGGGTCCGATCACAACGACACGCTCGCCCGGTGCGATCTCCAGCGAGATGTCCTTGAGGACGGTTGTGTCGCCGAAAGCCTTGTTTAGCCCTGTGATGGAAATTGCTGAGGCCGACGTCATCTTGCATGTGCCTTATTCAGATAGGTTTCGAGATGGCGCTGAACGAAGGCGAGCGCCTCGACGATGATCCAGTAGATTGCTGCAACCACCAGAAATGCCTCGAAATAGAGAAAGCTCCCGGCGGCTTCTTTTTGGGTCGCCCCCATCAACTCTGTCACACCCAGCGTGAAGGCGAGCGAGGTGCCTTTGATCATGTCGATGAAGTAATTGACCAGTGTCGGGGCAGCCACGCGCGCTGCCTGTGGCAGGATGATCTGCGACATCATCTGGAACTGGGTCATCCCGACAGCTTGCGACGCTTCCCATTGGCTACGGTCAACGCCAAGGATCGCGGCGCGGATGCTTTCGGCCATATAAGCCGAAAAATGAAGCGTCAGGCCCATGATCGTGGCAGTCACACCATTGATGCTGGTCAAAAACGACAGCACCTGCGGCAGCCCGTAGTAAAACAAGAAAAGCTGCACGAGGAGCGGCGTGCCACGGAAAAAGCTGATAAAGAGCCGCACAAACAGGTCAAGCACCGGCACGCGAAATATCCGCTCCACTGCCATGAACGAGGCCAGAACCAGCGCGCAGGCCATTCCGATCAATGCCATAAACAAGGTAAGCGGGATGTACCCGATAAGCACGGGCAGCAGATCCCACATGTATTCCAGATCAAGTGCGCGCATGCTCTCTACTCTGCAGCCGTAATGTCAGTACCGAACCATTTTTCCGATATTTCAGCCAAGGTGCCGTTTTCTTTCAGGGTGGTAATCGCGGTGTCGAGCCGGTCCCGCAGCGCGTTGCCTTCGGCGTTGTCTTGGAAGGGCAATGCATTGCGGATCCCGCTGAATGGTTTGCCGGCCAATGCCAAGGGCAGGGGGCTTTCGGCAATTAACTGTGCCGATGATACGCGGTCCATCACGAAGGCGTCGACCCGGCCAAGGGCGGTGTCCTGTGCGATGTTGCTCTCATAGGTCCGAATGTCGATGTCGTCGGCATTAGGCAACTCGTTCAGCAATTGCTCGAAGTTGGAACCGAGATTCACTGCCACTGTCTTGCCGCTCAGGTCTTCAACGCTGGTGATCGTGCTTTCGTTGCCGGCCTTGACGACCATCTGCGCGCCATCAAAGACGTACGGCTGGGAAAACGCGAACTTCGCTTCGCGCTCCGCCGTGATGGTGATCTGGTTGGCAATCGTATCGATCCGTCCAGATTCCAAGGCGCCCACCAGTCCGGAGAATGACATGGTGACAAAATTAACCTCGTCACCGGTTTCGGCTGCGATGGCATTTATGAAATCCACCTCGAAACCCTGAAGTTCGTCGAGCTTAACGAATGTAAAAGGGAAATAGCCCCCCGACATGCCAACGTTCAGTGTTTCGGCCTGCGCTGTGCCGAACGTGGATGCGAGGACCAGTGATGTGATGGCGATTGTTTTTTTCATAATTAACTCCGTCTGTTCGCGAGACACCTAACAACGGCGAAATGCGCTTCAATGACTGCCGGAAAACCAAGTCTGTTGTGAGCGGATTTTCAGCTTGGCCGGAACGCTGTCCCCTGTGACGCTCATTTCGAAGAACGTCATCAGGGACTTGGTGAACTTGCCCTGGCAAAATCTGACAGGATAAAACAACGGATGCGGAGCTAAAGCGCGCATCGCCTCGATGGTTCGCGATCCGGGAACTTCCGCTTGAACAGACAAGCCGAACAGCCGCAACATCATGCAGATCAGACGGATTCCATCAGCCACGCCTTACCGGCCCATTCTGCATCATCGACCGCATTAGCCAGCAGAGCCGCGACGTCGCCTCGTGCAGCTTTGCCTTTTACATCGACCGCGTCACCGAAACGCATGTTGCGGGTGCCGTCCTCTTCGGTCAGGCTGACGGGACGGACGATCGCATAGCTCAGGCCCGAAGCCTTCAGATGCTCGTCTGCGTCGTGCTTTGCCTTGAGGTAATGCGCAAGCTTGCCTTCGGGGTCTGGATTTTCCGCGCCAACGCTGCTGAGCATCACGAAGCGCTCCACACCTGCCTTGGCGGCGATGTCGACAAGACGGTTGGCACCATCGCGATCGACCTTGTCGGTCATTTCGGGGCCGGTGGAGCCGCCCGAACCTGCAGCGAAAATCACTGCATCACAGCCCTCACACACATCGTCCTGAAGATCGGTCAGATCACCGTGACGCAATTCGAGGTCTGAGGGCAGGTCTGCAGTATCTGAGGAGGCGCGGACCAGAGCGATAGGGTGGTGACCGTTGTTTTTCAGTTCGTTGATCAACCGCAGGCCAGTTTTGCCGGTTGCACCGGCTACAAGGATATTCATGATAGTTTCCAATTCAAATAGATGATTTCGGGCGAAGCGGGGCAACCAGATCAAGGTTACTCCGCCCAAGACTTAGATGAGGGCCAGTAGTTTCTGCGCAGCTTCCTCGGATGAGGCAGGGTTCTGCCCCGTGACCAGCTTGCCATCGGTCACGACGAAGGACGCCCAGTCCTCGCCTTTCTCGTACTTTCCGCCATTCGATTTAAGCATGTCTTCAACGAGGAAAGGGACAACGTCCGTCAGACCAGCACCTTCTTCCTCCGTATTGGTGAAGCCCGTCACTGTCTTACCTGAAACCAGGGGCTTTCCATCCGCGCCCTTAGGGTGCTTGAAAACGGCAGGCGCATGGCAAACCGCGCCGATGGGGCGGTCGGTGGTATTGAATGCCTCAATGAGCTTCCTGCTATCGTCATCTTCTGACAGATCCCAAAGGGGGCCGTGCCCGCCCGGATAGAAGATCGCATCGAACCCGTCCGCGGAGATGGTGGACAGGACTTTAGTGTCGGCCAGTTCCTTTTGCGTGATCTCGTCAGCTTTGAACCGCTTTGTCGCTTCCGTCTGGGCGTCATCCGTGTCGCTCGATGGATCGAGCGGCGGCTGGCCGCCTTTGGGGGATGCCAACGTGATGTCGGCTCCGGCATCCTTGAAAACGTAATAGGGTGCAGCGAATTCTTCGAGCCAAAAGCCCGTCTTCTTGCCGGTGTCGCCCAACTTGTCATGGGACGTGAGTATCATGAGAATTTTCATCTTTTTGCCGCCTTTAAATTTGTGTGTGCAGGGCGTTCGATCTGACAATGCGTCTGCCAGAGCCTTTGCCCGTTAGAACACTAACGAACGCAGACGCGACCTGTTCCTGAACTTCGATTGTTTTCTCGCCACGACGGCTTTTCTGTCCTTTCCGGTCGGCCCGACAGGCTCCTTTTGTGGTTGAAGCAGGGCGAAGCAATGGCACGTCCATAGGGGGAGCGCCGATCCGCAAGATTGACCCACCTGCCCAAGGAGCCTCGTAATTCACCGGCCCTTCGCCGATGATCGCAGTCTGGCACAGTGGCAGCTTTGAGACCGTCGAGGGCCCCGACGCCATTTCAACTGTTCGGGAATGGCCGAAGATTTAAAATCTCGAATGGATGGGTTCTGGTCGCAAGGGCCGAAGCATCGATCGTGCTTGAGCCGCAACCATCGCGATGAATGCGGTGACGTCGCAGCAATCAGTGCGTCCTCGACAATCCCGCTCTCTCGGGTACCCGAAGTCGATAACAACAGCCGTCGTCCCTGAATTCCCGCGTCGCCTCTCCGTTGAGTTGGCTCGGCAGGATTTTGGTCAGGATCATCGTTCCGAAACCCGACTTTGTCGGCTCGGTAACACCGATTAGCCCGGTTTCATTCCATTCGAACTCGAAACCGTCGCCAACTTTGGTCCAACTGATCGCCAGTCGGCAGCCCTCGCGTGCGAGTGCGCCATACTTCGCGGCATTGGTTGCAAGCTCGTGCAAAGCCATCGAAATGGACTGTGCTTCGGCTGCGGTGACCTGCAAATCCGGCCCCTCGACAAAGATGGTTTTGTTGAGTTTGTCTGCATAAATATCGAGTTGTTGGTGGATCAGCCGATCCATCGTCATGCCATCCCAGTTTCCCCCGGTCAGCAGAGCGTGGGTCTTGGCAAGCGACTGGATGCGCAATTCGAAAGCGGGCATGAATTGATCAAATGATGTCTGTCCACGCACGGTCTGCCGCGCGATAACTGTGACCATAGCCATGAGATTTCCGATCCGGTGCTGCATCTCCCCTGCAATCGCGTCCTTCATCTCGCGAGCTCTTACCTGCTCCGTAGTGTCTCGGACCCGCAAGAGAACACGGGTCACCAGGCCGTGTCGATCTGTCAGCGGTGTGAAGTGCGCATTCCACCATCCCATGCGCATGCCGCCTTGTGCCGCGCTATCGGGTATCGCATAGCGGATTTCTTTGAGGGATGCCTGCTTGCCCGTCAGGGCAATGTCGAACGCACCGGTCAGCAATTTCTGGCGCTCCATGATCTCGGGAAACGCGTCCAAAACCCGCTTGCCCACAAGGAGTTCGCGGGTAGCGTTCAATGCCAGAAGATACGCGTCATTCATCTCGACGAACCGGAAATTGCGGTCCAGAACTGCGCAAGCCGCCGATAGCGATTTAAATATCCGCTCGTAGTCAAGATTGGCGTCCTTCTCCGAAGAATAGTTCGCACCCACGCCATTAGAATTGATCGGTTTGTATTCCAATGTCTTACTCAATTTGATCATGGTCCTTTTGGATAGAAACATCGCGCTTTTTGACTCAAGCATGCTTATGCACGCTGACTTTTCTTCCTTCGAAGGTGCGTGTCTGACCGGCTTCGGGAGATTAAATTGCTTTGGATCGAGAAGGGATCTTGTGGATTGCGTAGAAGCTGTCGTGATTTTCTCATGATCAATCTTCGAATTCATGACGATGCTCCGACGGTTGGGGGAAATTGGCGGCACCCGAATATTGAACTCGTTATGGACCCGATGCGGGTGCCGCCAGACCGAATAGTTCAAAGACTCTCGAAAGAATCGCAGTGTACAATGACACTGGTTTATCGGTCGTCACGGGGCGGCATACTAATACACATTAGTACCGCGGGCTCGGGAGGTAGGCGCATTGATGCGTCGCCAGTCGGCTGAAAGGCGCTGATCCAGTATGTTTCCGGAGTACCAACCCGCCGGGCTGGGTCCGACACAAACCTGCGTAAGTATCGTTAAGTTTGGAATCAGTTAGCGTAAATGATGATCCCCGAATGATCGGCGATCTAATCTCGAACAGAGCTTCAACCGATGATCCTGCACACCCCCGAGAATAGAAACTCGGGGTGCGGGCATCCGTTTGGTGGCTCCCAATCAAAAGGAAAGCTGCAATGGACAACAAACAATCCGACCAGATGCAAAAGAAGTTGAAATCGACCAAGGAGGCCATCGACAAGGCCGAAGACGGCGAAAAGAAGCAGTCGGCCCAGAAGCACTACCAGTCGGCGCAACAGGCGCAATCGGCCAACAAGAACGACGAGTGTGGTAAAGAATGCGATGCGGCGATGAGCCAGCTGAACGGTTAGAGCCTTTATCGGGAGGGCGCCATCCGACGGGGTGGCGCCACCTGCGGACCAGGCCTCGCTATTGCAGCATCGGTCCTTCGTAATCGAGATAGGCCCTATCGAAACCGGCGAACTCTGCCAGCTTGTCGAGGTTGTCGAACGTGACAGTGCCATCGCGGAACGTCAGCAGCTTTTCTTCGCGCAATTGTCGCAGAACACGGTTGATGTGAATGGCGCTCAGGCCGAGTGCATCGGCCAGAAGATACTGGGACAACGGACATTCGTAGCTGTTACCTGTCGCCAGCCCGACCAGCTTGAGCCGCGCTCCAAGCTCCAGCAGCAGATGTGCGACACGTTCGGCCGCATCACGCCGCCCCAGACTGACAAGCCGCTCGACGACGATTGCCTCATCGGTCGACGCGGACCACAGAACGGCGGTGGCAAGACGCGGGCACGTCTCGAAAGCGCTCAAGAGGTCTTTGATTTTTACCTCCGACGCTTCGATCTTGATGATCGGCTCGATGCTATGGTCGGATGTCCGAAACAGAACACTTCGCAGACCGATGAAATCACCCGGTATCTGAAAATCTACAATTTGGCGGCTGCCGCTGCGTAAGAGTTTGTAAGAGCATGCCCAGCCTTTCGCCAGAATGTAGGCGGAGGGATCTGACTGCCCCTCATAGACCATGTCTTTTTTGTCGGAAAAGATCAGCCGTTTCGCGTGGAACCGTTCCAGAATTGCAAGCTCGGGGTCAGACAGGGCCACATAGGCCCCGAGTTTGCGCACGAGGGGACTGTTCTGGATGCTCATTGAACGATTGTCCCTTTCCACGCAGACGAATCCGGCGGCGAATGCCCCGGATGCGTCACTTTGGCTGAATAAGAGCCGCGTCAGACTGCTTGAGGTTAGCTTAGTCTAGATCGTTTCTGCCATGCTTGCACACAAAACTGGGGTTGCGCGCAGATGCTTTGCGTCACTCAGGTTGTTCTTGAAAGGTATCTATCACATGTCCCAGCCAAATTATGTCTCTGGCGCAGCGGCTCTCGCCATCTGCGAGTCGCTTCTGTTGGCTCTGAACGACAGAGGCGTGTTGCCAGAGCATGAGATCGTCGGTGTCCTGAAAGACGCCGTTTCCGCACATGAAAACGTACCGGGGGACGAAGAGACGACAGCCTTGAATGCTGCCGTGGTGGTGTTGATCAACCGGATTATCGACGGTGGAAATTCCGTCCGCCGTCCTTGACCTGCGCGGCTACCGGTATCCTGGCGGAACGCCGGGTGTCTGAAACATCTGCCCATCGAGGGCGGGCGCGTTTGCGGCGTATTCCCCAATCGCGCATACATCTGGGAGACTGATCAATGGCCAAGCTGAAAAAGGGGGCCCACTTCACGGCATCCGCGCCCCGACCGGAGACGCCGATGGAGCGGACCACACGCGCCGTCACGGAGATCATCGACGGGCAGACAGAAAAGCGCGAGAGCAAGACCGCGCGTTTGCGCAAGGCACGTCTGGAGAGGGAAGCCAGTACGCCTGAAAAAGTCGTAGAGCCCAAATCCACAAAGACCCGCGCAAAACCATCTGTGAAAACCAGCAAATGAGGCCATCGACCGCCGAGGCGTAGCACTGCCCCAGTCTGGCACACGTCAACCGTTCCAAACGAAAGGACCCAAATTGCAAAGCTCCGAATGGACGCGGATTTTGTCTGCCTACCGCGAACCGATCCTCTCCCGCAGCATTTTTGAGCTGACCGTGACCCTTGTCCCTTTCGTCACACTTTGGGCGCTGGCCTGGTGGTCGCTCTCGATCAGCGTCTGGCTGGCTTTGGCCATCGCAGTGGGAAATGCCGCCTTTCTGGTCCGCCTGTTCTTGATCCAGCACGATTGCGGCCATGGGGCATTCTTTGCGAACCGTCAGCTCAGTGACTGGCTGGGTCGTTTCATAGGAGTTCTGACGCTAACGCCTTATGATGTCTGGCGGAAAACCCACTCGATCCACCACGCGACGACTGGCAATCTCGACCACCGGGGTGTCGGGGACGTCCCTACGTTGACGATTCGGGAATACCGGGAAAGGAAATGGATAGGTCGGGCGATGTACCGTCTGATCCGCAATCCTTTTTTCCTGTTCGGTGTAGTGCCGTTCTATCTCTTTTTTCTACGCCAGCGCATTCCTGTGGGGTTGATGCGATCAGGCTGGCGCTACTGGGCCAGCGCCTTGGGAACAAACGTGGCCATAGGGGCCATACTCGGATTGATCGGTTGGCTGGGTGGCTGGGAGGTGCTTGTTTTCGTTTTCTTGCCGACCATGTTCCTCGCCGCATGTATTGGTATGTGGCTCTTCTACGTTCAACATCAGTTTGAAAACACCGTCTGGGACCGCGCGGAGGACTGGGACGTGCGGGAAGCAGCCTTCAGTGGAAGTTCACACTATGACCTCCCGGTCGTCCTCAGGTGGATCACTGCAAACATCGGCGTGCACCACGTGCATCACCTTGCTAGTCGCATTCCCTTCTACCGGTTGAGCGAGGTGATCCGGGACCACGATATTCTGGCGCAGTCCCAGCGTCTTTCGCTGCGGGAAAGTTTCCGCTGCGCCCGACTTCACCTCTGGGACGAACAGAGCCGCACCCTATTGTCGTTCTCAGACGCGCGGACGCGGCCAGTGTGACCCGCTACGCAGGGCAGCTAGTAGATAGGCCTATGATCTGAGTTAGGGTCAGGAGTTGGTTGTGGCTTGGTCCAACTGAAAGGAAATTTAGCAACAAGATCCGAACCACCAAGGTTCTCCTGATCACGATGCGGATCTAGGAGATGTTGTGCTGGCGCAGTAGCCGAACTTGCAGGAGCGAGCCAAGCCGGGGTTGCGTGGGGGCGCGGGTGCTGGCTGGATCTATTAGGGATATTGGACCTGCTTACCCGTCGGTTATTGGGGGCGCTGTTGGCAACCAAATGAAAGGCTAGTTTGTAATCTTGGCCTAGAAGATGGTGGTTGCGCTCCGTGCGTCACCCGAAGGCTGCAATCCGCGCCGCCGTTCCCCAACATCGGGCTGGAAAAGTTCGGTAACTCTTGCACAAAAGGTGGCTCAAGCGCGCAATTGCGGCTGCACTTGAACCCGACGGGTCAAGTTAGAATGGATATTGCGCATTAAGCCAAGCAACCATAAGCTGAAATTCAATTTAGACGGGAAATGCAGCGTTCAATAATCTAGAATGGGTCGGACACAGTGTCGGTGACCCAGAAAGTTCTGAGCGCACCAACAATCTTCATCGTATCGATGTAAGCGGGATCATATGACTGAAGCGCTGCCGACACCACTTCGAACACCGGTCATCGAAAAAGATACGTTCATGCGCTCCGTTTTGCGGGAGCTTGTGGGTATTCTCGAACAGACAGTCGGGGAGCGCGAAGCGGAGGCCTATATCAATTCCGTTGGCTTGTCGTTGGGGCGCTTTTTAAACAAAGATTACAGAGCGTCTTTTTCAAGTGAAAAGCTTGATGCGCGGCAGGTTGCGGCGACCCTCGTCGATCTAAAAGCGCGAATAGACGGCGGCTTCTCAATCGAGTCGTTCGACGATGAGAAGATCATACTTGTAAACACGGCATGTCCTTTTGGAGACAAGGTCTTAGGTAGGCAATCACTCTGTCGGATGACGGCAAATGTGTTTGGTCACATTGTCGCTGAGAACCTTGGCTACGCCCGTGTTCGGATCGACGAAGCGATTGCACGTGGAGATCAACGGTGCCGTGTAACAGTGATCATATCGGAACCTGATGAGCCTGGAGGCGCCGGGGAGAGTGAGTTCTTCGCCAGCACCCAGTAGGGATCATTCGCATGTCTGATAAAATCACGCTGACGCTGGGCGCGTTTGTCAATCTGACTGGTGACGCAATGCTCATCGTCGATCCGCACACCCGCACTATTCCATATGCCAGCCCAAAGGCTATTGATCTGATCGGCTCCGTTCTCGGTGAAGAAGGTGTTCTGGTGTCCAGGGTTTTCCAGACCCAGGATGATCGCTTCGATAGATTCATAAGAGATGCGCTCACCGTGACCGAACCGATCATTTCGAGTGTTTCGCTTGAGCACAGCGGGCGGGTCTTGGGCGTAAAGGGACGACGGCTTGCCATTCCGGACCACCCCCCTCAAATCCTTTTACTGCTTGAGGCCGAGCCGGAACTTTCGAGACGTTTCAGACTTTTAGCTGAAAAGATTGAAGAACTTAAAGCGCAAGTCGCACGCCGTATTACCGCTGAAAGAGAGCTTTCGGAAACCGTACTCTCCCTGCATCGGGCGGTTTCCGTTATCAAGCAGTTGTCAGAGCTTGAAATCTCGAGCGGTGAATACCTCGACATTGCCATAATTGTGATAGACCGAGCGCTCAATTCGCGTGGCACCGTCTTGATTTCTGTCGAACTTGGTAGATTGCGGGTGACGGCGGCAACTGGCGCTTTTTCCAGGACTTTTGCAGATCATCCTTATCTCGACCTGTCCCAGGCAGGTTTTGCGCAAACCGCGAAGGAGCGGAATGGTCTCTGGAGAGAGCTTCTGTTCTCAAGCTTGGCGCGATCCGGCGGCGATTACGGCGATTTTGCGAATGGCATGGTGTTTCCTCTGTTCATATCTGGTGAGTTGCGGGGCGCGTTCTTTTGCAAGCTGGATTCCGATGACTTCAACAATGCCAGCGTGCACTTGGAAGGGGAAATCATATCCGAAGCGCTTGCTGGACTAATGGCTCGGGCAGAAACCGAGGCACGGCTCATGCATGCCCAAAAGCTCCAGGCGATTGGAGAACTGACTGGTGGAATTGCACATGATTTCAATAATATACTTGCCATCGTCTTGGGTAACGCAGAGCTTTTACTCTATGAACTAAATAGTATTGATCTGGACGTTGCCAGAGATATCCGTGAGGCAGCGATCCGTGGCGCTATCCTTACCTCCCGTCTTCTCTCATTCGCCCGCAAGCAGCCGCTTCAACCAGAGCCGACGGATATCAACAACCTGCTGCGCCAATTTGATCCTTTGATCGGGCGGACCCTCAGAAAAGATATTAACTTCGAACTGATACCGGCTGAAGACCTTTGGAAAGTACAGATCGACAGAAGCCAATTAGAAAACGCGGTGCTGAACTTGGCCCTTAATTCACGAGATGCGATGCCTCGAGGTGGCAAATTAACTATCGAAACCAGCAACAGCCAATTAGATCATGAATACGCCCAGCACCATTCGGAGGTGATTCCGGGGCAATATGTGATGATAGCTGTTAGCGATAGTGGGCACGGCATGGACCCTGGGGTTCTACAGGAGGCGTTTACGCCCTTCTTTACAACCAAGGAGGTCGGAAAGGGGAGCGGGCTGGGCCTCAGCATGGTTTTCGGTTTTGTGAAGCAGTCCCTGGGGCATGTCAAAATCAACTCTGAAATCGGGCTGGGGACCACGGTTCGAATGTATTTCCCACGAGACAGTTCGGAAATGGTTGGGCAAGATACTGATGCGGTTTCGGGTAATGACGCTATGTCTCGGGCAAGGGAAAGTATCCTCGTCGTTGAAGATGACCCCGGTGTTCTGAAATATCTGACGATGAGCCTAGAAAGGCTTGGATATCGTGTTCGGGGATTAACGACGGGAGATGAGGCCGCTGAACTGATGGCGCTCCAGACCTTTCAGCTGCTTCTGACGGACGTTGTTCTTCCGGGGCAGATAAATGGCGCTGAACTTGGAAAAATCGCACATCAAATTGCGCCGACGATGCCCGTATTGTTGATGTCCGGATACGCTGAAGAGTCGATTGTCCACCACGGGAGGCTGGATGGGCGCGTAAACTTTATCTCAAAGCCCTTTACGCGTGAGCAACTGGCGAAAAGGCTGAAGGGCCTGCTTGAGGGGTAATACACGCCTTTCCGCAAGATTGCCGATGTAAATGGACTGTTCGTGAGATTTGAAGGCGTGCGGTTTTCTGAGCGGATGTGAACAGCCCAGCATGTTCTATTATGAACGGTGGCATCATCGAGAAATATGATCTGTCAGTATGATTGCGGCAGGGTGGATGTACTGCGAGGCAGCAAAATCTGGCATGTCTTAGGGCCAACTGGCAGGACGCTTCTTGATGTGGGATTGGAGTATAGGTTTGGTTTGTAGATGGCAGTTTTTCGAACTGCGAACCTCAAAGGATCGATAACCCAATGTTATTATTTTCTTTATCAAGAAGATCAATGCTTCATAAGAGATCCGCTTCAACCCTAATCTGCCATAATTACGCTTCGCAGCGGTTGGTTGGTCCCGCCGCATAGCTGGAAACTTTCAACAACCGGTTCGAGTCTATAAATTAGTGTTGTGGTATTCAATGTCGCGAGGGGCGTATGTTCGGAAGCGTACGTTCGCGGCGCGATCCCAGCCTCGATCTGCGACCAAAAGAACCATAACGAGGAAGCGGTTGGCTGGTTTCGCTTGGGTTATATCTTAAACAAAATCGGCCAATCTCAACAGACTCAATGGCTTTGGACCTAGCTTAATTCACTTAACTGCAAAAATTGCAGATGTTTTAGATTGTTGGAGACATAGAGGCAGGAAAGGGCAGGGGCGTCAGTGAATGAGGGTGGGACAATGAACGGTGGCTGCATGTGCGGAGCAGTAAGATATGCAGCTGATGGAGCCCCCTTCGTCGTCGGACACTGTCACTGTGAGAGCTGTCGTAGGCACTGTGGTGCCGGGGTTGGGACACTGGTTGGCTTTAAGGCCGATCAAGTGATCTTCAGCGGAAAACAGCGGCATATTTATGCGTCTTCCCCAGACGTGAGCAGGGCCTTTTGTAACGAATGCGGCACACCTTTGACTTGGGAGGGCGACGGCGGCGACATCGGACCTATCATCGAAATTCACATCGGCACTTTTGACAATCCTCATGTGTTGGTACCAACCAGCCACGCGTTCTATAATGAACGCTTGCCTTGGGTCGATTTCCCAGAACAGTTGCCGCGTTTCGAAGGTTTTCCTGACGATAGCCCCATCCTGCAGAACGGGCCAACAGGGACCTCTTCCACCGATGCATGATCGCTCAAAAACCTGGTGATTGAGGGAATACGTGAGTTGGATGTCAGGCTGATGCCAGTGTTGCCTATTTGACGCTCGTAGCTGGCGTTGGCTAGATAAAGCTTTCAGATGCTGCCTGCGCCGTCCGCCCGTCTTAGATAAAACTAGGGAAAGGTGAGAGCCTTCAATCCAGACGCGACATGATATAAGCGAGAAGGCCCATCGCATCACGCAGCTGGCTGCGTTTAATCTGTCCTCCGAGGCAGACCCGGATCGCTTCGATGGGAGTGCCAGACACCGTAAAGGCTTCTGACGGCATGATACCCAATCCCGTGCCTGCCATGCGTCCAATGATTTCGGCCCGCGTGACACCTTCGGGCAGGTGAAGCCAGACATTGAAGGCGTGAGGGTCGGATTCAAATTGGAAGGCGTTCAATGCCTGTGACGCGATGGCCTGACGTGCCTGGCTTTCGTCGCGGATAAAGCGGCGGATGCCGTCCGCAGTGCCGTCGATGATCCACCGGGTTGCAAGCGCCATCATCAAGGGCGAGGGCATGACGGAAATTATCTTGATCTGATGTGCCAATTCTCGGGCCGCGTGGCTGTTGGGGGCAACTGTATAAGCAAGCCGCAATCCTGCACCGATACACTTTGCCAGCCCCCCGATGTGCCAGACCAGATCGGGCGCGAAGCTGGCCAAAGGTGCCGGTGGGTGGGGCGGGATGAAGCCATAGGCGTCATCTTCTATCAGCGGCAACCGGTGTGCAATGATCACGTCTGCAATAGCCTGTCTGCGCGCAAGAGAGATTGTCCGCGTCGTCGGGTTGTGCAGTGTCGGGTTTAAATACAGCGCCTTTGGCCGATGTTCACGGATCGCTGCGTCAAGTGCATGAGTATCAATTCCCTCCGCATCGCCCGGCAGCCCGATCAGGCGCAGCCTCAGCCGGGCGCAGATGCTGCGGATCCCGGGATACGTCACGTCCTCGCATAAGACAGTGTCCCCGGGCTGTGTCAGGCTCAGCAGGATCGCAAGGATCGTTGGATGTGCGCCCGGGGTCACTGCCACACGGTCAAGGGAGGGGACGAGACCGCGCAGCGACAACCAGGTCGATGCCGCCTCCTTGTCGATCTGGCCGCCGGTCGACGATTGGTACCGCAGCAAGTCGATCAGATTGGCCGTGACAGTCTGCACCCCTGCCTCCATCCGCTCCAACAGAGCTGGCTCGGTTGGTTCCGGCGGCAGGTTCATGGTCAAATCGACATCCGCCTCGCGGCGCTGCTCGCGTTGGGGGTCCTGGCGTTTGATGCCGATCACGAAGGTGCCGCGACCGACGTGGCTATTGACCAGCCCGCGTTGACGCGCCTCTACGTAGCCCCGTGATACAGTGGTGAAGTCGATGCCCAGCCTGTCGGCGAGCTTTCGCTGCGGTGGCAGGCGCACGCCGTCTTGAAGAGTGCCATTCGAAATCCCTTCCGCAATCGCGTCCGCGAGTTGCAAGTAGCGGGCAGCGCCGTCGGAACGCAGAATCGGTGTCCAATCTCTCATGAGCAAACATTAGCGATAGGTCTGGCGATATTGAAGCGCTTTGTATGGATGTATTTTGGGAAACTGGGCTGAAGTATTCCCAGATAGCGCAGAAAATGGTCTCTCAATGCAAATAACTTGCAGCGTCTGGTGTAATTTAATCTAAATTGTATGTATTATTGATTGATTTATTGATTGGATTTTTGCCTCTGTGGCAGTGTTGTGAAGTATGAAACGGCCAGCATTGGCCGACAACCAAGGGGATTGATACATGCCGGCAGTCACGCAAGAAAAGCATAAGGATGGCGATTTTTTCGTCGATTACGAAGACAAGGTTTTCGAAGATGTGAAGGCGGAACCGGGCCAGAAGGCGCTGGTCACCTTCCACACGGTAGCATTCGAGGGGTCCATCGGTCTCGTTAACATGCTCAACGCTATTCGTCTGGCCCGCAAGGGGTATGAAACATCGATCTTGCTGTACGGACCCGGTGTTACCCTTGGCATCCAGCGCGGGTTTCCAACACTGGGCGACGCTGCTTTCCCGGGTCATCAGAACTTTGCCGATAACCTCAAGAAGTTTATGGCTGAGGGCAGCAAGATCTATGCCTGCCGCTTTGCTCTGCAGGCGCTTTATGGGCATGGCGAAGCGTCCTTGCTTCCGGGCATCATCCCGATCGCGCCACAGGATGTGTTGGACCTAAAGCTCCTGCACGTTCGCGATAACGCAGTGATCGTCGACACCTGGACATTGTAATGACGTCCACACCGGGGCGCAGGTCGCCCCGGATACTTCATTTGGAGAGACACCATGTCCCGCAGCGTCAAGGCAGCAGCAGTCCAGATCGCACCGGATCTTACAAGCCGCGACAAGACGCTCGCCCGCGTCCTTGACGCCATAGACGAGGCGGCCGGAAACGGTGCGGAACTGATCGTCTTCCCTGAGACTTTTGTACCGTTCTATCCTTATTTTTCGTTCGTGCTGCCGCCGTGCCAGCAGGGCAAGGCGCATCTCCACCTGTATGAGCAGGCCGTAACGGTCCCGTCACAGGACACGCGCCTTGTGGCCCAACGCTGCGCCCACCACGGGGTGGTCGTGGTGCTTGGGGTGAATGAACGCGACCATGGCTCGCTGTATAATGCGCAATTGATTTTCGACAGCGATGGAACCCTTCGGCTGAAGCGGCGCAAGATTACTCCAACATACCACGAAAGGATGATCTGGGGCCAAGGCGACGGCGCGGGCCTTCAGGTCGTCGAGACCAGTGTGGGCCGCATCGGTGCACTGGCCTGCTGGGAGCATTATAACCCGCTCGCCCGCTATGCCCTGATGACGCAGCACGAAGAAATTCATGTTGCGCAATTCCCGGGGTCGCTCGTCGGACCGATCTTTGCGGAGCAGATCGAGGTGTCAATGCGCCACCACGCACTGGAATCTGGATGTTTTGTCGTGAATGCAACGGGCTGGCTGACCGACGAGCAAATTGAAAGTATTACGCCCGACACCGCGCTGCAAAAGGCCCTTCGCGACGGTTGTATGACATGCATCGTGACGCCTGAGGGTCGTCATGTCGTGCCACCGCTGACAAGCGGCGAAGGGATCCTCTACGGCGATCTCGACATGGCACTTGTGACCAAGCGCAAGCGGATGATGGATTCGGTTGGTCATTACGCCCGCCCTGAACTGCTCTCGCTGCACCACAACAGCGATTTGACGCCCACACGGCACGTGACCGCACCCGGCCCCCAATTCCAGCCGATCCCATTGGAGGATTGATATGCATGCGACAACCGGCGACCTTATCAACGACCTGCAGACCCGCGGCATGCGCCTTGTCGATCCCCGCGCCGGGGCCGACAGTCGCCGTGGCGGTGCGGGACCGACGGACCATAAGGCCGTCACCATCGGCGGTATGACTGTGATGATACCGGTGCACACAGCGACAGCCTTCGAGTCTCCCTATCTGGTCGAAGCCCCCGATGCGGCGGGCAACGCGCGGGTGATGAAGGACGGAGCGTTCTTTGCGGACGTGCAATTTCCGCAGCGCGCGAAGTTCCTTGATCTTTCGACAGCCGACGGTGTCCCCTACGGTCACATTGCACAACTGCACGCCAAGGACGTTCTGGCGACGACCGTATTGCAGACATGCATCCGGTATGAGAGCCGCAAGAAGACCTGCAAATTCTGCGCCATAGGCCAAAGCCTTGCCGCCGGTCGCACCATTGCCCACAAGACGCCGGCGCAACTCGCCGAAGTGGCGCGCGCCGCCGTGCTTTTGGACGGTGTAAAACATATGGTCATGACCACCGGCACACCTGCAGGCAAGGATCGTGGCGCCAAGGTGCTGGCCGAAAGCGCCCAAGCCATCCGCGCAGCGGTCGATCTGCCGCTGCAGGCGCAATGCGAGCCGCCGGAGGATGACGCGTGGCACCGCAGGATGAAGGACGCAGGCATCGACAGCCTTGGCATGCACCTGGAAGTCGTCACGCCCGCGCTGCGCGACCAGATCATGCCCGGCAAGGCGCAGGTTTCGCTCGAGAAATACTTCGACAGCTTCGCTGCTGCGGTTGATGTTTTCGGCTGGGGCCAAGTTTCGACATATATCCTCGCCGGGCTTGGCGACACGCAGGAGGCGATCCTGTCGATCTGCGAACGGCTGACCGCGATCGGCGTCTATCCTTTTGTCGTGCCATTTGTTCCCGTCACTGGCACCCCACTTGAAAGCCATCCCGCGCCAACCTCCGCCTTCATGCACAATGTGCTGGGGCCGTTGTCGCAGATGATCGTGGATCAGGGGATGCGGGCTGAGGATATAAAGGCAGGATGTGGCCGCTGTGGAGCCTGCTCGGCCCTGTCGGCTTTTGAAAAGTTCAAGCGTCCAGCGCGCGAGGCCGCGTCATGATCATCGAGCGCCCCGCCGCCTTCGTCACACCCGAATTTCTGATCCGCCTCGCGACGCAAAGCTGGGAGATCGGAGGCGCGGCCTCTTTGCGGCACCGCACCTTTGTGACCGAACAGAAACTCTTTGCGGATCATGACCGCGATGCCATCGACCGCACGGCCCTGCCGCTCGTGGCCGTCTCGACGATGGCATCGGAAGCGGACGAGGTCGTGGGCACCGTCCGCATCCATGAGGAGTGCCCCGGCATCTGGTGGGGCGGGCGTTTGGCTATCGCACCCGATTATCGCCGCGTCGGACGCTTGGGTGCGGAACTGATCCGCCTTGCGGTGGGTACGGCGCACGCGCGTGGGTGCACGGCATTCTTCGCCCACGTTCAAATGCAGAACGTCGTCCTGTTTGAAAATCTGAACTGGCAGTCGATAGGTCAACAATATCTGCACGGTCATCCGCACATGAAGATGCAGGCTGATCTGGCCGCCTATCCCGCTGTGACTGATCCGGCGCGCGGTTGGATGGCGCTGACGCGGCGCGCTGCATGACGGATGTGGCCGCCCTTGCTGCTCATCTGGCCAGCCATCCGCACGTGACTGGAAAGCGCGATATTGACGTGGCCTGCGCAGCGCTTGAGTTGACCCAGAACAGCCCCGGACGCCCCGGTGATGACGCCGCAGCGATTGCGGACGGCGATGGGTGGCAGCTGATGGCGACCGAAGGATTCATGAACGATTTCGTAGCCTCCGCCCCATGGTTCGCCGGCTGGTGTGCGGTAATGGTCAACATGAGCGATATCCTCGCCATGGGCGGTAGACCGACCGCCGTGACCAATGCGCTCTGGGCGCCTGACGTAGCGACAGCGCAGGAAATTCTACGCGGCATGAAGGAGGCGTCTGCAGCATACGGCATCCCCATCGTGGGGGGCCATACGAACCTGCGCACGGCGCAACCGCAACTCGCCGCCGCCATCTGGGGGCGTGCCAAGGCGCTGATCACCAGCTTCACCGCGCAACCGGATGATGTTCTGATCGCCAGCGCCGACCTGCGCGGAGCCTATGCGGGTGACGGTAGCAATTTTCCCGCTTTCCTGAATGCACCCCACGAGCGCCTGCGCGGTGACATGGAGATCATGCCAAGTCTGGCCGAGGACGGCCTCGTCACTGCGGGCAAGGACATCAGTCAGGGGGGCATCGCGGGGACGGCACTGATGCTGGCCGAGTGTTCTGGCGTGGGTATTACGATCGACGCCGGGCGCATCCGGCCACCTGACGGCGATCTGAGGCGCTGGATGACGGCATTTCCCAGTTTCGGCTTTTTGCTGACTGCAAAGCCTGAACACGCACAGTCCGTTCTCTCCAGATTTAACAAACGCGATATCAGTGCCGAAGTTATCGGAAGCGTTACTGCAGGGAGCGCGCTGACGCTGATCAGTGGCACCACGCAACATCTGATCTGGGATCATGCCGCGGCGCCGTACCTTGGCCTCGCCCCGATCAAGGAGCCGATCCATGCCTGAGACAATATTTCGCATCCGTTGGCCCGATGGAGTGGAAGAGGAATGTTATTCACCCTCGACCGTGATCCACGAGCACTTGAAGGCGGGCCAGAGTTATCGTGTGGATGACTTTGACACGCGCAGTCGCAAAGCACTTGATCTTGCTGCCCGGCGGGTCGAGGCAAAATACGGATTCCGCTGCAGTTCCGCCGATGCACAGGCGGCAAAACTTGCCACCTCTATCGCCCGCTACAAGCCCGAGGAGATTATCACATGCCTGAAAATTCACTGAAGAACACGGTGCGCACCCATGTCACCACAGTCATCGTAGGCGCGGGGCAGGCGGGCATGTCCGCATCTTATTACCTGTGTCAGGCAGGTGTCGATCATGTCGTACTGGAGCGCTACAAAAGGTTCCACGCATGGAAAGAAGATCGGTGGGACAGTTTCTGTCTGGTGACGCCGAACTGGCAGTGTAAATTGCCGGACTTTCCCTATCGCGGCGAGGACCCTACAGGCTTTATGGTCAAAGACGAGATCGTTACTTACGTCGAAGAATTTTGTGACAGTTTCGATGCCCCCCTGCATGAGGGTGTCACAGTGACCCGTGTCGAAAAGTCAAATGGTGTATTCGAGGTGGATACCGACGAGGGTCTTTGGTCCGCCGACAACGTCATTGTGGCGTCAGGAGGGTACGACCGCCCCATAACACCGCCCTTTGCAGCCAAATTGGACCCCGCGATTACGCAAATACACTCCAAGGCCTATCGTCGCCCGTCGGACATCCCTGACGGCAGGTGCCTTATCGTGGGCACCGGCCAATCCGGCGTGCAAATGATGGAGGATCTGACCATCGCTGGTCGTGATGTGCGGTTGGCGGTCGGCCCCGCGCCGCGGAGCCCGCGGTGGTATCGTGGCAAGGATGCGACGGACTGGCTCCATCAAATGGGCTACTACGACATTACCATCGCCGAACAGCCTGACCCGAAAACGACCGAGGCAAAGACCAACCATTATATGTCCGGTCGCGACGGCGGCCACGAGATCGACCTGCGCCGTTTTGCGCTGGAGGGATTGCAGATGTACGGCTCGGTCGCTGATATGGATGGGACGACCATCCGGTTCTTGCCCGATTTGGAACAGAACCTCGACTCCGCCGATAAAAGCTATGTCGGCATCCGCCAGATGATTGACGATTATATCGCACGGGAAGGGATCGACGCGCCGATCGAGCCGCCGTTCGAAAAGCTCTGGCGACCAGAAGCCGAGATCGAGGAGATCGACGCCCGCGCTGAAGGCATTACCTCAATCCTGTGGTGTATCGGCTTCCGGTCGAACTATGACTGGCTCTTGGTCGATTGTCTGGACGCACGGGGTCGTCCGGTTCACACGCGCGGAGTATGTGAAGAGGATGGGATATTCTTTCTGGGTCTCGGATGGCTTCATACCTGGGGCTCTGGCCGATTTCTGGGCGTGGCCGAGGATGCGGCTCATGTTGCCCAGATAATTGCAAGCAACCAACACGCGGCAACCAAGAAAATTCACGTCGCCGTGTGATCATCGGAAAATCACAAGCGTCAATGTCTGCCGTTGCGCAGGCGTAAACTTGTAGTCGCTTTGGTTTAAGCGATGTGCTTGGCTGTTCGAGAAGCCTGGATGAATATCACGGCTCATCGGCTTGGCTCGTAAGGCTAAGACCTGGCATTTCGCGGGGCCGTCGTCAGCGCTCGTTTTACCAAGTAAGGCAGATTGTCATGAGAGTATCCTTGGCGCGTCACGCACCCCTGAGGCGTGGCCGCTGACAGAGACATCAAACGGCCCGCAGGCGATAACGTCCCAAAAAATTTACGTAATCCTTTTTAACGGATGGCCGTGCCGTGCGGAAAAATGTGCGGACCCTGGGTGCAGCATTGTGGGCTTTGAAAACCTGCATCAGCACCGCCCTCACGACCGCAAAAGCGCAAGCATGCGGGCACCGGCGGTCAGTGTCGAGTGATGTACCAGCGGCAGATACGGGAACCAAAGCACGCCTGGCGGTGTTGGCTGTGATACCGGTATCGCCGGCGTAAACAGTACTCAGAAAAGACAGGATACAGTATGTTCAAATCAGTAAAATCCGTAGCGCTCGCAACAGGCATGAGCTTTGCAGTGATGTCGTCGGCAGCCCTCGCACAGGAATCCCCCCAGTATTCGGATATCACCGTCGAAGCCTCTCTCGCCGCGGCGGAAGGCAGCAACGCCATGGAGGTGTTCCCGGAGATCCAGAACGATCTGCTCTCAGCCGTCAGCGCGCTGGTCCCCGGCAGCGATGATGCTCAAGACCCTGCGATCCGGATCGACATTCGCAAGATTTCACTGAACGGGAACCCGTTGCTGACTGGCTCCAACGAGTTCAACGAGCTTGAAGGCGTCGTCGACATCGCCGACCAGACCGGTAGGGCGACGTCGCGCAGCTTTCCGGTGAACATCTCGGCATATACATCCGATCGCGCAGTACCTGAGGGCTACGTGTCCGTAGCGCCGTCAGCGGAAGACTTCTACGTGGTCATGGTAAACGCGTTTGCAGAAGTCGTGGCAGAGCAGGCCAACATGCTGAACGCGGCCCCGAGCAGCACTGACAAGTAAGCTGCGGTAAAGCCGATCAACGAAGGCCGCCATTCATCTGGCGGCCTTTTTCGTGGTGGGGTGCTGCCAACTTCCGGTGAAATCACTTCTTTGTAAGCTCAGACGCAAGGCATCCCCGTCGAGACGAGGCCAGCACGTGGTGCAGCTGCTGAAAGCCGACAAATTCGGGCACAACGATATCACAACGCAGAAAACGAGATCCGCAGGGCGAGAGGCGGGGGCGTTGGGAGTGATATGAAACGCCCGTTGCTCGTGCACCGAGCTTACTTCTGTGGAGAAACCTGGCCCAATTGTTGCTCCGAGTTATAGCACGCGACGCTGCGCAGATCGGAAACTGCAGTCGTCGGAGGAGCGTCCGCGCGGCATTGCGGCGATGCGAGTGGACAACGCGGATGATAGTAGCATCCCGAAGGAGGCGACAGCGGGGAGGGGACTTCGCCCTCGATGGTGTCGAAATGCACAAGCTCATCCGCATCCAGCACCAGTTTCGGAACACTCCCGAACAGCGCGGCGGTATAGGGATGTGCCGGCGTGCCAAAGACCTGTGCCACGGGGCCGAGTTCCACGATACGGCCCAGATACATCACGGCGACACGGTCGCTCACGTGCTGTACCACTGACAGGTCGTGGCTGATGAACACACAAGTCAGGTCCAGCCCTTTGGTCAATTCCAAAAAAAGATTGATGATCTGCGCCTGGATTGAGACGTCGAGGGAGGCGACAGGCTCGTCGCAGATCAGCACATCTGGCTGCATCGCAAGCGCGCGTGCGATGGCGATCCGCTGGCGCTGCCCACCGGAGAACTGGTGCGGATAACGGTCGACCCAGACCGGATCGAGGCCGACACGCTCAAACCATTCCGCGACATAATTTTTGGAGTTCGCGCGCGTTGTCAGCCCGTGCGCTATGGGCCCTTCGGCCACTGTCTCGCCCACTTTCATGCGGGGATCAAGGCTGGCGAAGGGATCCTGAAACACCGTCTGCACGCGTGTCGTCACTTTTTTTCCCCGGATCATCACGGGCGCGCCGTCGATCGTTACGGTCCCGGCGCTGGGCGGCAGGATCCCCGCAATGAGGCGGCCAAGGGTGGATTTGCCGCAACCAGATTCTCCCACCAGCCCGAGCGTCTCTCCCTTGCGCACGTTGAGCGTCACCTCAGAGACCGCGCGCACGGAGCGCGTCTCGACCTTGGCGCCCAGCCTGGCCGCGATCCGCTCACCGGTGCTGAGCTTAGGGCCGAACAGGCGGCTTACGTTGTCGATGCTCAAAAACGCGCTCATGTCAGGGCTCCTGCGGGATGGCCCACGGGATGAAAGCAGCGCCAGCCGCGCGGCCCGTCGAGGGTTAACGGGGGCTTTTGTGTGCAAGCGTGCGACCCCCTGTCGCAGCGCGGTGCGAAGGGGCAGCCCGGCGGCAGCGAGAGCAGCGACGGGGTGGTGCCGCGGATCTGGGTGAGTGGCGTGCCAGGCGTCGCCATCGCGGGCAGGGACGCGATCAGGCCGGCGGTATAGGGATGGCGCGGCGCCTTGAGGAGTGCGGCCGTCGGCCCCTGTTCCACGATCTTGCCGGCATACATCACGGCCAGTTTTGTGGCGAGGCTGGAGACCACGGCAAGGTCATGGCTGATCCAGATCATCGCGGTGCCGGTCTCTGCCGCCAGCGTGCGCATCTGCAACAGGATTTGCGCCTGGATCGACACGTCGAGTGCGGTCGTAGGCTCATCGGCGACCAGAACGGCGGGGCGGTGCAGCAGGGCGATGGCGATTGCCACCCTCTGGCGCATACCGCCCGAGAATTCGTGCGGATAAGCCTCCAGCCGTTCTTTTGCCGATGGAATGCCAACCTGTGCCAGCAACTCTGCGGAGCGGGCGAGGGCGGCGCGCTTGCCTAGACGCTCGTGCGCGCCGATGGCCAAGCGCATCTGTTGGCCGATGGTCAACAACGGATTGAGCGTGGCGATCGGATCCTGAAAGATCATCGAGATCTCGCGGCCCCGCCGCGCTCGCAGTTCCGCGCTGGACAGCGTGGTGAGCTCGGTCCCGTTGAGTTTGACCGATCCCTCGACGATCCGGCCCGGCAGATCCACCAGACCGAGCAGGGAAAAGCCGGTGACCGTCTTGCCCGAGCCACTTTCGCCCACCAGCCCCATGATCTCGCCGCGTGCGAGATCGAACGAGACCCCATCGACAGCCTTGACCACACCGGCACGGGTGAAAAAATGGGTGGTGAGGTTCTGGACGCTGAGAACGGGATCACTCATCGGCGAAGCCTCGGGTTGAATTGGTCGCGGACCTGATCGCCCACAATGTTGATCGCCACGATCAGAATGATCAGCGCCACACCGGGATAGACAGAAATCCAGTACCGGCCGCTCATCATATAGGGAAACCCGTTGGAAATGAGCATGCCAAGCGAGGGTTCGGTGACGGGCAGGCCGAGCCCAAGAAAGCTCAGCGTGGCTTCCAGCGAGATGGAATTGGCGATCTGCACGGTTGCGACCACAATCAGCGGTGGGGTGCAGTTGGGCAGCATGTGGCGCCACAGCACCAGCCGAGCGCTCAGCGGAATGGCCAATGCTGCCTCTATGTAATCCTTGCCGCGCTCGGCCTTTGCCGCGCCATAGGCGGTACGCGCGAAATAGGCGTATTGAGCGGCGACCAGTGCGCCGATGAGTTGTGCTTTCCCTTGACCCAGCAGCGCCACAATCACCAGTGCCAGCAAGATCGCGGGAAACGACAGCTGCAAATCCACGAGCCGCATGATCAGCGTCTCGACCCGCCCACCCAAGTAGGCCGCGAGGATGCCCAGTGTGGTCCCAATAGTGAGCGAAACAAATCCCGCCGCCAGTCCGATCTGGATCGAAATGCGCAGGCCGTAAAAAATCGCCGACAGCAGGTCGCGCCCCTGCGGATCGGTGCCGAGGATGTGGGTATAGCCGCCGCTGCCGACAAAGCCGGGCGGGCGTCGGCTGTCGCGCAGTGACAGGTTGGCCAGATCATAGGGGTCTTGCGGCGAAATCAGCCCCGCAAAAAGCGCCAATAGGATCATCACGGCAACGATCACCAGCGCCAGTACGGCACTTCGGTTCTCGCGGTATTCGGCCCAGAAAAGCGACAGGCGGCTTCGATCAGCGCTCATGCGGAGGCACCGTGGCGCACGCGTGGATCGATCAGCGCGAACACCAGATCGATCACGAAGTTGATGGTGACGAAGAGAAACGCCACGAGGATAAGGTATGCGACCATCACGGGACGGTCGAGCACTGCGATGCTGTCGATGATCAGCTTGCCCACGCCGGGCCAGCTGAAGATCGTCTCGGTCACCACGGCGAAGGCAAGGGTGGAGCCAAGCTCCAGCCCGAACACGGTGATGATCGGGATGGAGATGAGCTTGAGCAGGTGGCGGCGCAGGATCGTCGCTTCCGACAGGCCTGCCGCACGGGCGAATTTGATCGTATCGGTGAGCATGATTTCACGCGTGCCTGCGCGCGCAAGCCGGATCATCATCGCCAGTTTGAACAGCGCCAGATTGATCGCGGGCAAGGCGATATGCGACAGCCCGTTAAGCGTGGGGAAGGACCACGCCACACCCCAGATCATCACCGTATCGCCGCGTCCGCCCGCAGGCAGCCATCCCAGATGGACCGCAAAAAACAGGATCAGAATCAGCCCGACCCAGAACGAGGGCACCGAAAAGCCCAGCACGGAGACTGCCATAATCGTCTTGGACACCCAGCTATCGGGGCGGTAGCCCGCGTAGATCCCAAGGCTCACACCCAGAACGGTGGCGCAGATCACCGAGATCAGCACCAGCTCCAGCGTCGCGGGCAGCCGCCCGCCGATGAGTTCCAGCACGGGCATGTTGTAGACGAAAGAGCGACCAAGATCGCCCTGCAACAGGTTGGAGACAAATGTGAAATACTTCTGATAGAGAGGCTGGTCGAGGCCCAGCCGGCGGATGGCCTCCAGCCGTATTTCCTGCGTGGCATCGGGCGGGATCACGATATCGATCGGATTGCCGATGGCATAAACGCCAAAAAACACGATCACCGACATCACTGCCATCACACCGACCGCCTGAATGAAACGCTGGATAATGAAGCCGAGCATCCGCTCTCCCTCTCGGAGAATAAGACGGGCCGGGCGGCATGATCACCGCCCGGCCCAAAAAGTAGGTTACCGGATCAGGACGCGGGCGTGATGAAGAACGCCAGCGTATCCTCGTCAAAGCGCGGCTCGAACGTGAGCGAACCGGCTTTGGTCCCCCAGACAGTCTGGAGTTGCACAAGCGAGATATAGGCCTTGTCCGCCATCACCTTCGCCATCGCATCCTCATAGGCTGCGCGGCGCGCGGCCTCATCCATCATCGTCGCACCCGTCTGCAGGAGCATATCGACCTCATCGTTCTTGTATTCGATGCGGTTGAACGCGCCGAGCTTTACGTCCGGATTGTTGGAATGCGCGAGGCTGCCCAGCGTGTAAGACGCCTCACCCGTGAGGGTGCCCCAGCCATTCATGAACATCGAGTATTCCAGACGCGCCTGAGCGGGGAAATACACGGTCTTGGAGATGGCGTTCACGTTGGTGGTGATCCCGGCCTGCGTGAGCATCTGGCCCAGACCTTGACAGATCGCGCCGTCGCCCGGCAAGCGGTCGGAGGTACAATACAGATCGACCTGGAAACCGTCCGGATATCCTGCTTCTGTCAACAGTTCTTTGGCCTTTGCAGGGTCGTACTCTGGCATCGGAATGTCCGCGTTGGAGCCAAAGAAATCGACCGGCATCATCTGGTTGGCGGGCTTGCCCAGACCTTCAAGAACGATCTCGACCATGGTCTCGCGGTCGATGGCGTAATCAATCGCCTGACGGACCTTCAGATCACGCAGGGGGTTTTCCGGTAGCGCGGAGCCGTCATTGGCCCGCACCATTGGTGTGTCCTCGCGTTGGTCCAGTTGCAGGTTCATGATATAGACGCTATCGCCGATCACCGCATCGATCTCCGCGTCCTGTTGCAGTGCCAGATAGTCGACGGAGGAGACGTAGTTGACGACATCGACCTGACCGGCCTTGAGCGCCGCCAGACGAGAGCTATCATTGGGGATCTCCTTGCGGATCACCTGTTCCCACGCACCCATACCGCGCCAGTAGTCGTCGAAACGCTCCAGCACCAGATCGCCGTTTGGCTCCCAGCTGACATATTTGTAGGGGCCGGTGCCAATGGTTGCCGCGCCCGAGTTGAAGCCTTCTGCCGCAGTTTCGGCTGTGGAATAGTCCGCTGCCGCCTCTGAGGAGACGATGAACAGGCGGATGAAGTCATTGGGCAGAGTGGCCGCCTGACCGTCGGTATTGATGTGGACGGTATAGGGGTCGATGATGTCGACACTGGCAACGCGGCGCACATAGATCGCCGTCGTTGTGGGTCCGGTCACGACAGGGATGCGCTCGATCGAGAATTTTACATCCTCTGCATCGAAATCCGAGCCATCGTGAAACTTCACGCCTTCGCGCAGCTTGAATTCCCAGGTGTCGTCGTCGATGGCGGTCCAGCTTGTCGCGAGGCCCGGCTCGATCTGGAGATCGGTGCCTGACCACACCAGCGTGTCAAAGATATGCTTGGCCGCTTCGGCATGGGAGCCGAGCGCGGAGAAATGCGGATCCATGGATTCCGGTCCGCCGCGCACCCCCATCGTCAACGTCTGGGCCGATGCGGCAGTCACCGCCGTCAGACCCAGCGCGAACGCGAGAGGGGCAAGGAATTTCTGGTGGTACATGATTTTCCCTTCCTGTTGTTGGCGGGGCAACAAGCCCCGTTCTGTTGGTTCGTTTTTTGGTTTTTAGTGTCCCATTTGGAACTTGCTTTATCACGATGTGCGTGAATAATGATGTAGTCAAGTTCATTTTGGAACTCATTGAGGTCCATGGGGAAAGAGTAGCGTTATGGCGGGTCCGCAAACGGCATCTGATCAAGATTTCGGCAAAGAAGCCGCTGGACACAGCGCCGACATGCTGGAGGCCAAGCTCTGGGCCAATCCATGCCCCTTTACCTTCCGCATCAATTATCTCGCACTTCTCTACAATACTCCGCTCTACAGCTGGATCCAGGACACCTACGGCCTGAAGCGTCCTGAATATGTTGTGCTGTATTCGCTGGCGCTGGCCGATGGGGGCAGCGCGCGGGATGTGTCGGATACTTCCGGGTTTCCAAAAAACACTCTGAGCCGCGCGATCAAGCGATTGGAACTGATGGGCCTGATCGAGGCGCGGGAGAAAGCGCCGGGCGGCGGGCGCACGCAGGCGCTTTACTTGTCTGAAAAAGGCTGGGGCGTGGTCCACGCGACACGCCCGGTCTTTGAGGCCCAGGAGCAGCGGATGCTACAGACCCTCACCGAGGGCGAGCGGCAAATGCTGTTCGAATTGATGTCTAAAGTGGTGCGCGGTGCGCAGGATTGGGCGGGCGAGGTGCCTTTGGAGGCCGGAACGCTACCCGAACAAAAAGGAGTGCGGCAATGACCGTAGCAAATATGAACTGGCGCGATGTCGAAGCGGCGGCAGCCCGCGATCCGCGCTGCATTCTGCCGATCGGCTCAACCGAGCAGCACGCACAACTGTCGCTCTGCGTGGATATGATCCTCGCCGAAAAAGTCGCGACAGATGCGGCAGCACCCCTCGGTGTTCCCGTCTTTCCCGTGATGCCTTACGGCCTCGCGCCGTATTTCAACGCCTTCCCCGGTACAATCTGCCTGCGGGTCGAAACGCTGATGGCCGTGATCCGCGATATCATCGCGTCACTCTACCGCGCGGGCTTCCGGCAGATTCTCATCGTGAACGGCCATGGCGGCAACAACCCCGTGGGCGCCCTGGCGCAGGAGTTGATGGCCGAATACGGCGATGTGTCGATCAAGTTTCACAACTGGTGGAACGCGCCCGAGACGTTTGCCAAGATCCAGTCTATCGATCCAACCGGCTCACACGCGAACTGGATGGAAAATTTCCCCTGGACCCGGTTGGCACACGCGCCCGCGCCCGAGGGCGAGAAGACTTCGGTGGATATGGCGCTGATGAAAGCCTGCCCGCCCGCACAAACGCGGGCCTTGTTGGGGGATGGATCGTTCGGGGGACCTTGGCAGCGGTCGGACGCCGAGATGCAGCAGATTTGGGATACCGGTGTAGCAGAGACGCGCGCAGCGCTTGAGGGGCCTTGGGCCGATCTGAGCCATGGATGATCCGCTTCTGATCTGGGGGGCGGGGGCCATCGGCGGCATACTTGGCGCCTACCTTGCCCGCGCGGGTGTTCCGGTGCTGATGGTGGATATCGTGGAGGAGCACGCGGTTGCCTGCTCGACCACCGGCCTCATGATCGACGGTCCTGTCGAGGAGTTCCGCCAGGTGGTGCCATGCGTCACGCCTGATCAGCTCACCGGCACCTATTCACGCATCATCCTCGCCGTTAAAGCGCATGCGACAGAGGGCGCGCTGGCGCAGTTGTTGCCGCACTTGGCGTCGGACGGTTATGTTCTGTCCGCGCAAAACGGCCTGAACGAGCGGGTGATCGCGCAGCATGTGGGAGCAGCGCGCACCATCGGCGCCTTCGTGAACTATGGGGCCGATTGGACCGGGCCGGGCCGCATCCTTTTCGGAAACCGCGCCGCTGTGGTTGTTGGCGAGATTGATGGCGAGATACGCCCGCGCACCCGCGATCTGCACAAGCTCCTCCAGATATTCGAGCCTGACGCGGTGCTTACCGACGATATCTGGGCCTATCTCTGGGGCAAGCTGGGGTATGGCGCGATGCTGTTCGCTACTGCGCTCAGCACCGACAGCATGACCGTGAATTTCGCGGATCCTGCGCGCGGACCAGCGCTGATGGGGCTGGCGCGCGAAGTGATGCGCACCGCCGTCGCCGAAGGTGTCGATCCGAAACCCTTCAACGGGTTCGAGCCTGCCGCGTTCCTGCCCGAAGCACCCCATGCGGCTGCTCTCCAAAGCCTCGCTGATCTGGCGGTTTTCAACTCGAAAACTGCCAAGACACATACCGGCATCTACCGCGACCTGGCCGTGCGAAAGCGCAAAACCGAGGTCGATCCGCAGGTGGGCACGGTCGCGCAGATCGCCGCGGGCCACGGTATAGACACGCCGCTGCTGGTGCGCTTGGTCGAGCTTATCCACGACATCGAGGAGGGCCGCCGCGAGATGTCCGAGCAGACTTTTCACGAGCTGACGAAGGTGCTGGCATGACCGCGCGGACCGCACTCGTCACCGGCGTGGTCGGTGGCATTGGTGCCGCAATCGCGCAGCGGCTTGCAGCGGACGGGGCGCGCGTGATCGTCACGGATTTGCCCGGTGGAGCGCTTGAGGACGCCGCCGCGCGTCTGGGGCTGCCGGCCATCGGCGCTGATTTGGGCGATCCGGCATCGGTCACGGCGCTGTGCGACCGAATCCTCGCAGAGCACACTGCGCCCGATATTCTCGTCAACGCGGCGGGCGGCGTGCGCAATCAGGTCGGCACGCCGCTTGAGCAGGTCGACCCCGCTGCATGGCACAGCATTTTCGCGATCAACGTCGACGCGACGCTCTATCTGGCGCAGGCATTGGTGCCCGGGATGAAAGCGGCGGGCTGGGGACGGATCGTAACCATCAGTTCCGGCGCGGGACTGCGCCCCAGCCTGACCGGCATCCACGCCTACACCGCCGCCAAGCATGCATTGGTCGGACTGACCAAACAGCTCAGCCTCGAACTGGGCCAGCATGGCATTACCGTGAATTCTATCGCACCGGGCTTTGTGCTCTCCAACCCCGCCAGCCAGCGGCAGTGGGAGGCTTACGGGCCGGAAGGGCAGGCGCAACTGGTCGCACGCATCCACACGCGCAAGCTTGGTACGCCCGATGACATCGCCGCCGCCGCCGCCTTCCTCACCGGACCGGAAGCGGGCTGGATTTCAGGCCAGATCCTGAGCGTAGATGGGGGCGGGAACTGATGGCAGGACTTCCGACCGACCCTGTCGCGGCATATGCTAATGCCCGCGCATCTGAACTGATCGCTGATCTCAAAACGCTGGTGTCCTATCCCTCCGTGGGCGCCGACCCGGCGATGGCGCAGGGCATGGAGGATGCGCGCCAATTTATCGAAGCCCGGATCGCGGCGATGGGATTTCGCAACGCCCGCCGCCTTACTGCACCTGACGGCAGCGGGCAGGCCGCCCTCTACGCCGAGCGGCTCGATGCGCCGGGCAAACCGACCGTTCTGGTCTATGCCCATTACGATGTGCAGCCGCCTGATCCGCTGGACAAGTGGCTCAGCGCCCCATTCGAGGCGGTGGAGCGCGAAGGCAGGCTCTACGGGCGCGGCATTTCCGACGACAAGGCGCCAATGCTCATCGCGCTCGATACGCTGGCGGCTTTCATTGCCGTTGAGGGGCGATTGCCCGTCAACGTGAAGCTCCTGATCGAAGGCGAGGAGGAGACCGGCTCGCCTTCGCTGCCGTCTATCCTGAAAGCGCACCGCGAATTGCTGGCGGCGGACGCGGTTCTGTCAGCAGATGGGGCGCGCTGGCGGCCCGATCTGGTGGCGCTCAACGTCGGATCGCGCGGCAATACCGGCTTCGAGTTGCGGGTTCAGACCGCCGCGCAGGATCTTCATTCGGGAAGATATGGCGGCATCGTGGCCAATCCGCTGCATGTGATGGCGAACCTGATTGCCGGCCTGCATGACGCGCAGGGCAGGATCACGGCAGAGGGCTTTTACGATGGCGTGGCGGAGCCCACGCAGGACGAGCGTGACGAGATTGCCGCTATCCCCTACGACGAGGCGGTGGCCTTTGGTGCCATCAGGGCGCAGCCGCAGGGCGAGGCGGGGTATTCGACGCTGGAGCGTCTGTGGATGCGTCCCACGCTCGACGTAAACGGCATGTGGGGCGGATATACCGGGGCAGGCTCCAAGACCGTGATCCCCAACGAGGCTTTCGCCAAACTCACCATGCGCCTTGTTCCGGGGCAGGATCCGCGGCATGCCAAACAGGCGGTAATCGACCATCTGCGCGCGCATCTGCCGGCCTATGCCACGCTCGAGACCTACGCGGACCGGGGGGAGGGCGGCGCCTATGCCGTGCCGCCGGACCATCCGCTGCTTGCCGCTGCGGTCGCGGCGCTGGAACAGACAAGCGGTCAGGTGCCGCTCAAGGTCCGCATCGGGGCCTCGCTGCCGCTCACAGGGATCGTGCAGCAGATATTGGGCATCGATACGGTGATGTTTTCGTTTGCAGTCGCGGATGAGAACTTTCATGCGCCCAATGAGTTCTTCCGCCTGTCGTCGATCACTGACGGGCTAGCGGCATGGACGCAGATCCTGCGCCAGATCGCCGACATCGCGCCCGAGGCTTTCGCGCCCTACCGACGCAGGTGAAGGCTGGGATGCAGGCGGAGACGCGGACCAACAATCCCTACGGGGCGGCCCTGCTTATCGCCGCAGCTGGGATCTTTACCGCTGATGTGACCGTCCTGCGATACCTCAGCCCGGAGGTGCCATTTGCTCTCATCATCTTTGCCCGCGCGCTGAGCCAACTCGTCATCGTGGCGCTCTGGATCGCGGTGCGAAATCCCGCGCTATACCACTCTGCGCGGTGGCCAAGGCTCGTCTTGCGGGGTGTCACGAGCCTTGTGTGCTGGTGGCTCTATTACGCCAGTTTCCAGACGCTCGAGCTGGGACTGGCCTCTACGCTTACCTTCACGTCCTCGCTCTTCGTGGTCGCCTTGGCACCCGCAATATTGGGCGAGCGGATCGGGGCAAAGCGCGCGGTGACTACAATCGCAGGCTTCATCGGCGTCGCGATTGCGAGCGGCGTGAGCGATTTTACGGTCGCGCCGGGGGTGCTGCTCGGGCTTGGCTCCGCGTTTGCCGCTGCGATCCTGATTTTCCAGAACCACGTGCTGGCCCGGACCGAGCATACCGCGACAATCATGTTCTGGATCGGGCTGGTCGCGACCCTCGGGACGCTTCCGGGGGCTGTGGCAGGCTGGACCGCGCTCACGGCATCCGATGCGCTGCTGCTGGCGGCTGCAGGAACGCTGGGCACGGTCGGGATGCTGTTCACGGTCGAGGCCTACCGCTTCGGCGAGGTTTCTGCGCTCGCCACGTTTCCTTACGTGCGTATCCTCTTTGCGCTCACGGCGGGTTATTTTCTCTTCGGGGAAACAGCGTCCCTGCGCGAAGTGCTGGGGGCAGGGCTCATCGTGATTTGCGGGCTTGCCGCCCATGAGCGCCGCAGCGATCCACGGCCTTTCGGCAGAAAATCGCTATAATCTGCAGACTGCGGCACACTCGCAGGTTGTCGTAGTTCCAAAACCGTTGCACGATGTTCACATGCGTATTTCTATTGTGGAATACGGATTTAGGGCGCGCATCTGCGGGAGTGGGGTGCGGGCGCTGACCTTGGGAGGGGTTGAATTTATGTCGGATACATATGATTTCATAATCGTCGGCGGCGGATCGGCGGGTGCGGTGATCGCCACGCGTCTGAGCGAGGACACAGGATGCCGCGTGGCACTTGTGGAGGCGGGAGGGCCGCCACCAGACCACGAGATGATGCCCGCCGCCGTGGCAGGCTTGCAGCTCGATCCACAAACCGACTGGATGTATATTGCCGATCCGGGCAACGCGGGGCTTGGGCTGCGCGATAATCTGATGCCCGTGCCGCGCGGTAAAATGCTGGGCGGCTCGTCAGGGCTCAATTATATGGCCTACGTGCGCGGCCATCCGGGCGATTTCGATCATTGGGAGGCACAGGGGGCCACGGGCTGGAGCTATAGCGATGTGCTGCCCTATTTCATCAAGAGCGAGGATCTGACGCCGAGCAACGAGATCTCCGTGGACAGCCAAGCGCACGGCAAGGGCGGCCCGCTGGGCGTCTCCGTCCGCTCGCCGGTGATCCCGGCATCGCGCGATTTCGTCAAGGCTGCGGACAGCACCGGTATTCCACAGGGCGACTACAACGGGCGCAACCGGGGCGGCCCGGCGGGCGTGTCCTCGCTGTTCCAGACGACCACGCGCAACGGCATGCGATCAAGCACCTACCGCGCGTTTTTGCAGGGCGAAACCGAAAGCCGCAGCAACCTCACCATCATCCCACACGCCCATGTGACGCGTGTGGTGATGTCAGGGGAGGAGGGAAGCCTGACCGCGACCGGCATCGAATATCGGGATGCGCAGGACGCGACCCACACCATCGAGGCGTCACGGGAGGTGATCCTGAGCGCGGGCGCCGTGGGCTCCCCGCAGATCCTGATGCTGTCGGGTATCGGGCCGCGGCGCGAGATCGAGGCAGTCGATATCGAGTGTCTGCACGAGCTTCCGGGGGTGGGTAAGAACCTCAAGGACCACTTGCATTGCCCGCTGTTCTTTCCTGCCGCAGGCATCGGTATTCCGGTCGCCGAAGTGGGCGTATCTGCCGGACCTGACGCGCTGCGCGCGCCCGCAGGACCGTTGCCCGCCGATCCGGCGGACGATGCCAATCTGTCGCCGGAGCTTGCGGGCCTCAAGGCGGAGGCGGAGCGCCGTGTGGGCCAATGGATGGAGACCGGTGAGAGCCTCGTGTCCTCCTCGCTCTACGATGCGGTTGCCTTTTTCTCGACGGGTCTGGGCGATGCGCACAGCCACGATGCGCAGATAGGCTACGTCCCCTGCGGCTACGATGCGGGGCTTCTGGGCGACCGCTTGCGCATTGATCTGGATGCTTTCTTCGACGACCCGGCCAAAACCTTGGCACCCGATCAGGAGAATATGATCCTGCTGGCCAACCCCGTGCTGCCGCACAGTAAGGGCGAAATTGTACTGGCGAGCGCCAATCCCAAGGACGCACCGATCATCCGGATGAACTATTTCACCGATCCGCACGATCTCAAAGTCATGGTGGCCGTGATGCGCAAGAGCCTCGATATTGCCGCCAACTGGCCCGGCGATGTGAAGCCCGGCCCGCTCAACGTGCCGCGCGCGCTGGCCAAAAAGCATGGCTACAAGGAGGGCGAACGGCCGAGCGATGCGCTGTTGGAGAATATGGCGTTGCATTATTCGGTCACGGTGTATCACCTGTGCTCCACCTGCCGGATCGGCGATGTGGTCGATCCCGAATTGCGCGTCAAAGGCATCGCCGGTCTGCGCGTGGCGGATGCCAGCGTGATGCCCGATATCGTGAGCGGAAACACCAATGCCGCCTCGATCATGATCGGGGAGAAGGCGGCGGATATGATCACGGCCGAATATACGCTCAAACGCAGCGATGCAGCCTGAGGGTTCTGCCGTCAGTTGAGCCTTTCGCCTTAAGGATTTGGAGGCGAGAGATGAGGCTCAGACGGGGCGGCGGATCAAATTGGTCCGCCGCCTCTTTTTTGGCTGCTCACTTGGGCTTCAAAATATTATGAGGCAGAGATGCTATCGGGGACGTGCCGGGTAGATATCGCGGTTGCACCGAACAGGGATTCTGCGCAAACTTTGCAGCATGAGTTCACCAATGCCCCTGCTTGTTTTTACCGATCTGGACGGCACGTTCCTATCGCACACGGATTACAGCTGGGAAGCCGCGCGGCCCGCGCTCGAGCGCCTGATTGCCATCGGTGCGGGGATCGTGATGGCGAGCAGCAAGACCGCGCCCGAGATCGAAGTGCTGCGCCGACAGACCGGCCTTGCCGCCTTTCCCGCGATTGTCGAAAACGGTGCGGGCCTTCTGGAGCCGGACGCACAGGCGGCTGTGGATCCCGCTGAATACCGCAAACTGCGCACAGCGCTAGACAGGACGCCCGCACAACTGCGCGCCCATTTCACGGGATTTGGTGATATGGATGTGGCGCGGATCGCGGACGTCACAGGGCTCGCGCCAGGCGCCGCGGTGCTTGCCGCACAGCGCGCATTCTCTGAGCCGGGTATCTGGTCCGGAACCGAAAGCGAGAAAGGGGCATTTCTTGCCGCGCTGGCGGATCAGGGGCTGAGCGCGCGCGAGGGGGGCCGTTTTCTGACGCTGTCTACAGGGCAAACCAAGGCTGACCGGATGGCGCAGATCACCGGCCGTTACACGCCGCGGCATACCGTAGCTTTGGGCGATGCGCCGAATGATGTCGAGATGCTGGAGACGGCAGACTTCGGGATCGTCATTGCCAATCCGCAGCGCAGCCCGCTCCCACCGCTGGACGGTGAAACTACGGGCCGGATCACGCGCAGCGCACGCGCGGGGCCTGACGGCTGGAACGACACACTGCTGGATCTGATAAAGCGTCTCAATTTGTGATTAGGATAAAACGTCATGGCTGATTTTCATCAAAACGGAAACATCACCACACTGCACAATCTGCGCACGCGCACCGTGGCCGAGATGACGTACGAGCTCGAGATATTCTCCCAAAGCCGGAAGATGTCGCTGATCCTGCCCTGTCTCTATTCAGAGCTGGAGACGGATGCGATGCCGCGGATCCTAGGCGAGTTGGCAAAGGTGCCTTATCTGCACCGCATCATCATCGGCCTCGACCGTGCGGACGAGACGCAGTACCGCCATGCAAAAGAGTTTTTCAAAGGGCTGGACCAGAACCACATCGTGATCTGGAACGACAGCCCACGGATGCTGGCGCTCGAGGCGCGTCTGGTGGAGATGGGCCTCGCACCCTCGGAGCCCGGAAAGGGCAAGAATGTCTGGACCGCGATGGGCTATCTGATCGCCTGCGAGGACAGCGCGGTCATGGCGATCCACGATTGCGATATCGTGACCTACACCAACGAGCTTCTGGCGCGGCTGATCTATCCGGTGGCCAACACGAGTTTTCCCTATCAGGTCGCCAAAGGGTATTACGCGCGCGTGGGTCAGAACAAACTGAATGGCCGCGTCTCGCGCCTGCTGGTCAGCCCGCTTCTGATCGCGCTCAAGAAAGTCGTGGGTGACCGCGACTATATCGATTATCTGCGCAGTTTCCGCTATCCGCTGTCGGGTGAATTCGCCATGCGCACCGCGATGCTGCCCGATCTGCGCATCCCGTCCGATTGGGGGCTGGAGATCGGTATCCTGTCGGAGGCATGGCGCAATCTTGCGCCCGGCGCGGTCTGTCAGGTGGAAATTGCTGATCAATACGATCACAAGCATCAGGATCTAAGCGAGGATGATGCCAGCGCCGGGCTCAGCCGGATGTCGACCGATATCTGCAAGGCCATTTTCCGCAAGCTCGCCGCCGATGGCACCGTGTTCACGCCCAACGTCTTTCGCACGCTCAAGGCGACGTATTACCGCTGCGCGCTGGACATACTCGAATCCTATTACTGCGATGCCAAGATGAACGGGCTCGCCATTGACCGGCACAAGGAAGAGCGTGGGATCGAGCTTTTTGCCGAAAACATCATGCGGGCAGGGCAGTTTTTCCTCGATAACCCACATGAGACGCCTTTCATCCCGACTTGGAACCGGGTCCATTCCGCCGATCCGGAGTTTCTGAAGGCCTTGCACGCCGCTGCCGCAGCCGACGAGGCGGACTATTCCTAAGTCCGGTTGGTGATCCACATGCACTGGTAGGGGGCGACCGTGATGTGGGACGCGGTGGCGTCGATGGGAGTGCCGCTCAGCAGATCGGTCCAGTCCTGATCCTCGATCAGGTTGAGCGCTACGGCGGGCACGTCCACCGCGCTGTCGCTTACGTTGTGCAGGGCAAATATGGATTGCCGCCGGTCGAGGCTTTGACGCCAGATGCCAAAGATGCGGTCATCGCCGAGATTGACCGTGAATTGGGTCGCGTTGGGATGAAATGCCGCCTGCTTGCGCCGGATCCTGAGCCGCGCGGACAGATCGCCCATCACGCGGGCCTGCGGGGTGGATGGATCGTCGAGCAGGGCGCGCAGTGCAGGGTAGTCCCAGCGGTGGCGGTTGATAGCACGATTCATGCCGCGGTGCTCGACGCTGTGCAAATCGTTCGGTGTCGCCAGCATCGCGTGAATGTAGAAGGCTGGGATCCCCTCCAGCGACATCACGATGGTCTGCGAACATATGAACCGCGCGTGATGATGCGCGTCCTCGCCCTTAAACGTGCGCGACATCGCATCGTAAAAGGTCGTGTTGAGCTCGTAGGGACTCTCGCCGCCACCGGGCAGCGTGCGCATGGAGACCAGCCCCCCTACCTTTTTGACCGTCTCGATGACCTGCTGCTTTTCGTCCTCCGACAACAGCCCCTCGGCGGGCCGCATCCCGATGCCATCGTGGCTGGCGGTGAAATTGAGATAGGCGCAGCCCATCGGGGCAGGGGGCATCCCGCGTTGCCAGCGGCGCAGGTGCTCCGCGTTGCCTGACATCAACGCGTGCAGGATCAGCGGCGGCAGAGGAAAGTTGTAAATCGCGTGAGCCTCGTCACCGCGCCCGAAATAGCTCAGGTTTTCGGCTTTCGGCACGTTCGTCTCGGTGAGCAGGATAATCTTTTCTGCCGCATAATCGCACAGCAGGCGCATCAGTTTGATCACGGCATGGGTCTGCGGCAGATGGATCGAGGGCGAGCCGATTTCCTTCCACAAGAACGCGACCGCATCCAGTCGGATGATCTGAACGCCATTGTCCACATGCAGGCGGATGATTCGCAAAAACTCCAGCAAGACTTCTGGATTGCGGAAATCCAGATCGATCTGGTCGTGGCTGAAGGTGCACCAAACATACTTTGGCCCCGCACTGGTCTCGACTTCGCGCAGCAGTGGCGTGGTACGGGGGCGGACCACGTCGCCCAGATCGTCCTCGGGCGAGGCCTCGAAAAAGAAGCGGTCGTAGGGCGGCTGGCCCTGCCGGTAGGCGGTGAACCAGTTCCCCTGGCTAGATACGTGGTTGAGGACCAGATCGGACATTAGGGTAAATCTGGCGGCGATGCGGTTGATGTCGGGCCAGTCGCCAAGTTGAGGATTGACCGCCCGGAAATCCGATACCGCGAAGCCATCATCCGAAGTATAAGGGAAGAACGGCAGGATGTGGACGGCGTTGAGCGTTCCGTCCAGATAGGTCTCCAAGAAATCCGACAGCAGATCGAGCGGTTTGTGGGCGCCGTCGATGATCGAATTTCCGTAGGTAATGAGCAGTGCATCTTTCTGCGACCATAGCGTATTGCCGGGAATCCGCCCGCGCCTGCGCTGCGCAGCCCCTTCGGGCCAGAACGCCTCGATTACCTTGCCGCTCAGGATATTCGCATCGCGCTCGGGGTAGATCTGTCTGAGAAGCGATGAGAGCTTGGGGCGGATGGCGTGCGCGGAATCTGTCATAGAGGCTTCTTTGCATGTTTGGTCATGTTTGAAAATGCTAGCACGCGCTCCGGCGCGGCGCGAGATCTCGTGCCGCCGGGGCGATTGTGCAGCATCCGTTTTTAAGGACGCGGTGCGATATGCTTGATTTTGCGGCACAAAGAGCGCGCGGGCTCCGGATATTGTGTGCAGTGACCCGGCCGCTGCGCAGGGCAGCGCTGTACGGCCGGGGTGCCGTTTTGGATTTGTTCGATCTGCGGGCATCTCGATCCGATACGACTAAATTTTAGGCACAAATTTCGGCGCAGAGGCCGAAGAATTTGGCGGCGCCGATCCCGTCTTTTGCAGGCAACGGGTGTCTGGTATCCGGACCGTGCTAAACACATTTGGGGGGCTTTCCATGATCCATTACAAGACGCTGCTTGCCGCTGCCGCAACACTGTTCTCATCTCCTGCGTTCGCTCAGACCGAGATGCCTTTTGCACTGGACTGGAAGTTCGAAGGGCCCGCCGCGCCCTATTTCCACGCGCTCGATGCAGGCTATTTCGCGGACGCGGGTCTTACCGTGACGATCAGCGAAGGTGCAGGCTCGCTCGATGCGATCCCCAAAGTGGCGACCGGTGCCTTTCCGGTGGGTTTTGCGGACATCAACTCGCTGATGCGCTTTCTTGACCAGAACCCCGGCGCGCCTGTGACTGCCGTGATGATGATTTACGACAAGCCTCCCTTTGCTGTGGTCGGGCGCCGCTCTCTCGGCGTGGAGGGTCCGGGTGATCTGGCGGGCAAGACACTGGGGGCACCGCCGCCCGATGGGGCCTGGGCGCAGTTCCCGATATTTGCCGCGCAGAATGATATCGATATCTCCACAATCACGGTCGAGCCTGTTGGCTTTCCGGTGCGGGAGCCGATGCTTGCAGAAGGCAATGTCGCCGCGATAACAGGCTTTTCGTTCTCCTCCACGCTCAACCTCAAGCGCCTCGGCGTTCCCGCAGAGGATATCTCGGTCCTGCTGATGGCCGATTACGGCGTGGACCTTTACGGCAATGCAATCATCGTGAACACCGATTTCGCTTCGGCTAATCCCGAGTTGGTCACCGGCTTCCTGCGTGCGGTCGCCATGGGCTGGAAGGATGCAATCGCGACCCCCGATGCAGCTATCACCGCGCTGATGGAGCGCAACCCCGCTGCCGATGCTGCGCTAGAGACGGAGCGGTTGCAGATGTCTATCGACGACAACGTGCTGACCGACTTCGTGATGGCCAATGGCATGGGCGGTATCGACGAGGCCCGCATGGCAAGTGCGATCGAGCAGACCAGGTCGGTCTACGAGTTCCAGACGGAGCCCGACGCCGCCCTGTACTTTGATCCCGGCTATTTGCCCACGGATGGCAGCCTGATGTTGAAGTAACGTGCGCTCAGGGCCGCGCCCAAATCCGGAGCGGCCCGGACTAGTGAAAGATCGATCATAAAAAACCTCATCGAAATCACCGGCGTGAGCCATGCCTACAAGACCAAGGGCGGCTTGCTGCCGGTGCTTGACGGGTTGGAGGTCGCTGTCCCCGAAGGGACTTTCGCTGCGGTCGTAGGTCCGTCGGGTTGTGGGAAATCCACACTCACAAAGCTGGTCGCGGGTCTGATGAAGCCCGACACAGGCGAGGTCTGGCTGCACGGCGAGCGGGTTACAGCGCCGCGCAAGACTGTGGGCATGGCGTTTCAGAACCCCGTGCTGCTTGAGTGGCGGACCATTCTGGAAAACGTTATCCTGCCGCTCGAAATCGTTGCGCCGAAAATGCCGCGCGCCCGGCGAGTTACCCGTGCGATGGAGTTGCTGGAGATGGTGGGGCTTGTGGGCTTCGAGAACAAGCGCCCCTCGGAGCTCTCGGGCGGGATGCGCCAGCGCGCGTCGCTCTGCCGCTCGCTGGTGCACAAGCCCGAAGTGCTGATCCTCGACGAGCCGTTCGGTGCGCTCGATGCGTTCACGCGCGAGGATCTTTGGCAGACGATGCGCGATCTGCGCCGCGCCGAGCCATTCACTGCCGTGCTGATCACCCATGACCTGCGCGAGAGTGTTTTTCTGGGCGATCAGGTCATCGTTCTGTCGGGGCGTCCGGCGCGCACGCAATACGTCATGGACGTGGATTTACCGGAGGACCGGACCCTCGACGTGCTGTTTACGCCGCAGGCGGCCGGGATGTTGCACACCCTGCGGGACCAGATCAAGATCGCCCAGGGGCGCGGTGGGAAGGATCACTGATGCTGGGCAAGATCGCCACACCCGTGCTCGCCGTCTGCGTTTTTCTGGGGCTCTGGGAACTTCTGGTCTGGGCCAACGGCTGGCCCAACTACAAGATGGCGTCGCCCTCCGATCTGCCGCCTGCGTTCTGGAAATACCGCGAGCTGTTTTTCACCATGGGCTGGCAGACGCTGTGGCGGACGGTGGCCGGGCTGATGCTGGCGGTAGTTTTCGGCACGCTCATTGGCATGATCATCGGTTTTTCCCGGCTCGCGCGCGATGCTCTCTATCCACTGCTCATCGGGTTCAACGCGATCCCAAAAGCCACGCTTGTGCCGGTGATCTCGCTCATCTTCATCGGGCAACATGATTTCAACACCGTCCTCATGGCCTTCATGATCTCGTTTTTTCCCATCGCCGTGTCGGTGGGCATCGGCCTGTCGACGCTGGAGCCGGAGTACCGCGATATCCTGCGCGCGCTGGGCGCTTCGCGCTTTACGATCTTCCGCAAGATCGCCCTGCCCAAAACGCTGCCGGAGTTCTTCGGCGCGCTCAAGGTCTCGGCGACGCTGGCGTTCATCGGGACCAATCTCGTCGAGATCGTGAGCCCGCACGGGCGCGGCCTCGGCGCATTGTTCAAATCCGGCGAGACAAACGGAGATTACCCGCTGATGTTCGCGGTCCTGATCGCGCTCGCGTTTCTGGGCATCGTTTTGTATTATGCTGTGATCTTTCTGGAGCGTATTTTTGCAGGATGGGCAGAGCGGGAAGGGGGCTGATCGTCCTAGAGCGGCTCGCGCTGTTTCCTGTGAATATTATCATCCGGGCTTTCAACGAATAAAATCCGATTTTGCCCTTGACCCTCCAGCGACTGGAAGCCCTATCTATGGACTAGCCGAGAGCAGGAGCATTCTCATGAGCCGTGACCTATCCACAACCTTCAGTGTCCAAAACATGAATTGCGGTTCCTGTGTCGGGCGGGTTGAAAAGGCACTGCTCGCCGTGCCGGGCGTACAGTTCGCGACGGTGAACCTTGCGACACAAACGGCCACAGTCTCCTCTGATGATGAGACGACCATCGGATCTGTCGTGGCAGCACTCGATGCTGCCGGATATCCAGCGCAGCTGGAGACACTTCGCTTCTCGGTAGAGAATATGTCTTGCGCCTCCTGCGTGGGGCGGGTGGAGCGCACGCTTGTAGCGGTGCCCGGTGTGGTGTCGGCTTCGGTCAATCTGGCGAGCGAGGAAGTCACAGTGGTTTCCGTATCTGCCCATGCAGCAACGATTGCGCAGGCCGCCACGCGTGAGGGGTATCCCGCGCGGCTGATTGGGGATGGTGCAAACAGCGATGCCGTTGCGCAGCGCAAGGCGCTCGACGCCGCACATCTCAAAAACATGTCGTTGTTCGCGGCCTGCCTGACATTGCCGGTTTTCGTGCTTGAAATGGGTTCCCACCTCATTCCTGCGCTGCATGCATATATCATGCAGACCCTGGGTATGGGGCTCAGCTGGGGGATCCAGTTCGTTTTCACGACCGCTGTTCTCGTCTGGCCCGGGCGGCAGTTCTTCCTAAAGGGCGTGCCTGCGCTTTTCAAAGGGGCGCCCGATATGAACACTCTCGTGGCGCTTGGCGCCTCGGCCGCCTGGGGGTTTTCCACCGTAGCACTGTTTGCGCCGGGCTTGCTGCCGGCCGGGACGCAGGTGGTTTATTTCGAGGCCGCCGCCGTCATCGTCACGCTGATCTTGCTGGGACGTTACCTGGAGGCGCGCGCGAAGGGACGCACGGGGCAGGCGATCGCCAAGCTCGTGGGCCTTGGCGCCAAGACTGCCCTCGTGCTGCGGGACGGCAAATCGACCGAGGTGCCGGTCGAGCAGATCGTGGTCGGCGACATGGTACAGGTCCGGCCCGGCGAGCGGATCGCGCTCGACGGGATCGTGGTAGAGGGGGCGTCGTATGTGGATGAAAGCATGATCAGCGGTGAGCCCGTGCCCGTAGAGAAAAACGAAGGCGCTGATGTCGTCGGCGGGACCGTCAACGGAACCGGCGCGCTGGTGTTTCGCGCGACGGCCGTGGGCAGCGACACGGTTCTGGCGCAGATTATCGCGATGGTGGAGGCGGCGCAGGGCGCGAAGTTACCCATTCAGGATTTGGTGAACCGGATCACACTGTGGTTCGTACCTGCGGTGATGGTCATCGCCACGATCGCGTTTTGCGTCTGGCTCGCGGTCGGTCCTGAGCCTGCGCTGGGGCTCGCGCTGGTGGCAGCAGTTGCGGTTCTGATCATCGCCTGCCCCTGTGCGATGGGTCTGGCCACGCCGACGTCAATCATGGTCGGTACAGGCCGGGCGGCTGAGCTTGGCGTGCTCTTCCGGCGCGGTGAGGCGCTGCAATCGCTCGGCGCCATCTCCACTGTCGCATTCGACAAAACGGGTACGCTGACGCTTGGGCGCCCCGAGCTCACCGACCTGACCGTTACGCAAGTCCATGACGAGCAGGATGTCATACGCCTGATCGCCTCGGTCGAGGCTCTGTCTGAGCACCCGGTGGCGGTAGCAATCGTTCGGCATGCCACGCGACAGAACATGCCGCTGGCGCAGGTTGAGGAGTTCAGATCCCTGACCGGTTTCGGGGTCAGTGCGGTGGTGGAGGGGCGCGGGATCCTTGTGGGTGCCGAGCGGCTGATGTTGCGCGAAGGGATTGCGCTTGATGCGGTGCAGGGCGCGGGAGCAGCATTGGGACAGGAGGGCAAAACCCCGCTCTACGCTGCCATCGACGGGCAGCTTGCCGCGGTCATCGCGGTCTCCGATCCGGTCAAACCCGGTGCGTCAGACACTGTCGCAGCGCTGCATAGTCTTGGTCTCAAGGTCGCCATGATCACCGGCGATCATCAGGCGACTGCGCATGCGATCGCCGCGCGCCTCGGCATCGATATCGTGGTGGCGGGAGTGTTGCCGGAGGGCAAGGTCGCGGCGCTGCAAAAGCTGCAAGAGGGCGGCCGTAAGGTCGCGTTCATCGGGGACGGGATCAACGATGCGCCCGCGCTGGCGCATGCGGATGTGGGAGTCGCTATCGGTACGGGAACGGATGTGGCGATTGAGGCTGCGGATGTTGTCTTGATGTCGGGCGATCCGGGAGGTGTGGTCCGCGCGCTGCACATCAGCCGCGACACGATGCGCAACATCAGGCAAAACCTGTTCTGGGCCTTCGGGTACAACGCGCTGCTCATTCCGGTGGCGGCAGGGGTTTTCTATCCGGTGTGGGGGCTCATGCTGTCGCCCGCGCTGGCAGCGGGGGCCATGGCACTGTCGAGCGTTTTCGTCGTCTCCAATGCGCTGCGTCTGCGTTGGGCCGGCGGAGCGGTCGAAGTACCATCGCAACGACCCGATGCGAAACCGCTGGCGCCTGTCGCAGCAGAATAGGAGGCACACCATGAACATCGGTGAAGTATCGACAAAATCCGGCCTGCCGACCAAAACGATCCGCTATTACGAGGATATTGGGCTGATCACCCCGTTGCGCGATCCAAACGGCTACCGAAGCTTTCGCGACAGCGACATGCACAAGCTGGCGTTCCTCGCGCGTTCGCGGGCCTTGGGCTTTTCGATCGAGGATTGCCGCACTCTGTTGGCGCTCTGGGACGATCAGGACCGGGCCAGCGCCGATGTGCGCGCGGTCGCCAAAGAGCATCTGGCGCAGATAGAAAGCAAGATCGCCGATCTGCAGGCCATCCGCGATACGCTGTCGCATCTGGTGCAGACCTGCGCGGGGGACGAGCGTCCCGATTGCCCGATCCTGGCCAAATTGGAAAAGTTTCCCGCCTAAGCTCGGAACCCTCCTGCGCTGGAACATGGTTCTTCTTACGAACCCATAGTTTCAGAGGAGGTTTTTCATGTCCTATTGGCGGTTTTTCGCGATGATCATTACGTCGACGGTGGTGATGTACGGCCTGATGTATCTCAACACATACGCGCTCGATCATATTTTCTTCAGCGAAACACGCAGCTACATGGCGCTCTATATGGGGGCTCTCATGGCGGTGATCATGCTGCTTTTCATGCTTGGAATGTATACCAATCGCCGCGTCAATCTGGCGATTTTCGCCGGCAGTGCGCTGGTATTCGCGTTCTCACTTTTTGCGGTGCGAAGCCAGATCACGGTCGACGATACCTCGTGGATGCGCGCGATGATCCCGCATCATTCCATCGCCATCCTGACGTCGGAGCGGGCCGATATCTCCGATCCCCGCGTGCGCCAGCTTGCCGATGACATTATCGCGGCACAGCTGCTCGAGATCGCCGAGATGAAAGCACTCATCGCCGACCTGGAGGGCGGCCCGGTTGCCACTTCGGAAATCGACGGAAAATGAAGGAGACCGATATGCCCAAGGACCAACAGGCCAAAGTCGCCACGCTTTACCGCATGGTGATGCCTGATCATACCTGCCCCTATGGCCTCAAGTCCAAGGATCTGCTGGAGCGGCAGGGATACGAGGTCGAGGACCATCCCCTCGAGACCCGCGCGCAGACCGATGCGTTCATGGAAAAGCACGGGGTGAAAACCACACCGCAGACATTTATCGGAGGCGACCGGGTCGGCGGCTATGATGAACTGCGCATCCATTTCAACCTCGACAAGCCGAAGGACCAGCAGTCCGGGACGTCCTACCAGCCGGTCATCGCCATCTTCGCTGTGGCGCTTCTGATGGCGCTCGGCCTGTCGTGGGCGAGCTTCGACAGCATCCTTACGCTGCGCGCGTTTGAGTGGTTCATCTCCATCTCGATGTGCTTTCTTGCGGTGCAAAAGCTCCAGGATATCGAGGGCTTCTCCACGATGTTTCTCAATTACGATCTTCTCGCCCGCCGCTGGGTGCCTTACGGCAAGGTCTATCCCTTCGGCGAGGCTTTCGCGGGCATCGCCATGACGGCAGGCGCGGCGCTGTGGCTGGCGGCTCCCGTGGCGATCGTGATCGGCGGGATCGGTGCGGTTTCGGTGATCAAGGCCGTCTATGTGGACAAACGCGAGCTCAAATGCGCCTGCGTGGGCGGCGACAGCAACGTGCCATTGGGCTTTGTTTCGCTTACGGAAAATCTGATGATGTTGGGGATGGGCCTCTGGATGCTTGTGCGCATGCTGTGAGACCGCACAGGCGGAGGCTAGTGCTCTCCGCCGCGCTGCCAACCGGCCGCTTCTTGCATGGACGTGGCTCGGATGGGGGAGCCTTCCGGAGGCAAATGCCGAGGGGAATGAACAGCTTCACCGTTTCGTCTCAGACCGCAGCGGACCACGCGCGAGGCACGACGAGGGACTTCTCGCGTCCGCGGCGTCCGCGCGGACCGCCTCGCTCGCTTGATCTGCTTTCACGAGACCTGCCCACACCCGAACTGGTCTCAGGCTCTCTGTGGCGCAACCACGCCGCAGGTGGCGGTCCAGCCATCTGAGAAGGACTGATGCTATTGTATGAAGACGGCAAATTGTCAAAAGGGCAGCGGGGCGAATTTCTCGTCGGGCCAGTCAAGGGCAAGCCCGCTATGACCCGCCTCAGAAAGCCATGCCGGGGCAGCAGCCCCTCCTAAAAGACCAGCCCCGAGAAAACCACACACAGGCCCGCAGTGACCATGCCCAGTGTCGGCAAAACACGTCGCGCGCCGATGAGCCCGTAGGAGACGAGCGCGAGGCCTGCCGCGATCCGCACCGTTGCGATCAAGGCGGCGACGGGATGCTCCGCCAGTCGTAGAATGTCGGGATTGGCGATCATCCCCAGTGGAATGATATAAAGGCCCACCCCCAGCGCCATCGCCGTGAGCGCCACTTTGAGCCAGTTCTCCCCGATCATCCCCGCCGCGATGAACACCGCGCCGCACACCGGGGGCGTGATCGTCGACAAGAGCGCGAACCAGAACACGAACAGATGCGCCTGCAACGGCTCCAGCCCCAACTGCATCAGCGCGGGCCCCGCCACTGAGACACAGATTACATAGGCTGCCGTGGTCGGCACTTCCATGCCCAGCAGCAGACACGCCAAGGCGGTGAGCAGCAGCGACGGCCACAAGAGCCCGCCCGAGCCTTCCAGAATAAGCGAGGTAATCTTGACCCCCAACCCGGTGACGCCGAGCACTCCGATGATGATCGAGGCGCACAGAATGATCGCGGCGATCATCGAAACTTGCCGGGCGGCATTCATCACCGCGCTCACGAAACGGTCTATGATCTGGTCGCGGCGGCTTTGCAGATCGCCGTTGATAAGTAGCAGCACCGCACCGGCCAGAATGGCGAGCGCTGCGGCGTATTCGGGCGTGTATTTCGCGCCGAACATCGCCCAGAGAAGGACGCTGAAGGGCACCAGAAAGAACAGTGAGGTCACAATCACATCACGGCGAGCGGGCCTGTCAGCAGGCTCGACCCCGCGCAGCTCGAACCGGCTGGCATAGGCATTGACGCCCACCCAGACCGCAAGGAAATAGAGAAAGGCGGGTAGCACCGCCGCTGCCATGATCGAGGTGTAGGGGACGCCCGTAAGCTCGACCATGACGAAGGCACCCGCACCCATCAGCGGTGGCATGATCTGCCCGCCCGAAGAGGCCACAGCCTCCACTGCCGCCGCCAGCCGCTTAGGGTATCCCAGCTTAGTCATGGCGGGCAGGGTGACGGCGCCGGTTGAGGCGACATTGGCCGAAGCAGAACCGGAGATGGAGCCGAAGAGCGCGGATGAGATCACCGAGACTTTGGCCGCACCGCCCTTGAGCCGCCCGGCAGCGGCCGCCGCGACGTTCATGAAGCCTTGTCCTGCTTCGCCCGCATTGAGAACCGCGCCGAAGATCACGAAGATCGCCACCACGCCCACGGAAACGCCGGTGAGCGAGCCCCAGATGCCGCCCTCGGCGATGGTGAGCGTGCCCATGAAGCTGGCGGTGGGTGTGCCGGAATGGCCGAATTGGCCGGGGATATGCTGGCCCAGCAGCCCGTAGAGCAGCGCCAGCCCCGCCACGATGGGCAGGGGCCACCCGATGGCCCGGCGCGCCGCTTCCAGCGTGACGCCCAGCAGTACGGTCGCCACGACGAGCTGAAAATCGGATTCGAGAAACCCGTATTGATCTCCCAGACGATCGCTGTTCACCGCGATCCAGAGCGCGGCGGAAACGCCGAGCAGGGCGAGAAGGATACCGCTGATTATACGGGTCCGTCCCTCGACACCGTAGACCAGCACGAAGGGCAGGATAAACGCCATGTGCAGCGGGCGGCTCACCAGATTGGGGACCAGACCGGAGAAGATCAGCGCAAGGTGATAGCCGACAAGGCCTGTCGCCAGCAGCAGCCAGAATGCGGCGTGCAAGCGTCCTTCGGGAAGCATGTGCATGGGAGAGCCTTGCGGGTAAAGGCAGGCCGGAACGGGTCCGGCCTGCGACAGATTACTTCTGCGCGTCGGTCAGTTCGATGCCCGCCTCGACGTAGTAGCGCTGCGCACCGGGGTGGATCGTGCTCTCGATCGTCGGCATCAAGCCCTGATCAACGCCGTTCCACCAAGGCGACGTCTCGCCGAGGTTTGCTTTGCTCTCCCAGAAGGTCTTGGTCAACAGATAGGCGGTGTCGTCATCCATCGCTGTGGTGGAATAGGCGACCACGGGCAGGGAGGTGGTGGTGATGTCGGCGTCCTGACCTGCGTAGGTGCCTGCGGGGATCGTAAGCGTAGTGCGCTTGGTCTGCGCGATCTGCTCATCGGTCATCGACAGGATCGTGACGGGCGTCGAGGCTGCCGCTTCGATCACGTTTGGTGCGGGCCAGGAGCCTGCGGTCACGAAGCCGTCGATCTGCCCGTTTTTGAGGGCTGCCACCGCGTTCGACAGTTCCGCATCGGCGATGGTCACCTTTTCGGTGAGGCCGAAGAGCTCAAGATATTTCTCTCCCTCCGTCGCGCCGAAAGATCCCTTGCCCAAAAGCACCGTTTTGCCTTCCAGCCCGGTGATATCGGTTACGCCGCTGTCGGCGGACATCACGAAATGCATGGTCAGCGAGGGGATCGGAAAGAGCGCGCGGATCTCGTCGAACTTGGGATCTCCCTTGCCCTCGAACATGGCCTTGCCACCCTGCGCGAGGCCCACGAGTGCGGGGGGGGTGGTGAATACGTAATCGCCACCGCGCGCGCGAACTTCCATCACGTTCTGCACCGAGCCCTGGCTCTCTTCCAGCGTCACGATGACGTCGCCATCGGTGCCGCCTTTCATGGCTTCCGCGATCTCGACACCCATCTGGTAGTAGGATGAGCCGGTCTTGGCGGATTTATAGGTGATGCGGGTTTCGGCGGATGCGGCAGTCAGGCCGAGCGCGCTCAGTGCAAGTGCAGCGACGGCGGTTTTCAGAAAGGTATTCATCAATGGTCCTCCTCCTAGGTTTTTGATTTGCGCAGACGGTGACGTGTCGCGCGCTGTTGCGCAAGATAACAAATGCCGTCGCGCGCACGCAAGGCAACGCTTGATCCCCAGGGCGCGACCGCCCATCATGGAATACCCGCAGCAGGTCGGGCAAACGCCAGTGGGAGACATACGGTGCCGGATACTTTTGTTGCCGATTTTGATCGTAAATGTTCCCGTGAGGCACTGGAAGCGCGCGCGGCGCAAGGGGCCTCGGCGCTCATAGCCATGGGAGCCGGAGAGGATCAGGCGGTGGCCGTGATCCTGCGCAACGATCTTGCACAGCTTGAAATCATGCGCGCGGCGGCGCTCGCGGGCACGGTGATCGTGGCGCTCAACTGGCACGGGGCCGCTGACGATGTGCGCGCGATCTGCGCCGACAGCGGCGCGCGTGTGGTGATCATCCACCGCGATCTGATCGCGGGGTTGGGCAGCGCGCTGGAGGGGCTTCGCATGATCGGCGTCACGCCCGCGCCCGCGCTTCGCACGGCCTACGATATCACGCCTGAGGCCGCGGCTGCGGCGCCAGACATTCCCGAATGGTCCGCGCTGGTCGATGCGCAGGCGCCCATCGCAGTCCGCGCCATGATGCGTCCGCTGATGCGCTATACCTCCGGCTCCACCGGCAGCCCAAAAGGCGTCCGGCGCACCGGATCCGGCCCGCGCCGCGATTTCGAGGAGGTGCTCGCCCGTGTGGGCCGCGAGATGATGCGCCTGACCCCCGGGTCGCGCTTTTTCACCGCAGCCCCGATCTATCACTCCGCACCCTCGACCCTCACCAGCGCCGCGCTCGTCAGCCCCGGCGTCTCGACACTGATCGCGCCCAAATTCGAGCCGGAGGCGTTTCTCGCAACCATCGCGGCACAGCGTGTCACACATATCTACCTCGTACCGACAATGATGAGCCGGATGCTCAAGCTGCCCGAAGAGGTCAAGGCGCGCTACGATCTGTCGTCGGTCGAGTTCTGCGTCTCCACCGGATCGCCTTGGCCTCATGATCTCAAAGTGGCGATGATCGACTGGTGGGGGCCGGTTTTTTGGGAGAGCTATGGGGCGACCGAAATCGGTTTTATGACCATGGTATCGTCCGAGGAATCGCTGGCGCGTCCCGGCACCGCCGGGCGGATGCAGATGGGCGGTACGGTGATGATCCTCAATGAGGCAGGCGCACCTCTGCCCCCCGGCGAGGTGGGCGAGATCCACGCGCACATGGAGGCCTTCGGCGGCTTCGACTACTCCAACGATCCCGAGAGCCGGGCGTCGGCTGAAAAGCACGGTCACTTCTCGGTGGGCGATTTGGGCTGGCTCGACGCGGACGGCTATCTGTTCATCACCGACCGCAAGAAGGATATGATCATCTCGGGCGGCGCGAATATCTTTCCCGCCGAAATCGAGGCGGTTCTGATGCGCGCGCCCTTCATCCGCGATGTGGCCGTGTTCGGCGCGCCCGATCCTGAGTTCGGAGAGCGGATTGTGGCCGCCATCGAGCCCATGGAGGGCTGGCACTATAATGCGGACGAGGTGTTGGCCTATCTTGAGGGTAAGCTCGCGCGCTTCAAACATCCGCGCATCATTGATTTTCACAGGGCCCTGCCGCGCGAGGACAGCGGCAAGATCTTCAAACCGAGGCTGCGCGCGCCCTATTGGGAGGCGGCGGGGCGCAAGATCTAGGTCGGACGATAACTAGAGCGGGCGGTTGTTCACCTGCCGCTCGCGCAGGGCGATGAAAAGGCCCGAACTAAAAATCACAGCCGCGCCGATGAGCGTAAACACATCGGGGATTTCCGCAAAAAACCACGCGCCGATCAGCGCGGTCCAGATAAGCTTGAGAAAGTCGAACGGCATCAGGGCGGTGGGGTCGGTCTCTTTGAGGGCCTGGCTGAGCGACATTTGCGCCACCGTGCCGAAAAGCCCGACGAGCACCAGCCAGCCGAGTGTCCCGAGCCCGAAAGGCTCCCAGACCCAAAGCGCCGGAAAGACCGAGAAAACCCCTAGAAATATGCCCATGTAAGCCACGATCGTCAGGCTTGCTTCGGTACGCGACAAGATCTTGATGATCACCATCGCGACGGCCCAAAGACTGGCGGACCCCAACACAAGGAGCGCGCCGGTATCCACGGCCACCAGTCCTGGACGCAGAATGATCAGCATACCCGCAAAGCCGCAGGCAATCGCCAGCCAGCGGTAAAGGCGAAACCGCTCACCCAGCACCAGCACCGACAGCACGGCCATGAAGATAGGCGCGGTAAAGCTCAGCGCGGTAACCTTGGCCAGTGGCGAGATCGAGAGGGCGGTGAAGAACATCAGCATCGCGCCGATGTTGATCACCCCGCGCAGCGCATGCAGCCCTATCCGCTGCGTGCGCAGCACCGCAAAGCGCGAGCGCAGCAGCAGCGGCAGCAGGAACGCGAGGCCGAATACATTGCGGAAAAACGCGATCTGGAAGGGCGGCAACACCTCCGAGACAAAACGCACCAGCCCGTGCATGACGGAAAAGGCCACCGTGGACAGGCACATGAGCAAGATCCCCCGCAGGGCCGGTGTCTGGCTGTCCCAGCGGACGCCAAAGCGCCGCAGGCTGACGGATGGGGATTTCATATGTCCTCTTGCGTGACAGGGGCCGCCGTGGTTCCCCAGATCTGCTTACGCCTGCAAGATCGGCTTGGCAAACTCTGGCTTCATTGATTTCCCCACCTGAGGATGTGCCGGAAAGAAAGGCTATACTCGGGCCACAATATGGGTATGCCTTGGGGCAAATCTGAAAGGGAGCAAGCAAAGATGAACATTTCGGGACAAATCGCACTGGTGACGGGCGGTGGCAGCGGTCTGGGGGCGGCCACCGCGCGCCATCTGGCGGAGCAGGGCGCGCGGGTTGCGATCCTTGACTACGATCTCGCACGCGCGCAGGCCGTCGCGGGCGAGATAGACGGCATCGCGGTGCACACAGATGTGAGTGACGAAGCCGCCGTCGGCGCGGCCTTCGAGAGCGTCAGCGCGCAGTTCGGTGCAGCCCCGCGCATCGCAATCAGTTGCGCGGGCGTGGGCCTTGCTGCGCGCATCGTCGGGCGGGAGGGCAAGCTCTCCTTCGACGTGTTCGAGCGCACGCTCAAGATAAATCTCTTCGGCACCTATTACGTGATGAGCCACGCCGCCCGGGGCATGGCCGCGCAGGAGCCTCTGGAAGACGGCGAGCGCGGCGTGGTGATTAACACTGCATCGGTCGCGTTCGAGGACGGGCAACTGGGACAGGCGGCCTATGCGGCG
>Ga0306910_1000063_pt1 | contig 73817 bp, 62 predicted proteins | sample AntRauMFilla2698_FD_190438 | JGI IMG/M metagenome (GOLD analysis project Ga0306910, IMG submission 190438) | Saline lake microbial communities from Rauer Islands, Antarctica - Metagenome Filla 2 #698 (v2) (version 2) | ecosystem: Environmental > Aquatic > Non-marine Saline and Alkaline > Saline ... | reverse complement strand
TGTTATTAAGCGGTACAGCATGAGGGTGCATGATACAAGACTTATCGTAAATCGCCATATTATAAAGGGGAATTGATACGGAATGATACTGGTAGATACTAGCTTACGGAGTTCGTTACCCGCTCCAAAGATATCCGTAAGAGCATTCATCAAAACGATCGAGTCGCGCGTTCGAATTGACCTGAAGCGCGAGAGGGTGAAGCAACACTTCCCTAGCCACGGTGGCGGTGTATGAAATCCACAAGCGCTCCGGTCGATGCATCTTCGCCCGACGCATCCCTCGTGCCGTCGATGACGGGTTGCAGCGAAGTTGCAAGTTCCTTGCCCAGTTCCACGCCCCATTGATCGAATGAATTGATGTCGAGAATGACGCCCTCCACAAAGACGCGATGCTCGTAGAGGGCGATGATCTGTCCCAGCGTGAAAGGATCGAGCAGCGGGTAGAGTAGCGTCGTCGAGGGCCGATTACCCGGGAAAACGCGGTGCCGGGCCTGCTGCTCCAAATCGCGGCCTTCAAAGCCGGTCGCCGCCGCCAGTTTGCGCGCCTGCTCCAGCGGGCGGCCCAGCATCAGCGCCTTTGACTGGGCCAGACAATTGGCGACCAGCAGATCGTGGTGGTGGGCTAGTTCGGGCTCATGACCTTGTGCGGCCAGCAGAAATTCGCAAGGGATCACGCGCGGGCCCTGATGGATCAGTTGGTAGAACGCATGCTGGCCGTTTGTGCCGGGTGCGCCCCAGACCACCGGGCCGGTATTGCGCGGGCTCTCGGTGCCGCCTTGCTGTACGCCCTTGCCGTTCGATTCCATTTCGAGTTGCTGGAGGTAGCTTGGCAACAGGCCGAGGCGGTTGTCATAGGGGAGCACTGCACGGGTGGCATAGCCGCTGATCTGGGTGTGCCAGACGCCCACAAGCGCCAGCAACACCGGCAGATTTTCGTCAAGCGCAGCAGCGCGGAAATGAATATCCATCGCCTGCGCGCCGCGCAGAAAGGCATCAAACGCACGCGCGCCGATGGCCACCATCAGAGGCAGCCCCACAGGACCCCAGACGGAATACCGCCCGCCGACCCAATCCTCGAAGCCGAACACATTGTCGGGGTCGATCCCGAAGGCTGAAGTCCTGTCTAACGCCGTGCTGACGGCGGCGAATTGCGCCCCCGGATCGCCGCCATGATCAAGCATCCATGCGCGCGCCGTCCGCGCGTTCGTCAAGGTCTCGACCGTGGTGAATGTTTTGGAAGCGACGATCACAAGTGTTGTTTTTGCATCCAATGCCCGAAGGGTATCGGCGATATCCGCGCCGTCGACATTCGAGACAAAATGACAGCGCGGTCCGTCATGATAAGGATGCAGCGCGCGGGTCGCCATCGCGGGGCCAAGATCGGAGCCGCCGATGCCGATGTTGATCACGTCCGTAATGGCACCATTGCGCATCCGCTCGGCAAAACGGCGCATTCTAGCCAGCGTTTCATGAATGGCGGGCATCACATCCGCCCCATCCACCGAGACAGACCCCCCGTCGAGATTGCGCAGCGCGGTATGCAATACGGCACGCTCTTCGGTCGTGTTGATTTTTTCTCCCGCAAACATCGCCGCTCGCCGGTCCTCTACGCCCGCGGTGCGGGCAAGCTCCAGAAGGGTCTTCAGGGTCTTGGCGTCGATGTTGGTTTTGGAGAAATCGAAGTACATATCCCCAGCCTGTGCCGAGAAAGATGCGGCGCGGCCGGGATCTTCGAACAGCTCCGTGATCCGACGATCTGCAAGGGCCGCATGTTGGTCGGCCAGAGTATCCCAGAGGGTCATTGCGCGCTCCAGTGAACGGTGGCGTTGGGCAGGACAATATTCACGGGCGCGCGCGCGATGGGCATGCCCTCGGCCTGCAGGAGTGCCGCACGTTTATCATTGCCTGTGATCAGCAGATGGGTCGTGCCTGCGGCACGCAGTGCAGGCGCGGTCAACGAAAAGCGCTGCGCGGGCTGGCCCGTGGGATGGACCGGCAGCAGCATCGGGGCGTCCGGTGAAAGTGCTGCGGCCAGCCCCTGCGCGCCCGGAAAAAGCGATGCCGTGTGCATATCCGCGCCCATGCCCAACAGCAGCACATCGATCGGCAGCGCGGGCTCCAGCGCTACCGACAACGCGCGCGCGGCGGCTGCGATGTCCATATCGGCCTTGTAGTAGGGAGTGAACTGCGCGGCGGCGGCATGTCCTTTGAGCAGGCGCGCGCGGATCAGGGCCGCGTTCGAGGCAGGATCGCTTTCCGGCACCCAGCGCTCGTCGGTGAGCAGAACATGCACCCTGTCCCAATCCAAAGCCGCCCCACTCAGTACATCGAAGAGCGGACCTGGCGTGGTTCCGCCGGGCACTGCCAATATTACGCGGGGCTTTCGCGTCAAGGCAGCACCCAGTGCCGCTTCGAGCACGCGCGCCAGCGCGGCCATCAGATGCGATCGATCTTGGTATTCAATCAGTGTCATTGTACTACCTTGCGCCATTCACGACCTTCGCGCCGCATCAGCTCTCCTGCATCCGTAGGGCCATTGCTCCCGTGATCATAGGGCTTTGGCACATCATTGCGCGCCTCCCACCCCTCGATGATGGGATCGGTCCAGGCCCAGGCTGCCTCAACCTCGTCGCCGCGCATGAACAATGTCTGGTTGCCGCGAATCACGTCCATGATCAACCGCTCGTAGGCGTCGACGTGCTCCACATCGTCGGGATTGAGCGTTTCGGCAAACGACATGTCCAGCGGCACGTCGATCAGGCGCATCCCACCCGGTCCCGGCTCCTTGATGGTCACGCCCAGAGTGATCCCCTCATTGGGTTGCAGGCGGATCGACAGCACGTTGCGATGCCGCCCCGCGTCCTCGGCGAAAATGCTGTGCGGTGTATCCTTGAAAACAACCGTGATCTCGGACGAGCGGGCGGCCAGCCGTTTGCCGGTGCGCAGATAGAACGGCGTACCCGCCCACCGCCAGTTGCTGATCTGGGTGCGCAGGGCGATGAAGCTTTCGGTGCGCGAGCGCGGGTTGCCCACGGCTGTCCGGTAGCCGGGGTTCTTTGCCTCGTTGCAGGGCTCCGCCTGATACTGGCCGCGCACGATATGATAGTTGGGCACAGGATCCAGGGCGCGGATTACCTTGAGCTTTTCGTCGCGCACAGCATCAGGGGAGAACCGCGCGGGTGGCTCCATCGCGATGAGGCACAGCAACTGCATCAGGTGATTTTGTACCATATCGCGCATCGCGCCCGACTGGTCATAATATTCGCCGCGCCCGCCCACGCCCACGGTTTCGGCCACGGTGATCTGGATGTGGTCGACGTACTGGCTGTTCCACAGCGGCTCGAACAGCATGTTGCCGAAGCGGACGGCCATCAGGTTCTGGACTGTTTCCTTTCCCAGATAGTGATCGATCCGGTAGATCTGATCCTCGTTGAAATAGGTGGCCAGGGTCTTGTTGAGCGCGCGGGCGGTCTCGAGATTACGTCCAAACGGTTTTTCGACAACGATCTTGGCATCCACGTCCGCCATGCCCCATTTCTGCAACCGCTCTGCGATATCGCCGAAAAGCTGCGGCGCCACTGAAAAATAATAGGCCTCGACCCTGTTTTCGCCCGCCATCAGATCGGCCAGTTCGGCCCACCCCTGCTCTCCCAATGCGTCGATGGACACATACTCAAGCTGAGCTAAAAACTGATCGAGCTGCTCGGGCGCAAATATCACCCCGGCGCCGAATTCATCAATCGCCTCGCGCACCATCGCGCGGTAGCCTTCGGAGTCCATATCACTGCGCGCGGCGCCGATCACCCGCGCCTCAGGCTGCATCTGGCCCGCGCAAAAGCGGCGAAACAGCCCGGGCAGGATCTTGCGGCGGGCAAGATCGCCGGTCCCGCCGAAGATCACCAGATCAAAGATATCGACAGGGATGACGCGTGAAACCATGGTACTTGCCTTTTTCTGTTGCGCTGTGGGCGTGCGCACGGGGGTCGCGGGTGCACAAAACCATGCCTGCGCAGAAATTGAAATATCCCAGCGCTTCCCGCTGTGTGTTAGCGCAAACATACCCACTCTCTTGCCGTTCACAAGAGCGTGCATAAGCAGATGGGGTCTTTTCTTGCCTTGAGCGATGTCCTACCCCGCCGTAACTTCGTTTTCAGATGATCGGAAAGGGCGAACATGAAAGATTTACCACTTGCCAACCACGGTAAATTCGTTGACCCCGACGTGACGGCGAATGGCGATGCGCGCGCGCGCGTGGCACTCAGCAATCCGCAAACGCTGTGGTTTAACACGGGCACATTGTGCAACATCGAGTGCGCCAACTGCTACATCCTGTCGAGCCCTACCAATGATGCGCTGGTCTATATCACTGCGGCTGAGGTGCGTGATTACCTTGACCAGCTAGAAGCACGCAATTGGGGTGTGAGCGAGATTGCATTTACCGGCGGTGAGCCGTTTATGAACCCCGAGATCATCGAGATGACCGAGGCAGCTCTCGTACGGGGCTACGACGTGCTAATTCTAACCAACGCAATGATGCCGATGATGCGCAAGAAGATGCGGGACGGACTGCTGCGGATCGAGGCGGCCTATCCCGGCAAGCTTACGCTGCGCATTTCAGTCGATCACTACCGCCGCGATCTGCACGATGCGGAGCGTGGTGAGGGCGCATTTGACAAGACCATTATCGGCATGTCGTGGTTGCGGGACAACGGGCTTACAATGGCCGTGGCAGGACGGTCAGTGTTCGAGGATACCGATGCCGACAGCCGTGCGGGATATGCCGCATTCTACGCCAGCCATGACTTTAAGATCGACGCACAAGATACTTCAATGACTGTTCTTTTCCCAGAAATGGATGAAAGTGTCGAAGTGCCGGAAATCACAACCGAGTGCTGGAGTATTCTCGACAAATCCCCTGAGGCGGTCATGTGCGCCTCGTCCCGTATGGTCGTGAAGCGGCGCGGCGCGGACAAGCCGACGGTGCTCGCCTGCACCCTGCTTCCGTACACACCGGAATTCGAGTTGGGCGAAACGCTGGAGGAGGCCGAGCGCGACGTTGCACTCAACCATCCCCACTGCGCGAAATTCTGCGTGTTGGGCGGGGCCAGCTGCTCCGCCTGATCTGCCGCTACGGCAGCGTGATGATATGCCCATCGCGCGGATTGGCTGTACCTTCCACCAGCGCGGCGTATACCTGAGCAGACTCCCCGATCCCCTCATGGACCCGCATGTCGAGCCACGTATCCGCGTCTGCGGCCAGCCTTTTCCACGCTTGGGAGATCTGCTTTTCGATCACCCCCGGGCCCCATTCCTCCCGCCGCTTGGCAATCTGCGCTGGAGCGAAGAAGAATTGCGGTCTGATCCCCGATACCTTGGCCTGTGGCTGGAACTGGTCCCAATGGCTGATCCCCACGGCGGCTGAATGTTTTAGATGCGCGCCCAAAATATCATGCACCTGCACCTTCACCTGCGCATTTCCGGACATATCCACATAGACCGATTCTTCCTGCGGCAGCCGCGCGATGTCTTCATAGGTCAGCACCGTATCACACGCGCCCAGCCCTTCGACAAAAGCCCGATTGCGCGCTGAGGTGAGACCGATGACGCTGTAGGCACGTTTATCAGGTTCCGTCAGATACTTGCACAGACCCAGCCCGGTTTTTGACGACGCACTGCCGATGATGATCTGCGTTGCACCGAAAACCGCATTGTCCTTCAGCCAGTCGAACAACAGATACGATGTCGCCAACAAAGGCTGGAGCAGCGCGCGCAGATGGTCTTGGCTTGCATCGCAGGTGCGCAAGGGTGTGTACCGGTTATAGACTGCGGGCAAGTCTGTGCGATGCGGCGCAGCATCGATGTAGCCGCCGTGACCATCACTTCGCGGCGTGATCACGAGTTCCTCTGCAAGAGGATAAAAGCCGTAGAGCCGCGTGCCTACGGGCAGATCTGCGCTCGCACTTTCGGCTACCACTGCGGTCCCCCAGACCGGAACAAGCCCCTGCCCGTTGATCCCGGTTGGGAAGAATTGCCAATAGCCGATTGCGAAACCTGAGGCCGCATAGGTCACGTTGTTAGCCGTCAGCGCAAAGCTAGAGAGCCGGAGGCGCGCCTGCCCCGCTGCGAGGACAAAAGGTTCCACAGTCTCGAGCCGGGTAGCGGTTATGTTCTTGTGATCAACCAATAGGCGTTGCACGGGCGATCCCCCTGATTTTTTCGTCTAAGCTTAACGGCACGATTGCCCTGTGGCACTAAAACGTCGCGTCAGTCGCGAAGCGCTTGCTCGGCGAGCAGGATTTCTGCGTCAGCGCAGGTGCGCTGACTGCACTAACTTTATTTTAAAAACATATAGTTACTAGACACCGTCCATGGCTGGGCAAGCCACGGGCACGGGCGGGATTGAACCTTATATGGCCTTCGCGCTATACTCATCCGCAAGATAAAGACAACATCAGCAAAGCTGGGACATAGATTGACCGATACGCCGGAAACGCCTGAAAACGAAGACGAAAACCGCCCCGAGCGGCCAGTGTACGATGGACCTTCGGTCACCATCGAGCATGAGATGCGCACCAGCTATCTCGACTATGCCATGTCCGTCATCGTCTCGCGCGCCATTCCCGATCTGCGCGATGGGCTGAAACCGGTACACCGGCGCATTCTCTACGCTATGTACGAAGCCGGCAACACCCACGATAAGCCCTACCGAAAGTCGGCCCGTGCGGTCGGAGATGTGATGGGTAAGTACCATCCGCATGGGGATTCCGCGATCTACGACGCGCTTGTACGTATGGCGCAGGATTTCTCGATGTCGCTGCCGCTGCTCGACGGTCAGGGTAACTTCGGCTCGATGGACGGCGATAATGCTGCCGCGATGCGCTATACCGAAGTGCGCATGGACAAGCCTGCAGCCTATCTGCTCACGGATATCGACAAGGAAACCGTTGATTTTCAGGACAACTATGACGGCAAGGACCGCGAGCCCACGGTCCTGCCCGCACGCTTCCCGAATATGCTCGTCAATGGCGCGGGCGGCATTGCCGTCGGCATGGCCACCAACATCCCACCGCACAACCTGGGCGAGGTGATCGACGCTTGTCTGGCGCTGATCGACAATGCCGATCTGACCTCCGAAGACTTGATCGAATACGTCCCCGGCCCCGATTTTCCCACCGGCGGTATCATGCTGGGCCGTTCCGGTGCGCGTAAAGCATATCTGGAGGGGCGTGGCTCGGTTATCGTCCGCTCGAAAACGCGGATCGAGGAAATCCGCAAGGACCGCTGGGCGATCATCATCGACCAGATCCCCTATCAGGTGAACAAGGCCACGATGATCGAGCGGATCGCAGAAGCCGCCCGCGACAAAAAGATCGAAGGCATTGCCCATGTGCAGGATGAAAGCGACCGCAACGGTGTGCGGGTCGTTGTCGAACTCAAACGCGATGCCACGGCCGAGGTCGTACTGAATCAGCTGTTCCGCTTTACGCCGATGCAGACCTATTTCGGCTGCAATATGCTGGCGCTCAACGGTGGCCGACCCGAGACGCTGACGCTGCGCCGCTTCCTGACGTGTTTCATCGATTTTCGCGAGGAGGTCGTTGCGCGCCGCACCGCACATCTGCTGCGAAAAGCGCGCGAGCGGAGCCATATCCTGTGCGGTTTGGCCGTTGCCGTGACCAACATCGACGAGATCGTGGCGACCATTCGCTCCTCCGCCGATGCCGGCGAGGCCCGCGAGAAGCTGATGACGCGCCGTTGGCCCGCCGAAAGCATCCTGCAGTATATCGCGCTGATCGATGACCCGACGCATACTGCCAACGACGACGGCACCTACAACCTGTCCGAGACGCAGGCCCGCGCGATCCTTGAATTGCGTCTGCAACGCCTGACGCAAATCGGTGTAAAGGAAGTCACCGACGAGCTCGAAGAACTGGCCAAGAAAATCAAGGAGTACCTCGAAATTCTGGGCTCCCGCGACCGCATCATGACGATCATCCGCGAAGAGCTTGCGGAGGTGCGCGACTTGTTCGCTGTGCCACGCCGCACCGAAATCGTCGACTGGTCCGGCGACATGGATGACGAGGATCTGATCGAGCGGGAGGACATGGTCGTGACCGTGACCTCGGGCGGCTACATCAAGCGCACGCCCCTCGCTGATTTCCGCAGCCAGCGGCGTGGCGGCAAGGGCGTGAGCGGCATGGCGACCAAGGAAGAGGACGTGGTCACCACCCTTTTCGTGGCCAATACGCATACGCAACTTTTGTTCTTCACGACCGATGGTATGGTCTACAAGCTCAAGACATGGCGCCTGCCGCAAGGGGGCCGGACGTCCAAGGGCAAGGCGATCGTCAACATCCTGCCGATCCCTGTCGGCGTGTCGATCGCCGCGATCATGCCGGTGGACCGCGACGAGAAGGAATGGGACGATCTGCAAGTGGTCTTTGCGACCTCCGCAGGCACAGTGCGCCGCAATAAGCTGTCGGACTTCACCAACGTCATGCGAAACGGCAAGATTGCGATGAAGTTCGAGGACGAGCATGAGGGCACTACCCTGATCAACGCCCGCATCGCCAGCCACGATGATGACGTGATGTTGGTAACGAACTCGGGCCGCGCCATCCGCTTCCGCGCAACTGACGTGCGTGTGTTCAATAGCCGTAATTCGGTCGGTGTGCGGGGGATCAGGCTGTCCGGTGAAGATAGGGTCGTGTCGATGTCGATCATTCGTCACTTCGATGCGGCTTCCGAAGAGCGCACGGCATATCTCAAAATGCGGCGCGCAATGGCGGGGCTAGCAGACGAGATCTCCGAGGATGACGAGGAAGCGCCTGCAGACCCCAACTTCTCCAACGAGCGCTACGTGGAAATGTCGGCTGCTGAGAATTTGATCCTGACAATCACCGCGAACGGTGCAGGCAAGCTGAGCTCAAGCCACGATTATCCCCTGCGCGGACGCGGCGGAATGGGTGTGACGGCGATGGACAAAGCGATGCGGGGGGGCGAGATCGTGGCTTCCTTCCCTGTCGATCTGGATGATCAGATCATGCTTGCAACGTCCAAGGGCCAATCAATCCGTGTTCCCGTGGAAGGCATTTCATTCCGGTCGCGCAGTGCGGGCGGTGTTAAAGTGTTCGATACCGGCAAAAACGAGGTGGTCGTCTCTGTCGCTTGGATTGCAGATCAGGCGGACGAAGTAGATGGAGACGCCGACGATACTGCCGAGAGCTGACCTTAGCAGCAGTCTCCAGAACTAAATGAGCCGCTCCCATATGGAGCGGCTCATTTTATCTGAGGTGGTTTAGAAACGAGGGCCGAACGCGCGGTGCTTAGTTTCCGACTGCTGTCGTCGTAGTTGAGCCGGTGGTGCTATCGCTGCCAGAAGCAAAAGCGGCCCCGACAACGATAAGGGCCAGAGCAGGTGCGGCTTGTGTCAGGCCTGTTCCGCTTCTGAATATGGTGTCCGCTTCTGTGGCGCGAATACACGTCCGTGCGGCGCGCCCTTCCAGGGTTTGGCCGATCTCTGATTTGCAATTGTACAAGATGCCGTCTCCGCCCTCAACTTGCAGAGGATAGTCGGGATTCGAAGACGCGCCCAATACCGTTTGTTGCGTTGTCTGCTGCGCCCAAACGCCGGCAACTGACATCCCCGTAAGTGCCAGTACGCCAAAAACTGTTGCTGATCGCATTATACCTGTTCCCTTTTTGTAATCTGAACCGGTATATCCCGTCTCTCGTTTACAAAACATTTACGGTGCACCGACGAGTCCGACCGTTTCGGCTCTGCCCGTTTCAGGAAAATCCCCGCTCATCAAGTGGCGGAGCGAGCAGATAAAAGCCGATTTTCCGACAAACAATCGGACAGACACATGATTCAGGGGTCTGATCTCCAGCCGACAGTGTCAAAGACTGTAGAGCGCGCCAAATTTTCCTTGCAGATAGGCGAGTAGCGGCGCTTCAGAGGGTGCCGCACCGGACGCACGCTCGATAACCTCACGTGGCTCGAAAAGACCGCCATGCGTTTGAACATTGTCGCGCAGCCATGTTGTGGCGGGGGATGTGTCGCCTCGCGCAAGCGCGTTATCAAGATCGGGCAGCGCTGCGCGCATCGCATCATTGAGGCAGCCGGCGTAGACATTGCCCAGACTATAAGTCGGGAAATAGCCGAACAGGCCGACAGACCAGTGCACGTCCTGCAAAACCCCGTTGGAGGGTTTGTCGACGGCAAAGCCGAAATCGGCCTCGAAGCGGTCGTTCCAAGCAGCCTCAAGCTCGCTCGTCTGCAAATCGCCGCTCATCAGCGCGCGCTCGAGATCAAAGCGCAGCAGAACGTGAAGATTATATTGCAACTCGTCGGCTTCGGTCCGGATGAAGCCATCGCCCACGCGGTTGACTACCGCATAGAATGCGTCCTCGTCCGCGATTCCAAAATCTCCGAAAGCGTCCTTCATTTGGCCAAAGAGCCAGCCCGTGAAAGCAGCGCTGCGCCCGATCTGGTTCTCGAAAATCCGGCTCTGGCTCTCATGCACCCCCATCGACACGCCGCTGCCCAGAGGGGTCAAAAGGTAGTCATGGTGGATGTTTTGCTCGTAGGTGGCGTGTCCCACCTCGTGGATGGTGGAATAGAAACAATTGAAGGGATCGATGGGATTTGTGCGGGTGGTGATGCGCACATCGAGGCCGGAGCCGCTTGAGAAAGGATGCACGGCCTTGTCCACGCGCCCGCGCGCCATGTCGTAGCCAAAGGTTTTGGCGAGCAGCCGGGTCAGTTTCATCTGAACCGCCTCGTCGAATGTGCCACTGAGCGGTGCTACGGGGGCTGCCGCACGGACGGCGGCGCGCAGTTCGGACAGCACGGGACGCATCGCGCCAAACATTGCTTCGAGATCGGCACCCGTCGTGCCTGGCTCGTAGTCGGCCAGCATCGCGTCGTACACATCGCCACCGTCTGCCAGAGCCTGCCCCTCCTCGCGCTTGAGCATGATGACCTCCGCCAGCGTTGGTGCAAAGGCCTTGAAATCATCTTCCGCCCGCGCCTCGGCCCAAATGCCCTGTGCCGCGGAGGTGAGACGGGCGAGCCGCGTCGCGAGGGCGGCGGGTACTTTGCTCGTCCGCTCAAAACTGCGGCGGATGTGGCGCATGTTGGCTTGGCCGACGGCATCCAGCGATGTATCGTCGATCGCAGCGAGCCAGTCGCCCACGCGGCTGTCGATGCGCCGCGCGTGCAGCACGGTTTCCATCGCCGCCATCTCGTCGGCGCGCTGCGGTGCCGCACCGCGCGGCATCATCGTTTCCTGATCCCAGCCAAGCCGCCCCGCGACCTGCCCCAGCGCCTGGGTGTCACGGGTGAAATCCATCAGATCATCGTAGGCGGTCATGCTTTGGCTCCTCTGAGCGATGTGGTGACGGGATAGAGCGCGCGGTGGCGGGCACGCAGGATCAGCACCCAGCACAACACGGCCAGCCCCTGATGGACCAACGCAACGGGCATGATTGCGGCGACCATTACGGTGGCAATGCCCAGCAGCACCTGCGCGGTGATGGCGATATAAGCCATGTTGAACGCGCTGCGCGTCTTTTCATGCGAAGATCTGCGCCCGCGAAGCCAGACGATGGTGGCGAATGCGAAAAGCGCGTAGCCTGTGACCCGGTGGATAAACTGCACCAAACCAGGGTTCTCGATGAAGTTACGCCATACCGGCTCCAGCACAAAAGCCTGCGGCGGCAAGAATTGTCCGGCCATGAGAGGCCAGTCGGTATAGGTACGACCCGCGTCGATCCCGGCGACGAGCGCACCGATGAGGATCTGGAGGAACGTGAAATGCAGCAGCCCGGTCGAGAGGCCGTAGAGCTTCGGCTCCTTGATGCGCCGCGCCTGCATCAGATCGCGCTCGGGACGGCTCAGGCTGAGAGCAAACCATGTGATCAGCCCCATGATGACAAACGCGAGACCCAGATGTGTGGCCAGCCGCGTACTCACGACATCTGTCGTCGCGGTGCCCGTAGTCACGCCGGAGGACACCATCCACCAGCCGATCGCGCCCTGAAGGCCGCCAAGGCCGCCCAGCAGCAACAGGCGCGGCGTCCACCCTGTGGGGATCCGGCGGCTCAGCAGGAACCACAGGAAACCAATTCCCCAGACCGCACCGATGACGCGGCCCAGCTGTCTGTGGCCCCATTCCCACCAGTAAATCACTTTAAAATCCGCGAGCGTCATCCAGCTGTTTTGCAAGCGAAATTCGTCGATTTCCTGATACTTGGCAAACTCAGATGCCCAGTCAGCGGCGTTCAGCGGCGGGATCGAGCCCGTAAGCGGGCGCCATTCAGTGATACTGAGGCCGGAGTCGGTAAGGCGCGTTGCCCCCCCAACGAGGATCATCAAAAACACGAGCCCGAAGAGCGACAGCAGCCAGTTGCGGATCGAGATGCGCGCACCCTTGCGGCCCTTGTCGATCACACCCTTGGTGGCGACCGGTTTTGCCGTCTCGGCGCCTACATCTTCGAACAATTTGCGGTTGGTGGCCATGCGATCCTCCATCATCTTATTGTAGTTTCACGTAATCCTTTGGCCTGCGAAGGTCTAGCCGCGTTCCTTCCAGCGGACCATCTGCCGCAAGGTGCCGTGCAGCATCTGCACATCCGCTCGCGTCAATGGCATCCGGCTCCACATGTTGCGCAGATTGACCTTCATAGAGGAAGCCTTGTGCTCGGGAAAGAAAAAGCCCGCCTCCTCCATCCGCTCCTCGTAGTGCCGCGCCAGATGCTCGATCTCAGCGTGTGGCGCCCAGTCGGATCCGGCGAGCGTCTGCACTATCGGGGCCTGTACGCTTTGGAGCCGCATCCATTCGTAGCCGATCAGAAGGACGCATTGCGCAAGGTTGAGCGAGGCAAAATCAGGATTGACCGGCACGGAAATAATCGCGTTGGCGCGCGCGATGTCGTCATTCTCGAGCCCGGCGCGTTCCGGGCCGAACAGCACCGCCACCCGCTCTCCCGCCGCGATTTTCTCCGCTGCCAGCTGCATCGCGGCTTCGGGCGTATAGACCGGTTTGGTCAGGTCCCGCTCCCGGGCGGTGGTGGCAAAGACAAAGCTGCAATCAGCCAGTGCGCTCGGCAAATCTGGCGCCAGCTGGGCGCCGTCGAGGACCCTGCCCGCACCAGAAGCCATCGCCGCCGCGGCGGGATTGGGCCAGCCATCGCGCGGCGCCACGATCCGCATATGCTCGAGGCCGAAATTGAGCATGGCGCGGGCCGCGGCACCAATGTTTTCGCCCATCTGTGGGCGCACAAGGACAAAGGCCGGGGCGGAAGGGATGTGATCGGTCATCATGCTCTGTTATCTCACGCCCCTGCCCTTGCCAATATGATGGATGCCTCCGAATAGAGTTTCCATCCCGCGCGAAGTTCGGCTATTGCCACAGCCACGCAGCAAAGGACCGCTCTGATGTCAAACGCCCTCGAACAGCCGCAGCTCTACCTCATCACGCCTACCGAAATAGACCTGTCCGTCTTTGCCGACACGCTGGGATCGGTGCTGGATAGTCATGCAGCAGCCTGTGTGCGGCTGGCACTGGCGACCAAGGACGAAGACAAGCTGTCGCGCGCAGTTGATACGCTACGTGCTGTGACGGATGCGCGCGATGTGGCGCTGGTGATCGCCGATCATACTTTGTTGGCCGAGCGTCTGGGCCTCGACGGGGTGCATTTGTCGGATGCGGCCCGCTCGGTGCGCCACGCGCGCAAGGTACTGGGGCCGGATGCGATCGTGGGCAGCTTCTGTGGCGGATCGCGCCATGACGGCATGAGCGCGGGCGAGGCCGGCGCCGATTATGTGGCGTTCGGTCCGGTGCGTGAAACGGCATTGTTCGACGGCGACATTGCCGAAGCGGATATGTTTCAGTGGTGGTCGGAAGTGATCGAAGTGCCCTGTGTGGCCGAAGGTCAGCTTGACCTGAAGATGATCGCGCAACTAGCTCCTATCACTGATTTTTTCGGAGTTGGTGATGAAATCTGGGGCAGCGACGATCCCGCCGCCGCCCTCAGCGCGCTCTGGGCCGCGACCCGCTAGAGCAACGTCCGCTCGATCACCCACCACGCTCCAATGATCGCGATCAGCAGCGAGCCTGCCATTGAAAGCGCACGGAACATCACCGGATATTCCGTCACCATTTCCTCGGGTCCGGTGAGCTTGGCGCGGCGGGCCGCGAGCACTGCAAGCCACAACAAGATGAACGCCGTCGCGATCACCGTGAGCTGCCCGACTTCGACACCCACGTTAAAGCCGATGAGAGCCGGCACGAACTGGTCCTCCGGCAGGCCAAACTCACCCAGCACGGAGGCAAAGCCGAGCCCGTGCAGCAGGCCGAACCCGAAGATCACAAAGGGCCGCCACTTCGTCAGCCCGCGCGCAAAAATATTCTCCACAGCGACATAGACGATGGACGCCGCGATGAGTGGCTCCACGATGCTTCCGGGTACGTTCACGAGGCCCAGTGCGCCCAGCGCGAGCGTGACTGTATGCGCCAGCGTAAAGGCCGACACCTGCCACAGGAGTGGGCCGAGGTGGACCGAGAGAAAAAACAGTCCCAGAACGAAAAGGATATGATCAAGCCCCTTGGGCAGGATGTGATCGAACCCTACGGGAATGTAATTGGTGAAGGTCTGCCAACCAGCGGTCTGGCCGCCGCCACCAAGCGAGATCGGGTCGCTGCTCTGTCCGCCCGCGATCAGTCCGGTGAAAGGGGCCTCTACCCCCTGCTGGCGCAACACCAGATCACCGCCGCCTTCGGGCCATGAAAGGGTGAGTGTATCCCCCACCGGCATCTCACCCGCGAGAGTCCATTCAGCGATCCGCGGCAATTCAGGGTTCACGCCCTGCGGTACGGTGATGCTTATGCTTTCGAGCACGATGGGCGCGCCGTCGACGCTGAGCACCGGCAGGGCATTCCAGCCCGCCAATAATTCAGGCGCGCGGGCCGCGAGCGCGTCTTCCGGCAGCGCGCGCAGCGTATCATAATCGCCTGCCTGTGGCGCTGCATCGGTGTTTTCCACCGAGTCCAGATCGACACCAGCTAGAAAGGCCTCCAGGTTGATCCGCAAACTCAGCTCAGCCGTTCCGTCAGCCACTGTGAAATCCGCAATGGTCGGTACAACTTCATGTGCCTGGACCGACGTGCTTGACAACGCCAGCACCAATGCCAGCTTAGCTAAAGGAAAAAGGAAAAACCGCTTCATGAAACCTACCTATTTTATGACGATCATCAGCGCGCTTTGTGCAGCGCCTATGGCCTATGCCCATGAGTTCTGGATTGATCCGCCAGAGTTTCAAGTCCAAAACGACATGCCTTTCGTGGCGGAGTTGCGGAACGGTGAGCTGTTTGCGGGAACATCGCAGCCCTTCTTCGAGCAGCGCAATACCCGGCTGGAGGTGACCATCGACCAGCAGACGGCGGCGATCATCGGCCGGATGGGTGACCGCCCCGCGATCCAGCTGCCGCCCCCCGATGTCGACGGTCTGATGATCCTCGCCCATGAAGCGGCCCCGTCGACGATCACTTATTCGGAATGGCCCAAGTTCATGGCTTTCGTCGAGCACAAGGATTTCAAGGACGCGGAGCAGATCCATACGGCGCGCGGCTGGGACAAGGAGGGGTTCAAGGAAGTCTACACCCGCCATTCCAAATCGCTCGTCGCCGTGGGCAGCGGTGAGGGATCGGATCGAGAGCTGGGGCTGGTGACGGAGTTTATAGCGCTCGATAATCCCTACGCTGAAGACTTCGATGGGACGCTTGACGTATCCCTGCTGTATAACGGTGTCCCGCGCGGCGATGCGCAGATCGAAGTCTACGCGCGCGGTGCCGATGATAGCGTAAACGTGACGATCACCCGCACCGACAGCGAAGGCAATGCAGCCATACCAGTGGTCGCTGGAATGGAGTATCTGCTCGATGCGGTCGTGCTGCGCGAGGTTGCCGGTGCTACGACAGTCGCGGAGGGCCCTGTTTGGGAGACACTTTGGGCCTCGATGACCTTCGCCGTGCCTGCCCGCTGATCCGCCCCGCTATCGGCTTGCGTACAGGGCGCGGTGCGGTCAAAACCGGAGCTATGAGAAACGTAGCAGACATTCTGTGCATCGGCTCGGTCCTGTGGGACATGATCGGCCGTTGTGATGCGCCCATGCCGCCTGGGGCGGACAGGCCGGGCCGGATTACCCGTGTTCCAGGGGGCGTCGCGCTCAACATCGCCATGGCCCTGCGGCGGTTCGGACTAGCGCCTGCGCTACTGAGTACCGTGGGGCGCGATCCGGAAGGCGACGCATTGATTGCCGCCTGTGAGGCGCGCGGTGTAAGGACCGATATGATATACCGCTCCGATGATTTACCAACAGATCAATATATGGCGATCGAAGCTCCCAACGGGCTCATTGCCGCCATCGCCGATGCCCACTCTCTCGAAGCGGCAGGCGACAAGATTTTGCAGCCCTTGAAGACGCTGGATGGGTCCTACAAGGGCGCTGTAGCGCTTGATGGAAACCTCACGGTCGATCTGCTCTCATTTCTCGCCTCAAGTCCGCTATTGGCCCAAGCTGACGTGAGGGTCGCCCCGGCATCGCCCGGAAAGGCGCTCAGGCTGACCCCGTTTCTGCAAGCAGGGCGCGGAACCCTCTACGTAAATCTGGAGGAAGCGGGCCTGCTATGCCAGTCGGCGTTTCAAAGCTCTGACGATGCGGCGACTGCATTGCTCGCGCGCGGAGCGGCGCGCGCTGTTGTGACCAATGGCGGTCAAGCGACCTGCATTGCATTGTCAGGCCGGTGTATTTCGCAAGTGCCTCCCGCTGTCTGCGTCAACCGCGTCACGGGTGCCGGAGACACATTCATGGCCGCACATATTGCGGCTGAACTTGGCGGGGCGGATCTGGATGCGGCGCTCGCGACCGCGCTCAAGGCTGCCGCCCTCTATGTCTCCGGAGAAACCACCATATGATCCCGATAGCCTATTCCGCCGAGGTCGCTGCGGCGCGCCGGAGCGGCGCTGCGATCGTCGCTCTCGAATCAACGATCATCACCCATGGCATGCCCTATCCGCAAAACGTCGAGGTAGCGCGGCAGGTGGAGGCAGATATCCGCGGCGCAGGTGCCGTGCCCGCCACCATCGCGGTGCTTGAGGGCGTACTATACATCGGTCTGGAAGAGGATCAGCTGGCCACGCTCGCACAGGCCAAGGGCGTCGCCAAGCTTAGCCGTGCCGACATGGCCGCCTGCATCGCGATGGCCGGCACCGGCGCCACGACAGTGGCCGCCACGATGATCGCCGCACGCATCGCCGGTATCGCCGTGTTTGCCACGGGCGGCATCGGCGGCGTGCACAAGGGCGCCGAAGAGAGCTTCGACATCTCCGCCGATCTGATGGAGCTCGCACAGACTCCGGTGACCGTGGTGGCGGCCGGGGCCAAGGCGATCCTCGATGTCGCGAAAACCCTCGAGGTGCTGGAGACGCAAGGCGTGCCCGTCATCGCATTTGGACAAGACGCCTTCCCTGCCTTCTGGTCGCGGAACTCAGATCTTAAGTCCCCCCTGCGGATGGACAGCGCCGCCGAAATTGCTGCGGCGCACCGGATGCGTGAAGCCCTGGGCCTGACCGGCGGGCAGCTGGTCGCGAACCCGATCCCCCTGGCCGCTGAAATACCCAGCGCCGAGCTTGCTCCCATCATCGCAATGGCACAGGCCGATGCAGTGCGTGCCGGGATTACCGGCAAAGCAGTGACGCCATATCTTCTGCAACGCATATTCGAGCTGACACAGGGCCGCTCTCTGGAGGCGAACATTGCACTTGTGCGCAACAATGCACAGCTTGCGGCGCAAATTGCTCTTGAATTACGCATTTTGCCCTAGATTTGCGGGGCCTGTCCCATTGTGGCTGCGACCCCCACCCTTTAGTTATATCTTAATGATCTTCAACTTGCGGAAACCATCCGATCCATGAACACGCCCTTTGATTCTGATCCCGTAGCCCCCCCCAAGCGCGGGCTGCTTGGCCGCTTTCGGGGCAATTTTCTGACGGGGCTTGTGGTCATTGCGCCGGTCGGTCTGACGATCTGGCTGATTTGGAGCGTTGTGGGCTGGATTGACGGGTTCGTGCTGCCGCTGGTGCCGGTCCGGTACCACCCAGACAGGCTCATCCAGGATCTTTTGGGCCTTGACCCCACGGTGCAGATCAACGTGCGTGGCATTGGCGTGATCATCTTTCTGGTGTTCACGGTGCTGGTCGGCTGGATTGCCAAAGGGATCATCGGACGCTCTTTCATCCGGTTTGCGGAAAGTCTCGTTGAGCGGACGCCCGTCGTACGCTCCATCTATTCGGGGATCAAACAGATCTCCGAGACGATCTTTGCGCAGAACGAGCGCAGCTTCGAGACCGCCTGTCTCATTGAGTATCCACGCCGCGGCATTTGGGCCATCGGCTTCATCTCGACCGAAGCCAAAGGCGAGATTTCGGACAAGGCGGGTTCTGCGGACGAAATTATGTCGGTTTTTCTACCGACGACGCCCAACCCCACGTCCGGCTTTCTGCTGTTCGTCCCCAAGAGCGATGTGATCGAGCTCGATATGACGGTGGAGGATTCGGCGAAGCTGGTGATCTCGGCCGGGCTGGTCTATCCCAATGCAAAAGCGGTGGAAAACGGCGCGCCACCTCTTCACGATCTCAATAAGCGGGCCTAGGCGAACATCTCACGCAGGTCGACACTGCTGCGTGTACCGATGTTATCGACATCATCGCGCAGAAAGGCTTCTGCAGCGGCGATGCCCGCTGCTTTGAGTTGCGCGATGACGTGAGGATTGGCCACCATCTTTGTCGCCGCTGAAAGTTTGGCCATCAAGGTGTCATCCGCGATCATATGCACCCGAATGCGGCGCATCTTGTTGTTGCTCAGCGTTCCCTCATCAATCAGGCGTTGCACGAACTCGATGGCACGCAATTCCCGCAGTAGGCTAGAATTAAAGCTGATCTCGTTGATGCGGTTCTGGATATCCTGCGGCGTCATGGGGATTTCGTCGCGCTCCAACGGGTTGATGTTGATGATCACGATATCCTCGGGCAGCTTTTCGTTGAACAGCGGAAAGAGCGCAGGATTGCCGGTAAAGCCGCCGTCCCAAAAGGCCTCCATCCGGTCGGTGGTCGTGTCGAACATCTCGATGGCCTGAAACACGTTTGGCAGACAGGCAGAGGCCATGAGGGCATCAGGACCGATTTCGTCGCCCTCGAAAATGCGGATCTTGCCGTTGCGCACACGCGTGGCACCTACATAGAACAGCGGCTCTTGGGCATTGCAGACACGGTCATAATCAAATTTCGCAACGATATCGCGCAACGGGTTCTGATAGAGTGGTCCATAACCATAGGGCGAGACGATCCGCGTCACCGCATCGCCCAGCAGGTAGGGCGGGCTCATCCCGATCTGCCTGCTAAGCGCCTGCAGGCCGAAGGGAGCCATCCAATCGCCGATCCGCAGATCCTGCACGCCCGCAACCTGCATCCAGAGCCAATCGAGATTGTCGCGCGCGCCCTGTCGCCCGCCGGTAATCATCCCTGATTTCAGGGCTGCGCCGTTGAGTGCGCCGGCAGAAGTGCCAGAAATGCCTGCGATCTCGAGCGTTTCCTCCTCCAATAGCCTGTCGAGTACCCCCCAGGTAAAAGCGCCGTGGGCACCGCCGCCCTGAAGGGCGAGGTTGATCTTCTTGGTCTGAGCCATTGCCGCGCGCCTTTCCGATTGGGTTAAAGGGCCGTCCAGCCGCCATCGACGCTAATCGTAGTGCCGGTGATCTGGTCCGCCGCCGCCGAGCACAGGAATGCCGCAGTGCCGCCCATCTGCTCCACTGTGGCAAATTCCTTGCTGGGCTGTCGCTTGAGCATCACATCGCGGATGACATCTTCGCGGCTCATGTCATATTCCTTCATCGTATCGGGAATTTGGCTTTCGACCAGCGGGGTCAGCACATAGCCTGGACAGATTGCATTGGCCGTAATCGGCTCTTCTGCGGTCTCTAGCGCGGTGGTCTTCGTCAGTCCTACGATGCCGTGCTTGGCAGCGATGTAGGCGGATTTGTAAGGCGACGCCGTCAGGCCGTGCGCCGAGGCGATATTGATCACCCTGCCCCATCCCGCCTTGCGCATCATCGGCAGAGCCACGGCGGTCGTGTGGAATGCGGAGCTGAGATTAATCGCAATGATCGCGTCCCATTTCGCCGCCGGAAAATCGGGGATCGGGGCGACATGCTGAATACCTGCGTTATTGATCAGGATATCACAGGTGCCTGCCTCCTCGATCAGCCTCCGGCAATCATCGGCCTTTGACATATCGGCTTGGATATAGCGGGCCTGCACGCCGGTGACGCGGGCGATCTCATCGGCAAGCGCATGATCCTCTTTTTTATCGGTGAATGAATTGAGCACGATATTTGCCCCTGCCTGCGCCAACTGGTGGGCGATGCCGAGGCCGATGCCGGAATTTGAGCCGGTAATGACGGCTGTCTTGCCGCTCAGATCATATGTAAGAGCCATTGTGTGTTCTCCTGAGGTGGAATGTTAGCGCAGTTATGGCGCGGTCCGTCTGCAATTGAAACGGCCAACCCCCGTATCGCGTTCCGTCGAGCCCACTCATTCTGCACCCGCCCAAAAAAAACGCCCGCACAAGGCGGGCGTCAAGTTATTGAGGCAGGTTTCATACAGGCAAGAAACCTATCGAGCAGTGACCTCTTTATAGGGAATTAATGCCCAAACGCCAAGCTAAAAGTTTGCGCCCGCCTTAAGACCCCGTTAGACGTTTACGTAATAAAAAAAGGGCAGTTCAGGATTGTTTCGAAAATGGCTTTAGATAATTTCCCGACGCTACGGGGCCTTGTGGCCATTTCTTCACTGATTCTTTCGGCAGTCGCTGTACAGGCGGAACCGTCCCATGCCATCGCCATGTACGGTGATCCGGCCCTGCCTGCGAATTACACCTCCTTGCCTTATGTCAACGCTGATGCCCCGACCGGTGGCAGCGTCACTTTGGGCAACACAGGCGGTTTCGACAGTCTCAATCCGTTCGTCCTCAAAGGCACCTCGCCGTGGCAACTGCCGTTCTTCACCCATGAAACTCTTCTGGGCCGCTCGTGGGACGAGCCGTTCACGCTCTACGGTCTGCTTGCCGAAACGGTGGAAACAGACGAAGAACGGACCTGGGTGGAGTTCACCCTGCGTGAGGGCACCACCTTCTCGGACGGCAGCCCTCTCGGGATCGAGGATGTGATGTTCAGCTTCGAGCTTTTGGGCACGCAAGGACATCCACGCTACCTCAGCCTTGCGTCCCAAATCGATAGCATCGAGCAGACGGGCCCGCGCAGTATGCGCATCACCTTCAACGAGGCCAACCGCGAACTGGCCCTGCTCGCGGGCCTACGCCCGATCCTCTCGAAGGCGCAATGGGAGGGGCGCGATTTCGCCAACGCGATCTTGCAGGACGTCCCCCTCGGCTCTGGCCCCTACACTGTGACCGACTACGAGCCGGGCCGGTTCGTCCAGCTGATCCGCAATCCCGACTATTGGGGTGCCGGGATCCCGTTTCGCCGCGGCACGCATAATTACGATTCGATAAAGCTCGATTTCTATGGCGATGCCTCCGTTCTTTTCGAAGGGTTCAAGGCGGGCGAGATCTCGGCAGTGCGCGAATTCAATGCCGAAGCCTGGGAAAGTCAGTACGATTTTCCTGCCATCGCGCGGGGCGATATCGTCAAATCCATCATCCCCCATGAAAAACCTTCCGGTATGACAGGCTTCGTGATGAACACGCGCCGTGCGCCCTTCGATGATTGGCGCGTGCGCGATGCGCTGATGCACGCGTTCAATTTTGAATACATCAACGATACGATGACCGGCGGTGTGCAGCCGCGCATCACCTCGTATTTCTCCAATTCAGTGTTGGGCAAGATGGACGGGCCTGCGCAGGGGCGTGTTGCAGAGCTGTTGACGCCCTATCAGGATACGCTGCCCGTGGATGCGATCGACGGGTATCTTTTGCCTGTCTCCGATGGATCCGCGCGCAACAGAGCCGGCATTCGCGCAGCGATGGACCAGTTCGAAGCGGCGGGATACATGGTCGAGGACGGTATGATGCGGCGCGGCGACGGTACGCCCGTTCGTTTCACCATCCTCATTGCGAAAGGCAGCAGCGAGGATGTGGCCATCGCCGAGCTTTATCTACGCGCGCTGGAGCGGCTGGGAATCGATGCGGATATCGAGACCGTGGACGATGCGCAGTATTTCTCCCGCACCGGCGATTTCGACTTTGATATAACCACGTTCCGCAGGTCGCTGTCGCTCAGCCCCGGCAACGAGCAGAAGTTTTACTGGGGGACGGAAGCTGCCGATCAGCCTGGATCGCGAAATCTGATGGGCGCACGCAATCCCGCGATCGACGCGATGATCGACGCGATGGTGACTGCCCGCAACAGTGCCGATTTCATAGCCGCGACCCGTGCGCTCGACCGGGTCCTGACAGCCGAGCGTTTCGTGATACCCTTCTGGTCCTACACGGAGGGGCGCATTGCGCACGTACGCCAGATGAAATACCCCGCCACCCTGCCAATCTACGGTGATGGCCCGCAATGGATGCCCGAAGTCTGGTGGTGGGAAGAGTGATTTAGCCTCTTCCGATCTGTCATAAAACTGTCGCATAAATCGCTTAGCACACGCGCACGAATATACTCGTTCTCTGTACCGGAAATTCCGCCCGTTCCATCTTGCTCGAATGCCTGCTGCGCCGTTTGAGTGGCGGGCAGATCAATGCCTTTTCCGCAGGAAGCCAGCCGTCGGGCCAAGTCCATCCACAGTCCTTCGCGCTTTTGCAACGCGAAGGGTTCGATGTGTCAGGGTTGTCCTCGAAAAGTTGGGATATCTACGCGGGCCCCGATGCGCCAAAGATGGACGCTGTGATCACCGTTTGCGGTTCCGCCGCAGGCGAGACCTGTCCGATGTGGCCCGGCACGCCCTTGCGGGCGCACTGGGGCGTCGATGATCCAGCTGCCACGCCTGAAGCAGATGCACCGGCGGCTTTCCAGGCTGCCTACGACATACTGCACCGCCGCGCGGCTGCATTTACCTCGGCGCCCCTGTTGCAGATGGACAGGGCGACCCTGCAGGCTCACATGATCGCTTGCAGCAACATTTCATGAAGCGGAAGTTTTTCGCCGAAGCGATCGGTACCGCAATGCTGCTGATATCGGTGATCGGCTCGGGTATCATGGGCGTGGCGCTGGCACAGGGCAACGATGCCATCACGCTCTTGGCTAATGCCATAGCGACGGGCTGCATGCTCTTTGTGATCATTACCGTGCTTGGCCATATATCGGGCGCGCATTTCAATCCTGCCGTGAGCCTCGCGTTCTTTTTGCGTGGGGAACTGAGCGGCGCGGCGTTCGCAGGCTTCGTCGTGGCGCAGATTATCGGCGCTTTTCTCGGGGTTTGGGCGGCGCATCTCATGTTTGACCTTCCTGTGCTCCAGATCAGCCAGACGGTGCACCGGACGGGCGGCGGGCAATGGTTCTCCGAAGCGCTGGCGACCCTTGGCCTGTTGTTTGTGATCTTTGGTGGCCTGCGCGCACGCCCCGATGCGGTGCCGGTGCTGGTCGCGCTCTATATCACAGGGGCCTACTGGTTCACCGCATCGACCAGCTTTGCCAATCCTGCCGTGACGCTGGCACGCGGATTTTCGGATACCTTCGCGGGTATCTATCCTGGCCATATCGCTATGTTCATCGTGATCCAGCTTTTGGCAACGCTGGTCGCGCATTTCGCCCTCAAGGCACTGCTAGACGAGTGAGGTGACCCAAAGGATCGTTGCGTCGTCGTCGCTCACCGAAATGACGTTGTGACCCATGGTTGCGTCGTAATATGCGCTGTCCCCTCGCCGCATCTCGATGGGCTCGTAGAACTCCGTATAGAGCTTGATCACGCCGGTCAGGACGTAGAGGAACTCCTCCCCGTCGTGGCGCACCCAGCCGTCGAACTCCTCCATCTGCCGCGCGCGGATTCGGGCACGGTAGGGCAGCATGTTTTTCTTGCGCAACGTATCGGCCAGCAGTTCATGCTCATAGGTCGTGGTGGCCTGCGCGGTTCCCTCACCTGATTTAGTCACGGCCATACGGCCATTAATTTGCCCGGCGGCGGGGGGCGTAAAGAGCTGTGGCACCGAGATCTCAAGCCCCACAGCGAGCTTTTTCAGCGCATCGTACGTCGGCGACATCTGCGCGTTTTCTATCTTTGACAGGGTCGAACGGGCGAGCCCCGCCTGATTTGCCGCCTGCTCCAGCGTCCAGCCGCGCGCCTTGCGCAACTCGCGCACGCGCGCACCCAGATCGACGGGTGGCACGGTATGCGCTGCGCCATCGGCACGGGCGATCTGGATCATGGATTTCGCTGTATCGGATGTCATGTCGTTGTCTATAGGGCGTCTCAAGGTGCCTTGCAACGCGGCCGAACGCGCGGTAGCGATTGAAGATGCTTTCTATTTTCAACACTGGCGCGCCGCCGCCCTGCCCTGCGCCGTTCAATATGGCGGCCTATGTGCTGGAGCGCGGCGCCGCCCAACCCGACAAGGTCGCCCTGTCGCTGCTGGGCGCACAGGACTGGACCTATGCTGCACTGCGAGCGGCTGTTCTGGGCACGGCGACAGGACTGCTGCGTGCAGGCCTCGTGCCCGGTGATCGCGTCCTGTTGCGGCTGGGCAATACGGTTGATTTCCCGATTGCCTACCTCGGTGCGCTGGCTGCGGGGCTCGTACCTGTACCGACCGCCTCTGCTTTGACGGCCCCCGAAGTGGCACCCATGATCACCACGATACAACCCGCGCTTATTCTGCGCGATCCCGACGTCGCCTGCCCGGACGATCCGCGCATCCTGCCGCTTGAGCAGTTGCGCGCGCTGCGCGACTTACCGGCAGCAGATTGGCACATGGGCGATCCGGAGCGTCCGGGGTACATCATCTATACCTCCGGCACTTCCGGCAAGCCGCGTGCGGTGGTTCATGCCCATCGCGCGATCTGGGCGCGCCAGATGATGTTCGAGGGCTGGTACGGGCTGGGCCCGGACGACCGGATGCTGCACGCGGGCGCGTTCAACTGGACTTATACGCTGGGCACTGGCCTGATGGATCCCTGGACCGTGGGCGCCACGGCGCTCATTCCCGCGGCAGGCACGCCCGCCCAGGAGTTGCCTGCATTGATTGCAACGCATGGCGCCACGATTTTTGCAGCAGCGCCGGGGGTTTACCGGCAGCTTCTCAACCAGCCTTCGATTGTGCAGATGGGCTCGCTGCGTCACGGCCTGAGTGCAGGCGAAAAGCTGCCCCCTGCGGTCAGTGCGCGCTGGGAGGCTGCGACAGGCACCCGTGTCCATGAAGCCTACGGCATGTCAGAATGCTCCACCTTCATCTCCGCCGGGCCGCAGGCCCCTGCCGCCGCCGATGTGCTGGGCCGCCCGCAGAATGGCCGCCATATCGCTCTGCTGGGTCCGGAAGGCCCGGTGCCCCTTGGCGAGGAAGGCACCATCGCGGTGCACCTCAGCGATTCGGGTCTCATGCTTGGCTATCTCGATGCCCCCGACGAGACGGCTGCAAAAATGCGCGGTGAGTGGTTCCTGACCGGCGATCAAGGTGTGATGGACGTATCGCATCAGATTACCTATCTGGGCCGCAATGACGACATGATGAACGCGGGTGGTTTTCGCGTCTCGCCCGTGGAAGTCGAGGCCTGCCTTGCCCGGTACGACGGGATCATTGCCGTAGGCGCCGCCGAAGTTACGGTCAAGGAGGGTGTCACCGTTATCGCCGCCTTCTATACCGCACCTGCCCCACTGGACGAGCCCGCGCTGCGCTTGTATGCCGAGGGAAATCTGGCGCGCTACAAACAGCCGCGCCTTTACATCCATCTGCCTGCCCTCCCCATGGGCGCAAATGGCAAGATCCTGCGCGCACGGCTGCGCCAAAACTTCGAGGCACACCCATGACCGATACCGTCAAGCTTGATATCATGTCCGATCCGATCTGCCCTTGGTGCTATATTGGTAAGGCCCATCTGGACCGCGCATTGGCCGCTGCCCCGGATCATCCTTTCGTGATCGAATGGCACCCGTTCCAGCTCAATCCTGACATGCCCGAGGCCGGGATGGACCGGCGGGCCTATCTGGAAGGCAAATTTGGCGGAAAGGAAGGCGCGGTCAAAGCCTACGCGCCTGTGGTCGAGCACGCAGAGCAAGCCGGGCTCAAGATCAACTTCGAGGGCATGGAGCGGACACCCAACACACTCAACGCACACCGCCTGATTCACTGGGCGGGAATTGAAGGGCGCCAGACCGCTGCCGTCTCTGCGCTGTTCAAGGCCTATTTCGTCGACACCCGTGATATCGGCGATGTCGAAGTGCTTACTGATATTGCTGACAGTATCGAGATGGATGCTTCCGTCGTGGGGCGTCTGCTAGCCACCGATGCGGATCTGCAGGAAATCCGTGACCGCGATGCCCATAGCAGAAGCATGGGCATCAACTCCGTGCCGACATTCATCGTCGGTGGAAAGCATGCAGTGCCGGGCGCACAGCCGCCGGAGCTTTGGGCAAAAGTGATCGCAGAAGTCATGGGAGCCTGAGCAGGTTGTTGCAAAAGCGCAGCTAATCCCAACAGCGGTCAGAAAACACTAGGCCGCAGCATGACCCTCGCCTAGAATTTACAACAAGGGGCAAAAAGCCTCATCTAAAAAAACACCTTCGAGCGGATGTGCAGGCAGTGAACAGGCAGATGGCGCTTTCGGGCGCGTCCTTTTCCAATTTTATACGGCCCGTTGGCCGCCTGACCGCTCTTGACGCGCTTGCGCGGGGTTTGGTGAATTGAGAGAGGTTTTTTTTATGATAACGTCGATATCGTCGCGCGTGGTGCTGACTTACGGATCCTTCGATCTGTTCCACCAGGGCCACGCACATCTGCTCAAGCGCCTGTCGATGATGGGCAGCGAACTCATTGTCGGGTGTTCCACCGATGCCTATAACGAGAAGATGGGGGTGCCCGCAGTCACTTCCTACGCCCAACGCCGCCTCATGCTGGAAAGCTGCCGCTTCGTGAGCCGCGTCATTGCCGAGCAGGAATGGGACCAAAAATACACTGATATTATCAATTACAACGTGTCGGTTTTCGCCATGGGCGATGAGTGGACAGGTCAGTTCGATCACTTCGAGGATCTTACCCAGGTTGTCTACGTCCCGCGCACACAGATTATCGGTACGCCCCGTCCGTTTCATGCCGTACCCGAGCCACTGCTCAAAATTGCGTCAGCGCGCTGATAAGCTTTCATTTTCTCTGATTTCAATTGCGCGCACTACAACCTGCGGTTAGTCAGGTTTTGGTATCGCTTGACTGGTGCCTTTTTGTACTGGAGCGTCGAGTGTCTTTAACCCCCCAACCGTTTGCGATGGGTCGCGGCGAATTTGTTGCTTTGCTTGCGATGATGCTTGCTGCGGTTGCGTTTTCGATCGACGCGATGTTGCCGGCCCTGCCGATGATCGGTGCCGAGTTGTCACCGGATCGGCCCACGGATGCGCCGCTCATCGTAAGCACATTTCTGTTTGGCATGGGGGTGGGCACGTTTTTCACCGGCCCTCTGTCAGATGCCTACGGGCGCAAGCGGGTCATTCTGGTGTTCAGCTTGGTTTTCATCGCGGGTGCGGCAATCGCGTGGGTCAGCCCGTCTCTGGAGATGGTCCTGGTCGGGCGGGTGTTGCAGGGTTTGGGTGCCGCGGGCCCGCGTATCGTCGCGAATGCGATCGTGCGCGACCGTTTCGCTGGGCGTCAGATGGCAAAGATCCTGTCGGTCATCATGATGATTTTCGTAATGATTCCTGCTGTAGCGCCGCTTATGGGGTCGATCATTATAGATATCACCGGCTGGCGGGGAATATTCGGCGCATTCATCGCCTTCGCTATGACCTATTCGATCTGGATGATGCTGCGCCTGCCCGAAACGCTCGCGCCGGAAAATCGCAGGCCGCTGCGTCTGCGGCTTATGGGGTATGCTGTGGCCGAAGTCATCCGCCACCCCGTCTCGCGGCTGTCGATCCTTGCGATCATGTTCGTGTCGGCCATGCTCTTTCTGACGATCATGCTGGTGCAACCGCTATTCGATACAGTCTATGGCCGGGCGGATGAATTCCCTTTCTGGTTTTTCTTCATTGCCATCGCCGCAGGCAGTGCAAGCCTGCTCAACGCACTTCTGGTGGTCCGTTTCGGCATGTGGCGCCTCGTGACGACAGCGCTGGCGGTACAGATCGTCCTGTCGAGTACATTCTTACTATTTGATCTGGGCAGCGGGCCGTTCGGCTTTTATTTCTTTGTGTTCTGGCTCACCTGTATCTTCTTTCAGACTGGCCTGAGTTTTGGCAACCTCAACGCGCTGGCGATGGAGCATATGGGCCACATCGCAGGTATGGCATCCTCGGTGATCGGCGCGATATCCACGGTGGGTGCGGTCGCGATCTCAGGGCCTATTGGCACGATGTTTAACGGCCATTACACCATACTGATCACCTCCGTGCTGGTGCTGGCCAGTGCTGGGTTCTTTTGCATGCTTTGGATGGAGCGCTTCACCAATCGATCCGAAGTGCTCTAGGCTTTCGCCTTCTTAAGCGCCTTCTCTTTCGCCACCACATGCTCGGCCAAATCGCGTGCAATGGCGAACGCACCTTTGATCTTATCGGTATCGGTGGCCCAATCGCGGCGTACGACGATCTTGTTATCTTTGACCTTCGCCAATCCACGCTGATCATTGATGAACTGTACCAGTCCTTCGGGAGATGCGAATTTATCGTTGTGAAACTGGACCGTGGCCCCTTTTGGTCCGCCGTCGAGTTTAGAGATCCCGGCGCGCTTGCACATCGCCTTGATCCGCACAACCAACATCAGGGTGTTCACTTCCTTGGGCAGCGTGCCGAATCTGTCGATCAATTCGGCGGCAAAGCCTTCGAGCTCTACCTTCTTGGTCAGTTCCGACAGGCGCCGATAGAGGCCGAGGCGTACGTCGAGATCGGGCACGTAGGCCTCCGGGATCAAGACAGGCACGCCCAGATTGATCTGCGGCGCCCATTGGCCGTCGTTGTCGATGACACCCTCTAGCTCGCCCGACCGGATCCGCGCAATCGCGTCCTCCAGCATCGACTGGTAAAGCTCGAAGCCCACATCGCGCATCTGGCCTGATTGCTCCTCGCCCAGAAGATTACCCGCCCCCCGAATGTCGAGATCCTGCGAGGCGAGCGTGAACCCTGCGCCCAATGTGTCCAGAGAGCCGATCACGCGTAGCCGCTTTTCTGCCAGAGTGGTCAGCTTGGCGCGTGGTTTAGTCGTGAGATAGGCGTAGGCGCGGGTCTTGGAGCGGCCAACGCGACCCCTGATCTGATAGAGCTGTGCAAGCCCGAACATATCGGCGCGGTGGATGATCATTGTGTTGGCCGTGGGGATGTCGAGCCCTGATTCCACGATCGTGGTGGCCAGCAGAATATCGTAACTGCCGTCGTAAAAGGCATTCATGCGGTCATCGAGCTCGCCCGCCGCCATCTGGCCGTGGGCCACGACATAGCTGAGCTCGGGCAGCTGATCCTTGAGAAACGCCTCAATCTCCGGCAGATCGGAAACGCGCGGCACCACGTAGAACGACTGGCCTCCCCGGTAATGCTCGCGCAGCAGTGCCTCACGCAGGGTAACGGTATCGAATTCGGACACATAGGTGCGGATGCTCAGGCGGTCCACAGGCGGCGTGCCGATGATGCTCAGATCACGCACGCCGGTCAGGCTGAGCTGGAGAGTGCGCGGGATCGGCGTTGCGGTAAGTGTCAGCACATGCACGTCAGTACGCATCGCTTTGAGCCGCTCTTTGTGACCCACACCGAAATGCTGCTCCTCGTCGATGACCAGCAGGCCCAATGCGTTGAACTTGATGGATTTCGCCAGCAACGCATGCGTCCCGATGACGATATCGACGGTGCCTTTCGTGATCCCCTCGCGGGTCGCGGCAGCATCTTTGGCGCTGACGAAACGGCTGAGCTGCCGCACTTCGATGGGAAAGCCGCGAAACCGCTCGGCGAAGCTTTTGTAATGCTGGCGGGCCAACAAAGTCGTCGGCGCGATCACCGCGACCTGCACGCCGGCCATGGCTGCGACAAAGGCCGCGCGCATCGCCACTTCGGTTTTGCCAAAGCCTACATCACCGACCACCAGCCGGTCCATCGGATTGCCGGAGGTAAGATCGTCGATCACATCGCCGATAGCGCTCAGCTGGTCGTCGGTCTCCTGATAGGGAAAGCGCGCGGAAAACGCGTCCCACATGCCCGGCGGCGGCTCCAGCACAGGCGCGCGGCGCAGCGCGCGCTCGGCGGCGATCCGGATGAGCTTGTCGGCCATCTCGCGGATGCGTTCCTTGAGCTTGGCCTTCTTCGACTGCCACGCGCCGCCACCGAGCTTGTCGAGCAGGCCTTCTTCATGGCCATAACGGCTCAGAAGTTCAATGTTTTCAACGGGGAGATAGAGCTTGGATTGCTCGGCATACTCCAGCACCAGACACTCATGCGCCGCCCCAAGCGCGGTGATGACCTCCATACCCAGATAGCGGCCGACACCGTGATCCACGTGCACGACCAGATCCCCGGGCGTGAGACTTTGGACCTCGCTGAGGAAGTTTTCCGCCCGGCGCTTGCGCTTGGGCCGCCGGATCAATCGATCTCCGAGTACATCCTGCTCGGAGATCACAGTCAGGTGGCGCTCCTTGTCGCCCGGCATCGGACCCTCGAAGCCATGCTCAAGGGCCCAAACCGCCAGATGTAGGCCGCGCTTGCCGATGCGGGTGGCGTCGCGCACGGGGATCGCCTCCGACAGGCCCTCCTCCTCGATCAGCCCCGTGAGCCGCTCGCGCGCGCCCTCGGAATAACTGGCGATGAGCACGGGGCCTGCTTCAAGCTTTGCTTTCACGTGGCTTGCCAAAGCCCCGAAAAGACTGATGGATTCCTGTTGGCGCTCGGGAGCGAAGTTGCGCCCGATCCGCCCGCCTGCATCCAGCACGCCGGGGCCCGTCGGCTGCGGCAACGGCGCCATTTGCAGCACGCGCCGCCCCACAATGGCCGCCTCCCAGGCAGCATCGTCCATATAGAGGCCGCTGGCCGGAGCAGGCTTATATACCGTATCCATCCGCGAGCGGTTGGCCATCGCGATCTTGCGTGTCTCGTACTGATCGGCGACCGAGTCCCAGCGCGCCAGTCGGGAAGCGGTCAGCTGATCGTCGAGGCTTACGGTCGCCTTGGGCAGATAATCGAAAAGGGTCTCAAGCGTGTCATAGTAAAACGCCAGCCAATGCTCAGCGCCCTGATGCTTGCGGCCCGCCGAGATCGCCTCATACAGGGGATCATCGGTGCCCGCCGCGCCAAATTCGATGCGGTAATTCTGGCGGAACCGCGTAATCGCCGCCTCGTCGAGGATGACTTCGGACACCGGCGCGAGCTCGACCAGATCGAGCTTTTCGGTGGTGCGCTGGGTGGCGGGATCGAAACGGCGCGCCCCGTCGAGGACATCACCGAAAAGATCGAGCCGGACCGGCCCCATATCGCCGGGGGGATATATATCTATGATGCCGCCCCGCACGGCGTAGTCGCCCGGCTCCATCACTGTAGGGCTTTGCACAAAGCCCATCCGCACCAGAAACTCGCGTAGGGCCTTTTCATCCACGCGCCCACCCACGCGTGCACTCCAGGCGGCGGTGCGCAATGTCTCGCGCGGCGGGATGCGCTGCGTTGCGGCGCCCAGTGTCGTCAGCAGGATGAACTGCGCAGGCATGCCGTGCACAAGCCCGGCCAGCGCCGCCATCCGCGCCGCCGAGATATCTGCATTGGGCGAGATGCGATCGTAGGGCAGACAATCCCAGCCGGGAAAGGTCACGACAGGCATGTCGGGGGCGAAAAAGCGCAGCGCCTCCTGCATCGCGGCCATACGCTTGTCGTCGCGCGCGATATGCACCAGCGGTGCACCAGACGTGCGCAATTCCGCCAGCAACATAGTCGCGTCAAAGCCCTCGGGCGCGCCAGACAGCGTAATATGGGAGGATGACTTCATGCGCGTTGCGATATGGCGCGCCGGCGCCCCGCGTCAACCGCCAAAGGGGCTCACGCTGAGGTTTTGGTACATCCCCCAAAGGGCCGTTACGAAAATCGAGATCATGCCGATGATCTGGGTGTAGAGGCGATGGCGCATCAGGCGGCGGCGCAACTGCTCACCGGTACTGTTTTCCTGCTGAATGAGCCGCGCGGTCGACAGGCTCAGTAGCCCCACGCATGACAACGGCAGGCCTAGCAGAATGAGAGACTGTGCGAATTCATTGTCATACACAAACCCCAGCATCGCCAGCATCGTGAGGAAAAAGCACGCAAATCCGGCGATCCACAGCCCCGACATCTGCGCAATGAACAGCAGACGATTGGTATTGATCCGCACAAGATCCTCAAGGTCTATCTCTGTCTGGCCGCCGTGGCGCTTTGCGCGCAGCACCATGTCGAACGGCACGCCCAGACCATAGTGGCTGGTGGTGGACCACACAACAGCGAGCACGATCCAGAACCACAGGTTCGAGAAAGAGCGCATGTCGATGAGTTCAAAGAGGGTCTGGTACCAGTCCAAGATATTGTCCGTTATTCACGTCACCCGTGTCATAGCGGGGGCTGAGGGCGATTCCTACCCCCAGACGCCTCTTGAGCAAGGCAAAAATACGTGTCAACTTTATCTGACATATTTCACGAGGACCAAGCCCATGCACCCGATCCAAGCTCCCTTCCCTGCGACCCGCCTGCGCCGCGTGCGCCAAAATGAGGGGATCCGCGGTTTGGTGCGCGAAAACTACCTCTCGGCGGCTGATTTCATCTGGCCGGTTTTCGTGCGCTCGGGCGAGGGGATCGTCGAGGATATCCCGTCTATGCCGGGCGTCAAACGCCGCTCTGTCGACCGGATCGTGGAAGCGGCCCAGGAGGCCTGGGATCTGGGCATCGGGGCGCTGTGCCTGTTCCCCTATACCGGCCTAGAAGAGCGCACGGAAGATTGTGCCGGCGCCTGGGACCCCGAAAACCACGTGAACCGTGCGATCCGCGCAATCAAGGCTGTGCTTCCCGATCTTGTCGTGATGACCGATGTGGCCCTGGACACCTACAACATCAACGGGCACGACGGCTTCGTCGTCGATGGTGAGATCATCAACGACGAGACGGTCGAGGCGCTTGTCAAAATGTCGGTCGAGCAGGCGCGTGCGGGCGCCGATATCATTGGACCGTCGGATATGATGGACGGTCGTATCGCCGCGATCCGCGCGGGTCTGGAGGCGGACGGGCACCGCAACGTGATGATCCTGAGCTATGCCGCCAAATACGCCTCCGCCTTCTACGGTCCGTTCCGCGATGCTGTGGGAGCATCTGGCGCGCTGACCGGAGACAAGAAAACCTACCAGATGGACCCGGCCAACAGCGACGAGGCGTTGCGCCTCGTGGCCCGCGATCTGGCGGAGGGGGCGGATATGGTCATGGTCAAGCCCGGCTTGCCCTATCTCGACATATGCCGCCGCGTGAAGGACGCTTTCGGCGCACCGACTTTCGCCTATCAGGTTTCGGGCGAATACAGCATGATCAAAGCGGCCTCCGCTGCTGGAATGATTGACGAAGAGCGCGTGATGATGGAAAGCCTGATGGCCTTCAAACGCGCGGGCTGTGACGGGATCCTCACATATTTCGCGCCCGCCGCGGCACGGCTTCTCAGGGGCTGATCACTGACCGGGCGCAGGCCTGTGACGCTCTGGGACCCGTCAAACTCGAAGGGGAGATGCCCAGCGTCGATACATTCCCGTACCTCGGAGGCACGAAATTATGGTGATTTTAGCGGCTAAATTGGAGATGCGTGTGGCCGGTTTGGTATCGGGCATTTTGCCGCCGCCGTGTTTTCGAGCTTTGACGCCGCACGACATGATACGCTGGCCCCCGTGCGGTGATTGGCGGCCCTGACCGGACAACTCTCGGGGGTGACAATTAGCATAGCACATTTCCGCCCACCGCCAAAACGCGCATGACAATCCGCGAAATACCGCCTATAGTATCCGTCAAGTCGGACAATACCGGCAATAGAGCAGTGACATAATTACAGGCAGACACATGACACATAAAAACTTTACGCGCCGCGCGTTCGCAATGGGTGCAATTGCGGGCACCGGCGTTCTGGCAGCCTGCGGCAATGGCGTGGGCTCCACCGGCAGCGGCATCATCGATGCGCGGGTCGACCAGACGCTCGAAGAAATGTACCGGACCTATCCGAATACACGCGCACTGGCGGACAAATCCAACGGGATGCTTGTTATGCCGCTGGTAACAGAGGCGGGCCTCGGGTTTGGCGGAGCGTTCGGGCGCGGTGCGCTTCGCGTCAACAACATATCGGTCGACTACTATTCCGTGACGAAAGCCACGGGCGGATTGCAGATTGGGGCGCAGCAATACGCGCATGTGCTGTTTTTCATGACCAATGACGCGCTCACGAGTTTTCGTCGCTCACCCGGATGGAATGCAGGAGCAAACGTCGAATATGTCATCTCCGACAAGGGTGACAGCGTGAACGCCGATACCACCACCACATTTTCGCCTGTGCTTGCGGTCGTTTTCGGGCGCGCGGGGTTGCGCATCGGAGCCACGCTCGAGGGCAGCAAGTATACCCGCATCATTCCCTGAAAACACGGCGGCGCCCGCGCTTTGTGGCGCCGCAATACGCCCTTTGGCAAGGCCCGTCCCTCGCCATCTGCTTTTCCTCGCTTTGATGTTGCGCTATTGCGTGCGGTAACCCTGTCTCCACCGTCTGGATATACAGGCATGCGGTCGCGCGATTACGAGAGGATATCTGATGGCTTTGGTTTTTCGCTGGCTGATCCGCGTGGCCGCGACCTTGCTTGTGCTCGGGGTCGTAACGGTAAGCATGGTCTATTGGCTCGCGTCGCGCTCGCTACCCGATTACAATGCAGAAATCGAGGTTCCCAATCTAGAGCGCCCGGTGGAAATCGTGCGCGACAATGCAAACGTGCCCCATATTTTCGGTGCGCGCGACGCGGACGTGTTTTTTGGCCTCGGTTTTGCCCATGCGCAGGACCGGCTGTGGCAGATGACGACGCTGCGCCGTACGGCACAGGGTCGTTTATCGGAAGTCTTCGGGGCTGCGACGCTCGAGACCGACCAGCTTTTACGCCGGTTTGATATCTATGCGCTTTCGGTTGCCTCTTTCGAGGCGCTGGACGCGCCAACGCAGGATGCCTTGCGCGCCTACGCGGCCGGCGTGAATGCGCGGCTCGATCAGATAAACACCGAGGCGCTGGGCAGAGGTGCCCCGGAGATGTTTTTGTTCAATGCCCCGATGGCTCCGTGGCGGCCCGCAGACAGCATCGCGATCATCAAGCTGATGGGTCTTCAGCTGTCGGGCCACATGGACGCCGAAGTGATCCGCGCCCGCGTCTCTCTGGCGCTGCCCGATGAGGCGCGCCTGCGCGATATTCTGCCCGACGCGCCGGGCGGCGGCGTGGCCGCCCTGCCCCGGTACGCCAGCCTTTTTCCCGATGTTCCGCGTTTTGCCCAAACCGTTCCCTTCGAGCCGCATCCACTATCGCCCTTCAAGCGGACTGCCCTTGCAGGCGCCTCCAATGCCTGGGCTGCGGCTCCTTCCCGCTCGGCCTCGGGCGGCACGCTGCTGGCTAATGATCCGCATCTTGGCTTTACGGCCCCCTCGATTTGGTATCTGGCCAGGCTCGAACTGGAGACAGGCGGCGTGATCGGCGCGACCATTCCGGGCATGCCTGTCGTCCTCACGGGGCGCTCTGCGGATCTGGGTTGGGGCCTGACCTCATCCTATATGGACGATCAGGACGTCTACATCGAAGAGCTGAACCCCGCGAACCGCGAGGAATACCGGACCCCCCAAGGCTTCAAGAGGTTCCGCACGCGGGCTTCCATAATCAACGTCAAGGATCTTGATCCCGTCACGCTAACCCTGCGCTGGACCGACAACGGCCCAGTGCTGCCCGGCAGCCACTACAACCTCGCTGCGATCACACCGCCCGGGCATGTGGCCTCTGTCGCGTGGACAGTTCTGAGCCAGCGGGACACGACATTGCAGGCCGCTATGGAGCTGATGCGCTCCAAGACTGTGGCGGACGGGATTGCGGCGGCGGAGAAATTCGTGGCGCCCTCGCAGAATCTGACACTGGTGGACCGTACCACGATTGCGATGAAGACCATCGGTGCCGCCCCCAAACGCGATCCCGCGCACCAGAGCCAGGGGCGCATGCCGAGCCCTGGTTGGATCGAGGCGAACCGCTGGCAAGGTATTATGCCGTTCTCGTCCAACCCCGGCTTCGTGGCACCCGAAGGTGGTATTCTGGGCAATACGAACAACAAGATCGTGGACCGACCGTTCCCCAACCATATTTCGTTTCTCTGGGGTGATACACAGCGGATCCAACGCTGGCAGCGGCTGATGCAAGGCCGTCAGGTCCATACCCGCGACAGCTTCATCGAGGCACAGCTGGATACCGTGAGCTTTACTGCAAGATCATTGTTGCCGCTCATCGGGGCGGAGCTTTGGTTTACTGGCGAGGCGGCTCCCGCAGGGACGCCCGAAGCTCTGCGTCAGAGTGCGCTTGCGCTGCTTGCAGGTTGGTCTGGGGAAATGAACGAGCATATGCCGGAGCCGTTGATCTACGCCACATGGCTGCGTGCTCTTCAGGAGCGGCTCATTCAGGACGAGCTTGGCCCGTTGGCACCTGAATTCGATCATGTGGAGCCGCTGTTCATCGAGCGGGTGTTTCGGGATGTGGAGGGAGCCTCCGCCTGGTGTGATGTATTCCAGTCGGCTCCGGTGGAGACCTGCGCGGACATGGCGCGGCTGGCGCTGGACGATGCGCTCCTGACGATATCTGGAAATTACGGTACAGCGCTCGAGTCCCTTCGTTGGGGCGATGCGCATCAGGCAACGCACGATCATCCGGTGCTGGGCTCCGTCCCGGTCCTGCGCTATTTCGTGAACATTCGGCAAAGCACGTCGGGCGGCGATCACACACTCATGCGTGGCCGCACCAAGGGGACTGACCCCGATCCTTTCCACAACGTGCATGGCGCAGGCTACCGCGGCGTTTATGACTTTGCCGATCCAGACAGTTCAGTTTTTGTCACCTCGACGGGGCAATCGGGGCATTTCCTGTCGCGCCACTATGACGATCTGGCGCAACTGTGGCGGCGGGGCGAATATATCCCCATGTCGCTCGATCAGGAGCTGGCTCGCGCGGCCGCTGTGGGTGTTACCCTTCTCATTCCGCAGGCGCCATGATTCCGCGCGTCATTCTCTTCAACAAGCCTTATGGCGTGCTGTCCCAGTTCACCGACAAGGGAACCGAAGGCACTGCGCGGCCGACCCTGTCGGGTTTCATCGATGAAAGCGGATTTTACCCCGCAGGGCGGCTCGACCGCGATAGCGAGGGATTGATGGTTCTAACAGATCACGGCCCGCTTCAAGCGCGTATTTCCAATCCGAAGTACAAGCTGGAGAAAACCTATCTGGTTATGGTGGAAGGTACACCCGACGATACAGCTCTGGCCGCACTGCGCGCCGGCGTGTCGCTCAAGGATGGTGTCACCCGGCCCGCGCGGGTCGAGATGAGCGAGCCGCCCCAGGATCTTTGGCCGCGTGATCCGCCGGTGCGGTTTCGCAAGTCGGTGCCTGATGCCTGGCTGCGCATCACAATCTCGGAGGGGCGCAACCGGCAGGTGCGGCGGATGACGGCCCATGTGGGCCTGCCCACGCTGCGGCTGATCCGTGTGCAGGTCGGCGATTGGCAACTCAATCAGCTGCGCCCGGGCGCGTGGCGCTTTGCTTCCGCACAAGGCGCCTGAACTCACGCGCCGAGCGCGCGCGCCGCCGCCACACCGATCACTGTGGTTGCACCCGTCACGATCGTCCCCCAGGTCAGATCAACCGCAACCATCGTGGCCGTCCAGTCACGCATGACCGCGTAGTTCGTGAACTCATACGTGCCGTAGGATGCAGCCCCGATAAGGGCGGCAGAACCAAAGACCCAGATCAGCGATTTGCCATTTTCAAGCGCGGGCCAGCCTACAAACCACATCACGACAAAAATCAGGAACGCGTAGAAAAGGAAAGCGGGCAGCACACGAAACTCATCCAGCATCAAACTCCCGATATGGCGCTGGAACAACGGCTTGATCATATAGGACAAGCCGACAAAATCTATCACAAGAAAGGCGACAAAAGATGCGATATAGGCGATGAGATAGGACATTGGAGCGCTCCGGAGTTTCAGTCCCTCCTCAATATGAGGCGGGAGCGCGAAAAAGCTAGAGCCGCTGATATGCCGCTTCGACATCTGCCGACCAGCGCACGGTAATCTCGAAGCCATCGTCGGTCTGGGTCTCATGGATCACCACATCCTGCGCGAAAAGCCAGGCACGTTTGCGCCCCTCGCTGAACGACAGCGTGAGATCGGCGTTGCGCAGTGCGCCTTGCAACGCCTCTGCCACGGAGATTTGCAACTGGTCGAGCCCCTCGCCGGAGATAGCTGAGATCGCCAGCACCGCATCATCGCGCGCCGCGCGTGCGCGCACCGCCTCCGCACGGTCATCGGGCAGCAGATCAAGCTTGTTCCACACCTCGAAGGTGCGCGTGTCCGAGGGCACGCCAAGCGAGGTTAGGATATCACGGACATTGCGCGCCTGCTCTTCGGTCTCCGCATGGCTGATGTCGCGCACGTGCAGGATGATATCGGCGGCAAGCACTTCCTCCAGCGTCGCGCGGAACGCCGCGACCAACTCTGTCGGCAGATCGGAAATGAAACCCACGGTATCGCTCATAATGATTTCGGGGCCATCGAGCAGTTCAAGGCTGCGCATTGTGGGATCGAGCGTGGCGAAAAGCATGTCCTTTACCAGCACATCCGCTCCGGTCAGGCGATTAAACAGCGTCGATTTACCGGCGTTGGTATAGCCCACCAAGGCAACGATCGGGAACGGAATCTTGGCGCGGGCGGAGCGGTGCAGCGCGCGGGTCTTGACGACCTTCTCAAGCTGGCGGCGCAGGCGCACCAGTTGCTCATCAATGGCACGGCGGTCAGATTCGATCTGCGTCTCGCCGGGACCACCGACAAATCCAAGGCCGCCACGCTGACGCTCGAGATGGGTCCAGGCGCGCACCAACCGCGTGCGCTGGTAATTGAGCGCGGCCATCTCGACCTGTAAAACACCCTCGCGGGTGGCGGCGCGGTCGCTGAAGATCTCGAGGATCAGACCGGTCCTGTCGAGTAGTTTGACCGACCAGGCTTTCTCGAGGTTGCGCTGCTGCACCGGCGTCACATGGGCATCGACCAGCACCAGCTCGATCTCCTGCTCTTTCAGGATGAGCCGGATTTCCTCGATCTTGCCTTTGCCGAACAAATGCCCGGCATTGAGCGTGCGCAGCGGGACAATGGCCTCTCCGATAACGTCGAGATTCGGCAAGGCTTCCGCTAGCGCCACAGCCTCGGCGAGCGCCGGAACAGGTTCTCGCCGGTCATTGTCATTTTTGATGTCAGGATGCAGCACCCAAGCGCGCGTACGCGCGGGGCCGTCAGTTTCGTCGATCTGGAATTCAGGCTTGCTCAAGAAGCGTCTTCACCCTCGTACAGGCTGATCGGTTGGCTTGGCATGATGGTCGAAATCGCGTGCTTGTACACAAGCTGCGATTGGCCGTCGCGGCGCAACAGAACGCAGAAATTGTCAAACCAGGTGATAACTCCCTGAAGTTTTACACCATTTATCAGGAAGATCGTAACCGGTACTTTGGTCTTGCGCACGTGGTTCAGGAACGCATCCTGGAGGTTCTGTCTATCAGACGCCATAGTTTGATCTTTCATTTTTTCTTGTCGTTTGCCGCAATCGGCCCGCATCGCTATGACTATGAAGCGCCTCCCTGAAAGTTTCCACCCCCAAAATCAAGCAATAGCAAAGGGGTACCTGCAGACGTGTCAGCTGCGCCACAGATCGGGGGTAAGCAGGGCGATGATAGCAAGGGTTTCGAGCCGCCCCAGAACCATCGCCGCTGCCAGAATAGCCTTTGCAGGGTCGCTGAGCGACATCAGCACGATCGGCGTCTCGCCCGCCACCGCCGTGAGCGGCCCGGTTGTGGAGAGCATGGCGATCGACAGCACCAACGCCTGCTCGAAGGTCACGCCCACGAGTGTCAGTGCCAGCGTCACCGCTGCAAACGACAGGGCAAATAGCATAAAAAAGATCCACGCGATGAATGCGCCGCCCGATTGCAGGCGGCGACCGGCGATACCCGCGCCCGACACGGAATGCGGGTGCACCAACTGCTCCATTTCACGCACTGCGTTGCGGTAGAGCGCATAAACCCTCAGCAGCTTAACGCCGCCCGCCGTGGTCGCCACCCCGCCGCCCACAAGTGCCAGCCCCATGAGGATCAGCCCAGGTGTGCGCAGCCCCGACCAATTTTGTGCCTGCCCCCAGAAGTCGGAGACAAAGCCCGTGGTCGACAGGAACGACAGAACCGTAAAGATCGAGCCCCAAAGGGCAGCGAGCCCCCCCAGCAGCGTGTCGGTGGTTTGCAAATCGAACGCGCTGAGGAAATGCCGTGCGAACAGCAGCAGCGGCACCAGCAAGACGATGGCCAGGCCGATGCGGAATTCGGGATCTGTCCGCAGGCCGCCTTGTGTGGCGGTCATGGTATCGGAGGAGAACGTGAGACGCGACAGCGCCAAGAGCATGAATGCGGCCATCATCACTTCCGCGATCATTCCGCCCGCCGCCGGATCTCCCCCCGCCGAGATCCCCGATGTCGCGATGACCGACATCGCGTGGCAAAGCGCGTTCAGTGGATCCTGACCCGACAAGATCAGCAACATCCACAAAGCGAGGGTGAGCCCAGCGTAGAGCGGCCCCAGCGTCTGCATCGCACGCAAGATGCGGCGCCGCGCGCTGGCTCTGCGCGTCGTATACAACTCTACCTCCTGACGACCTGGCTCCGCCTGTGCCGTGACCTCGAAGCCACCCAGATTAAGCGGAGCGAGAATGGCCACAGCCGCGACCCACATCACGAAACCGCCCATCCAGCCGACCTGCGCCCGCCACAGATGCAGCGCAGGGCCGAGGCGTCGCGGATCGTCGAACAGGGTCGCGCCGGTGGTGGTGAAGGACGTGAGCATTTCAAAATAGGCATTGTAGAAGCGCGTCGTCGGCAAGGCCTCGACAAAGGGGATGGCAAAAAATACGGGCAGAAACACGAAGGCACAAAAAAGCGAGAGCAGTGGGCCCAAAGCACCCTGACGCGGCGCGCGCCCCGCGTGTGCGATCCCAATCAGCATGAAGGTCACCGTGCCGAGCAAGCCCGCGTAGAAAAATGCCTGGCTGGTCTCGTGCCGGTCGGCGACGGCGCCATAGATCGCAGGGATGAGCATCGACACCGCGCCTGCCCCGAACATCAGCAAAAACAGCGGCAGCCGTGACAGATCATAGATGAAACTATTCTGGCGACCCACGGGTTGGTCCTTCTAGAAAAAGTCGATGGACACCTGCATCAGCTGTTCAAGCTGTGCCACATCCTTTGTGAGAACGAAGACGGCGATCACATCGCCCTCGTCGATGCGGGTGTCGCCCAGCGGGCGGATGATCTTGTCGCCCTTGCGCACCGCCCCCACCAGCGCACCTTCTGGGAAGTCGATCTCGTTGATCTTCTTACCGGCAATGGGCGAGGTGGATAGTACCTCCGCCTCGATCACTTCCGCCTCCGCATCACCGATGGAGTAAACCGCGCGCACACGCCCGTGTCGGATGTGGCGCAGGATCGAGGACACGGTGGTGGCGCGCGGGTTGATGTAGGCATCGATGCCCAGAGGCGTCATCAGGGGCACCAGCGTGGGATCGTTGATGAGAGCGATCACGTAAGGGCAGCCTTCGGCCTTGGCACGTACGCATGCGAGCATGTTGGTCTTGTCGTCGTCTGTCACGGCGAGCATTGCATCGGCACGGTCTATTCCCGCCTCCGCCAGCAGGGCCGCATCGAGCCCGTCCCCATTCAGCACGATCGTCCGCTCCAGCGCTTCGGCTGCACGCTCGGCGCAGTGGCGATTCTTCTCGATGACTTTGGTGCGCACCCGCTTGGCACGCTTCTCCAGCGTGAGCGCCACAGACAGCCCGACATTGCCGCCTCCCACCAGAACGACTCGCTCTTGGGTGGATGATTTCTTGCCGAACACCTCCATCGTGCGCGAAAGGTCATCGCGGTGCACGAAAATATAGGCGTCATCGCCGGCAAAGAGCTGATCTTTGGGCTCGGGCGCAAATAGGCTCCCCTCGCGACGGATGCCCACTACAACAGCACGCAGCGTCGAGAACAGATCGGTCAACTGTCGCAGCGGCGTGTTCAGCACAGGGCTGTCCTCGTCCAGCGTGATGCCCAAAAGCTGGGCCGCACCGTCCATGAATACTTCGGTGTCGAATGCCGCGGGCGCTGCAAGCCTCTGGAGCGCCGCGGCCGCCACTTCACGCTCGGGGCTGATCACGACGTCGATCGGCAGGTGATCGCGCCGGTAGAGATCTGAATAGATCGCATCGAGATAGGATTGAGAACGCAGGCGCGCGATCTTTCGGGTAATGCCGAATACGGAATGGGCAACCTGACAGGTCACCATGTTGACCTCGTCCGAATGGGTCGCAGCGATGATCATATCGGCATCGCGCGCACCCGCCCGGTCGAGCACGTCCGGGTAGCTCGCAAATCCGGCGACACCCTGCACGTCAAGCGTATCCGTGGCGCGGCGCACAAGATCGGCGTTGCTGTCTACGACCGTGACATCGTTGCGCTCTCCGGACAAATGACGCGCAATCTGCCAGCCGACCTGGCCTGCACCGCAAATGATAACTTTCATGTCGTGGAGATCCCCTGCTGCGTTGGCTCTAAGCTCATGCCCCGCCACGCTTCTGCCTGATGCAGCATGATGTGTCAGAACACACCTGCGCGGTCAAATCAATTTCCAGAGCGCTCGAGGTCCGATGCGGGGCTATTCCTCGTCCATGTGGGCCACGCGGGTGCCGGATTTGGCCGAGGTGACGACGCCGAGGCTCTTGAGCTTGCGGTGCAGTGCCGAGCGCTCCATGCCCACGAAATTTGCGGTGCGGGAGATATTGCCGCCAAAGCGGTTGATCTGGGTCAGCAGATACTCCCGCTCGAAGGCCTCTCGCGCTTCGCGCAGCGGCAGGCTCGCCATGGCACCCGATAGTACCACGCGGCCCTCCTGCTCGCTGTGGTCTTCCTCGCCAGGCAGTTCGCGCGCCTCGATGGGCGCGGTCCCTTCGCCCAAGATCAGCACACGCTCGACCATATTTTTCAGCTGGCGGACGTTGCCGGGCCAGACCATCGTCTGCATCAGGGCCTGGGCGTCGTCGGTGATCTCACGCAGGGGAAGTCCCTGAATTGCGTTGAATTCCGCGATAAAGTGAGCGGCCAGCAGCGGGATATCCTCGCGCCGTTCCGATAGCGAGGGCACGGCGATAGGCACGACGTTGAGACGGTGATAGAGCTCCTCACGGAAGTTATCCGCTGCAATCTCGGCCGCCAAATCTTTGTTTGTGCTCGATATTACGCGCAAATCCACACGCACCTTGTCGTTGCCGCCCACGCGGGTGAACTGCTGGTCCACCAGGACGCGCAGGATCTTGGATTGCGTGCCCAGCGGCATGTCTGCCACCTCGTCGAAATAGACCACACCGCCGTGACCTTGCTCCAGCAGGCCCGGCTCCACGCCGCGTTCGGGTGTCTCGCGGCCAAACAGGACTTCCTCCATCCGGTCGGGGGCGACGCCGGCGCAATTTACGGTGATAAAGGGGGCGGAGGCGCGGTTGGAATGGGTATGGATATAGCGCGCCGCTACTTCCTTGCCCGATCCTGCCGGACCCGTGAGCATCACCCGCCCGTTGGATTTGGTGACCTTATCGAGCTGGCCCAGAAGTGTGCGAAAGGCGCCGGAATTCCCGATCATCTCCGCGGTAGTGCTTTCCTTGCGCTTGAGCGTCAGGTTCTCGCGGCGCAGGCGTGAGGTCTCCATAGCGCGGCGGATGACCACCATCAGCTGGTCGATGTTGAACGGCTTTTCGATGAAATCATAGGCACCTTGCTTGATCGCGGCCACCGCGATTTCGACGTTCCCGTGCCCCGAAATGATCACCACCGGCACATCCGGATTGTCGCGTTTGACCGTTTTGAGGATGTCGATGCCGTCCATCTTGCTGTCCTTGAGCCAGATATCGAGGATCATCAGCGCAGGCGGTTCGGTGTTTACGGCGGCCATGGCATCATCCGAATTTCCGGCCAGCCGGGTGGCAAAGCCCTCGTCCTCCAGAATATCCGAGATCAGCTCGCGAATATCACGCTCGTCGTCTACGATCAGAATGTCACTCATGGGTCTGCTCCTCAGTGTGGCCGGTATTCTCAATGCCCAATGGCAGGGTTATGACCGCCATTGCGCCAAAATGGGACTGCCCCTCGAAAACGGGGGCGTCCGTGAGGGTCAGGCTGCCGCCGTGCTCCTCGATGATTTTCTTTACGATTGGCAGGCCGAGTCCGGTGCCCTCGCTGCGGGTCGTGACATAGGGCTCGAACAACCGAGCGCGGTCCTCCGGCAGCCCGATGCCGTTATCGGCGATGCTGATATGGGCCAAGGCGCCATCGGAATGCAGATGCACCTGGATCTGTGGAACCAGACCTTCCGGGGCGCCCTCTTGTTTGAGCGTGTCTATGGCTTCGCCCGCGTTTTTGATCAGGTTCGTCAGCGCCTGTGTAATCATGGTGCCGTCGATCAGCGCCGGCAGGGCGCGCTTCGGCACATCTGCTACGATGTTGATGTCGGGACGTCCGGTTCGTTGCAAAAGCACTGCATCTCGCATCAGTTGGGTCATGTCCTGCGCGCGGCGCTCTGGCTCGGGCATCCGCGCGAACTTGGAGAATTCATCGACAATGCGTCGTAGATCGCCAGTCTGGCGGATGATCACACCGGTCATCTGGTCAAGGCTGTCGCGATCATCGCCGAGCTTGGGACCGAATTTACGCTTGATCCGTTCGGCGCTGAGCTGGATCGGCGTGAGCGGGTTCTTGATTTCATGTGCGATCCGGCGCGCCACGTCGCCCCAAGCGGCCATGCGCTGCGCGCTTACCAGATCGGTCACGTCGTCGAAGGCCACAACGTAGCCCTCGAGGCGCCCCTCGTCCGTGCGGCGCGTTGCCATCCGAACCAGCAGATTTTCCATGCTGCCTTGCCGCGAAACCTTGATCTCCTGCTGGGTCGCCTCGGTCGCTGTCGTGGTCAGCGTCTCGTAGAGCGGGCCGAACTCTGGCACCGCTACGGTAAGCGCTAGTGATTGCTGGTCTTCTTCCCAGTCCAGAAGGCGCATGGCGGAGCGGTTCACAAAGGTCACGCGTCCCTCCGGATCAAGGCCCACGACGCCTGAGGTGACCGAGCTGAGCACTGAATCGAACAGCCGCCGCCGCCGCTCGATCTGGCGGGTATTGTCGAGCAGCGTGTTCCGCTGGCCCTTGAGCTGCTTGGTCATCTGGTTGAAGTACCTGCCCAGCTCCGCAATCTCGTCGTCGCCGTCGTCCTCGCGCACCTGCACGTCCAGATCTCCTGCCCCCACCTGCTGCGCTGCGCCCGTGAGCCGACCCACCGGCCCAGACAGCCGCTCCGCAAACCACAGCCCGAGCCAGACTGCTGCAAGAATGATGATGACAGCAAAGGCGAGATACAGCAGGCCGAATTCGAACAACATGCGCCCCCGCTCGCTCTCGAGTTGCTGGTAGAGGCGGATGGTTTCCTGGGTCTCGTCGAGCAGGCTCAGGATCTCGCCATCCACTTCGCGCGATATGTAGAGAAGGCGGTCAACGAAGGAGTTGAGCCGCACCAGCACGCGGAATTCGTTGTTGGCCCAATCCTCGATAATACGCACATCCGTGGCGCTCGCGGCGGCGATCTGCTCGGGGCTGGGCGGATCGTAATAGAACAGATAGGAGCGATCGCCACGCGCGCGTATCTCGCCCGTTCCGTCAATCAGATAGGCCTCCGACAGGCCGCGCTGGATCTGGCGCTGGCCATCACCCAAAAGTTCGCTGTCGCTCAGCTCAATTCCTCCGCGGCGCGCCCGATCGATGCTGCGCGCAAGGCTCAAGGCATCGTCCTTGAGACCCTGCCGCTCTTCCTCCGCGTAGGCCTCAGCGGCCAGCAGGGAATTGCCGACCACCACGCGGACACGCTCGGAAAACCAGCCCTCTATACCCACGTTAATGGTCAGCATTGCAAAGACCGCGACAGACACGGTGGGAATCAGAGCCATGAGCGCGAAAACACCCGTGAGCCGTAAATGCAGTCTTGATCCAGCTGACTTGGCCCGCCGGGCCGTGATCAGACGCGCAACCTGCGCCAAAACCAGCGCCGCTACCACGAGGATGTAAATGAGATCGAGGAGTAAAATCAGGCGTAACGTGTTGGTACTGCCCTGATCGAGCGGCCCTAGCGCGAGATAGGTCGCCAGCGCGAGTAAGGGGCCCAGGACCACAAGCCCCAGCGTCATCAGGGTCCGCACAAGCTTGATCCGCCGCAAGCGCGACAGCTGGACAAGCCAAGAGATGCGTGTTCGAGATGCCACGCGTTCGGACCTCACCTGATGTGGTGCATAAGCACCGTACCGCCATATTATGTGGTCCTGATCGGATATGTTCCCCGATGGCCACGTTTATGTGACAGTTTTACATCATTTTTCGACCACGTGTAACCTCTATTTCGAGCTCGGTGATCTTCTTCCGCAACGTATTTCTATTAATGCCCAAAAGCTCTGCGCATTTTGCCTGATTGCCCGACGTTGCGGCCAGCGCCACTTCGATGAGCGGCGCCTCGACTTCGCGTAGGATGCGCTGATAGAGGCCCGGCGGCGGCAGCATCGCACCGTGCAACTCGAAATAGCGGCGAATGTGACGCTCCACGCTCGCGCCGAGCTTCTCGCTGTTGCCGATGGCGCGGGTGGGCTCAGGGCCGGGCTGACCGCCGATAATCTGCTCTGCTTCGGCCGTGGAGATCTCCACCGCACGGCTGGTGAGCGAGAGCTGACGCATGGCATGCTCGAGTTGGCGGACGTTGCCGGGCCACGTATAATTCGAGAAGATCTTGGCTGCCCCGTCCGAAAGCGCGTGCGGTGAGCCGATCGCCACATCTGCCTTTTCCAGAAAATGCGAGACCAGCAGCGGAATGTCCTCGACCCTGTCCCGCAGGGCAGGCACGTGCAGCGTGGCCCCAGACAGGCGGTAGTATAGATCGCGGCGCAGCTGGGACTCAGCGGTTTCATGCCCCAGATCGCTCTGGGAAGTGGCAATGAAACGCGGCGTGTTATCTGCTTGTGCGTCCATCATACGGGCGATCCGGGCCTGGACCTCACTCGAAATGTCGCCGATTTCGTCGATCAGTAGCGTGCCGCCGCGCACGCGTGCCAGCACCCGTGCTGGGCCTTCGATATCGCGCAAATCGGCCTCGGTGACAGTCACGAACGGCAACGAGCGGCGATCGGACAGATCATGGATCGAGCGGGCGATCAAGGATTTACCCGTCCCGCTTTCGCCCCAGATCAGCACGGGAAGATCGGTGTTCATCACCCGCGCGATCACGCGGTACAGCGCCTGCATCACGGCGGTTTTGCCCACCATGGGCAGATCATCCTCGTCCTTGCCGGTGTCTGGTGCCGGGACGCGTCGAGGCGCGCCGCCCCGCTCGAGCGCGCGAGCCGTGCGCTTCATCAGATCGGGCAGATCGAACGGTTTGGGCAGGTAGTCATAGGCCTGCGCCTCTGCCGCCTTGATCGCCGTCATGATGGTATTTTGCGCAGAAATTACGATAACCGGCAGGTCGGGGCGATCCTGCGCAATTTTAGGAAGCATTTCCAAACCGTTACCGTCAGGCATGGCAACATCGGAGATCACCACGTCGCCCTTGCCTTCGGCCACCCAGCGCATCAGCGTCGTCAGGCTGGAGGTGGCATGCACCTTGCATCCCGCGCGCGTGAGCGCTTGGGTCAGGACCGTGCGGATCGTGCGGTCGTCATCTGCGACCAGAACTGTACCATCCATTGCTCAACTCTCCTTTTTGGTGCGGCTGTCCGGTGTTCCGGAGGCCTGAATTTTTTGTGGTTGTGCCGGCGCAGCCAGCGCGGCGCGTTCCTGTGCTGTCGAGGATGCGATTTTTTCCTCGCTTGCGTCGGCGCGTGGCAGAGAAATCCGAAATACCGTATGGCCGGGCACGGAACTCACGGAGATCCAGCCGTCATGTTCTGAAATGATCTTGCTCACCAGCGCCAGCCCTAGGCCGGTGCCGTTCTCACGCCCCGATACGAAAGGCTCAAACACGTCGCTTGCAATATGTTCAGGCAGCCCTGGCCCATCGTCGATCACTTCGATTTGCAGCGGCAGCGCAATGCCGCGCCCGTCCGCGCGGCGCAAGCGGAAGGAATGCTCGTAATAGCTGTGGAGCCGGATCGTGCCGCCCCCCTCTCCCGCCGCCTCGGATGCGTTTTTCACGAGATTGAGCACGACTTGTAAAAGCTGGTCCTTATCGCCCCATGCCAGCGGGAGGGAGGGATCATAATCCTCAATGATCTTCATCTGAGCGCCAAAGCCCAGCAGCGCGGAGCGGCGTGCGCGGTCGAGCACATCGTGGACATTGACCGCCGAGCGCTCTGGCAGTGTCAGATTTCCGAACTGCTCGACCTGTTCGAGAAGCTTTACGATCCGGCGGCTTTCGGCCACGATCAGATCGGTCAACTCCAGATCTTCGGGTGGCAGATTCATTCCCAAAAGCTGCGCCGCTCCCGTGATGCCCGCCAACGGGTTCTTGATCTCGTGGGCCAGCATTTCGGCCATGCCGATGGCGGATTTGGCGGCGGATTTGACCGATTGGTTTTGTGTCATCCGGCCGGCAAGTTCACGCGGTGAGATCATCAGGATCATCACGCCATCGCTTCCCGACAGCGGGGCTATCTGAAGCTGCGATTGAAGCGGAGCACGCTGGCCACTGCCCACATCCACATCATTGACAAATAAAGTGCTCTGGACGCTGCGCGCGCGGGCAAACGCCTCTTCGAGTGGCGCATCGACCGCGATCATATCCCAGACGGGCGTGCCCTGCACCGCCTTGTTGGAGGCATTGAGAAACCCCTCGGCTGCGGCATTGATGTCGATGATAAGATCGTCCGGCCCGACCAGAAGTGCGGGCACGGGCAGCGAGGTCCAAAGTGCGCGTTCCTCGCGCGCCACAAGCGGGCTCGGCATATGCGCTTTCCCGGTCATGCGGCGGCGTCCCAACGAGCGGTATCGAGCGCGACAGGCAGCGCGATCAGAGTTTCCTCGACGCTGCGTGCGGTCAGAACCGCCCGGCGCGGCTCTTTCGGTGTGCCTGCATGGTCCATGTACCAGCCCAGATGCTTGCGCGCGACGCGCAGGCCTAGCTTGGTGCCGTAAAATGCCAGCAGTGCGTCGTAATGTGCCAGTACCATATCGGTGAAGGCCGTACCGGTCGGCACATCGGGTGCCGGCGTTCCGTAAATATCATGGGCGATCTGGGCGAGGAGCCAAGGCCGCCCCTGAATTCCCCGCCCGATCATCACGCCCTGTGCGCCCGATTGAGCCAAAGCCGCGCGGGCAGTTGCGGTATCGACTATATCGCCATTTGCGATCACCGGAATGTTGACCGCGTCAACAACCCCTCGGATCGCCGCCCAATCGGCGGATCCAGTGTAGAACTGACAGCGGGTGCGCCCGTGGATGGTGATCATTGTGATCCCCGCCGCCTCGGCGCGCGATGCGATGGGTGCCGCGTTGAGCATCTCGTCGTCCCAGCCGAGCCGTGTCTTGAGCGTCACCGGTATATCCACCGCCTCCACCACCGCCTCGATGAGCCGCAGAGCATGGTCGGGTGTTTTCATCAGCGCAGAGCCCGAGGCGCCTTGCGTCACCTTTTTGGCAGGACAGCCCATGTTGATATCTATGATCCGGGCGCCCTGTCCGGCGATCATGCGCGCGGCCTCCGCCATCGGCCCGGCCTCGCGACCCGCGATCTGGACAGACGTGCCTTCGACGCCCAACCCCAGTTCCGCTTTCTCGCGCGTACCGGGCCGCGCGGTGAGCCATTCGCCCGAAGCGATCATTTCCGATACCACGAGGCCCGCACCAAAGTGCGCCACGAGGCTGCGGGTCGGCAGATCGGTGATGCCGGCCATCGGGGCCAGAAAAACAGGTGGCGTCAGGTCCAGAGGGAATACCATGGGTTGGGTGCTTAATCCTTGGGCAACTGCTGCATTGCTATCCCAAACCAATCGAGTAGACAATGAATAGCCAGCATATTAGGCAGTAACACCGGGTGTTGCCGCCTAAAAAATAAGCATATCGTTGGTAAGTCCGGTGACGCAGTCGCATTGCACCCGACGTGTTGATTTTCTAGAAAGGTGGTGGCGGCATGAAGCAGCCCGCTGAAAGAGAGCCCGCGATGCATACCTGTGCCCTGATTGTTGCTGCCGGCCGCGGAACACGCGCGGGCGGGCCCCGCCCCAAACAATGGCAAGCGTTGGCGGGTATGCGTGTGATCGATCACACAGTTTTGGCCTTTTTGCAGCATCCTCGCGTGGCGCAAATCGCCATCGTGCTACATGCGGACGACATGGCGGAGGCGGCTTATTTCGAGGCGCGCGGTATCACGGTTACCGCCGGAGGCGCCGAGCGGAGCCAGTCGGTGCGTGCGGGCCTTGCAGTTCTGCCGCCGTGCGATGCCGTCCTTATCCACGATGCGGCGCGTCCCTGTGTGTCCGCCCGTGTGATCGACGATGTACTCGCCGGGCTTGAAAGTTATGACGGAGTTGCACCCGGCCTGCCTGTGACTGATGCGCTTTGGACAGGCAGCGGTGGTGTGGTAACCGGCGTACATGACCGGAGCGGCCTTTTTGCTGCACAGACGCCACAGGGTTTCAGACGTCACGCAATCATTGCCGCCCATGCCACCTACAGCGGTGATGCGGCGGATGACGTGGCCGTTGCGCGCGCCTGCGGACTGGAGGTTGCCATCACCGCAGGTGACGCAGATAACATCAAAATCACAACCCCGGGCGATTTCGCCCGTGCGGAAGCGATTTTGCAGACCCGTAAGGAACAAACGATGGATATCCGCACCGGCAACGGATTTGACGTACACGCCTTCGGGCCCGGCGATCATGTGATGCTCTGTGGGATCAAAATTCCCTACGAGCGCGGGCTGGTGGGCCATTCGGATGCGGATGTAGGTTTGCATACACTGACGGATGCAATCTACGGTGCCTTGGCAGCGGGCGATATTGGCACGCATTTTCCGCCCTCCGATCCGCAGTGGAAGGGCGCCGAGAGCCATATCTTTCTGCGCCACGCGGCGCAAATGGCGCGGGAGCAGGGATTTACCCTCACCCACGTCGATTGCACGTTGATATGTGAGCATCCAAAAGTCGGGCCGCATGCGGGCGACATGCGAACGGTCGTGGCAGAGATGATCGGGATCGATGTGGCGCGCGTTTCGGTCAAGGCGACCACCTCCGAGCGTCTGGGCTTTACCGGACGCGGTGAAGGCATCGCTTGTATGGCCACCGCCACACTGGTGAAATCATGAAGCCCGGCGCGCTGCCGCGCCTGATCGGCACGGTGATGGGCGTGGGCTACATCCGCCCTGCCCCTGGCACTTGGGGATCGCTCGTGGCGCTGCCCTGGGCGTGGCTTTTGCACGTTGTGGGAGGCATGCCATTGCTGGTGCTGGCGATCGGGGTGGCCTTCGTTATGGGCTGGTGGGCCACGTCTAAGATGACCGCAGGCAGCACGGACCATGATCCCTCCGAGATCGTCATTGACGAAGTCGTGGGCCAGTGGATCGCCCTGCTGCCGCTCGCCATCGCAAGCTGGCGCATGGGCATTGATATCACGGTGATGTGGCCAGGCTGGATCGCCGCTTTCTTCCTGTTCCGCCTCTTCGACATCTGGAAGCCCCTGCTGGTCGGCTGGGCGGACCGGCGCGGCGATCCGCTGGGCGTCATGCTCGACGACGTGATCGCGGGCGTTTTCGCTGCGATCGGCGTCGTGGTACTCGCGGGGCTTGCTCATGCGGTCTGAGATCCTGGAACTGGCGCGCGCCCGTGGCGTGATGATTGCCACCGCCGAGAGCTGCACAGCAGGTATGGTTGCCGCAGCACTCACCGATCTGGCGGGGTCCTCCGCCGTGTTCGAACGCGGCTTCGTCACCTATTCCAACGCGGCCAAAATGGAGATGCTCGGGGTGAAGCCCGCCACGCTGGATAAACATGGTGCGGTCTCCGAAGAGGTTGCGGCGCAGATGGCGATGGGCGCGCTACGCTTCAGCGCAGCACAGGTTGCCGTTTCGCTTACAGGGATCGCGGGGCCTGGCGGATCGGAGCACAAGCCCGAAGGCCGGGTGTGTTTCGGCGTCGCGGGACCGCTGGGCTGCACGACCGAAACGGTTGATTTCGGCGCATTGGGCCGCGATGCGGTGCGGTTGGCGACGCGTGATCATGCACTGGAGCTTCTGCGCGGTGCGCTGCTTGCACTGCCGCCCCTCTAGCTTTCTGGGGTGGCATCCGCGAAACAGGCTGTCACCGCCTCAAGATCACTGCCAGTGGCGGCCTGCCACAGCGCATCGGCCCGCGGGGCGCCCAACAACGCATTGATCTTCATGCGCAGCTTGATACTGCGCGCTTCCAGTGTCATCGGCGCGAGCAGATCATGGCGCAGACGGCGGACTTCGCCCGACACCGTGGTGAGCGTCACCTGGGACTGGGTCTCGCTCAAACTCTCATCTTCGACCACTTCGACGCGCTCCCGCAGCGCGATGATCGACTTGTCTCGCGCCAGATCATCGCTGAAATTCGCAATCGCGCCTGTCCCGTGGCCCAGAAGTGTCATGGCGGCGGTATGGGCATAGCTGAATTTGACCTCCAGCCCCGTTTTGGGCGCTGCGATGTTGCACACGCTCATCCAGCGCGGGTGTGTGCGGATCTTGACCACGGCGATGCGCTCGGCCTCCAGATCGACCCCTGCCAACGCTTCGAGCATGGCATGCAATCCGTGACAACAGGCGTGATACTTGTGGCTGATCGTGTTAATCTGCCATTCCTTGCGCGGCATCTTGATCTCAGCACCCTCGCCGTGGTGCGTGGCCCCGAACCCCAGCGGGCCCTCCAGACCGTGCTGTGCCGCCGTCATGCCCGCCTGGGCCCAAAGAGCGGCCTCTACACCCGTGCGTGCGGCCAGTCCCGCGTTGAGCGGCTTCGCCATCGTGCCGAATTGCGCCTTCACGCCCGACGCCATGGAGGCGCATAGGCCAAGGGCGTTGCGAGTTTGATGTTTGTCCAGCCCCAACAGCCGGGCCGCAGCGAGTGTAGCGCCGAAGGCCCCTGCCGTGGCGGTCTGGTGATAGCCGACCTGATAGTGGGAGCGCCCAAGCCATATGCCGGTAAGAATTGATGCCTCGACCCCGATCGTGGCGGCATCGACCGCGTCCGTGAGCGGGGTATCCAGCGTTTGCGCAAGGGCCACGACGGCGGGCAGAACGGCGACGGAAGGATGGCCGATATGGGCGAAATGCGTATCGTCATAATCAAGCGCGTGGCTCAGCGTGCCGTTGAGAAGCGCCGCAGCGGCAGCCCCGAGTGCTCCCCCGCCGAATACTTGCGCGGGCCCGTCCTCGACCCGCTGGGCGCGCGCAAACGCGGCGAATTCAGGCTCCATCGCGCCTGCGATGCCGCAGGCCGCCCAGTCAAAAAGCGACAGACGCATCATCGCAGCGGCAACTTCGGGCACCTCCGCAGTGGCGAATTTCACAAGCTGGTCCGTAATTCCCATCGTGCTCTCTCCCGACATCTTTCAGATCGGGCTAGCCGTACAACGCTTGGGCACGCTTCTCAAACGCTTTGACGACCCGCTGCATCGCCTCGTTGAACACTACGCCTATGATCTTTTGCAAAACGCGATTGCGAAACTCGAAATCTACAAAGAAATCAACCTCGCAGCCCCCATCCACATCGCGGAACGCCCAGTTGGATTTCATGTATTTAAAGGGTCCATCGAGGTATTCGGTGTCAATCTTCTTTGGCTCGGGCCAAAGGACAACGCGCGACGTGAATCGCTCGCGAAAGACCTTGAAAGAGATGACCAGATCCGCATCCATCACGGTGTGATCGCCCTTGTCGTCGACGGATTTTATCCGCGCCGCAGCAGTCCATGGCAGGAATTTGGGATAATCGCCGACATCCGCAACCAGATCATACATCTGTTGCGCCGTGTAGGGCATCTTGCGGGTCTCGGAATGTGTGGGCATTGATTTCCTAGGCTCATTTGCGTAGCGCTGTATCAAAGCCCGCGGAGGGGCACAATCAAGAGGTGGCTATGCCTACGCGTCCTTATGTCATAGAGCAAATGATCTCCGCGAAATCCATCGCAGCCCGGGTCGAGGAGCTCTGCGTGGAGATCCAGCGCGAGTTTGCAGATACCGACAAACTGGTGGTGGTGGGCCTGCTGCGCGGCAGTTTCGTGTTCATCGCCGATCTGGTACGCGAGCTCGATCTGCCGATCGAGGTCGATTTTCTGGAGGCGTCAAGCTACGGTAATGGCACGGAAAGCACCCGGGAGGTGCGCATTCTCAAGGACTTACGCGGCGGCATTGAGGGACGCGACGTGCTGCTGGTTGAGGATATTGTCGACACCGGGCACACGCTGTTTCATGTGACCGGCATGTTGCGGGCGCGCAAGCCTGCGCGCCTCAAGACCGTCGCTCTGCTCGACAAACCCTCGCGCCGCGAGGTGGATCTGCGGGCCGATCACATCGGCTTCGAAATACCGGACGAGTTCGTGGTGGGCTACGGCATCGATTTCGCACAGCGTAACCGCAATCTGCCCTATATCGGCAAAGTCAGATTTACCGGGGAGGCCTGAAATGCTGGGGATCATTCATCTGCTCAGAGCGAAGCGATGGGTCCAGAATCCCCCCTCGGCAAAGCGCGTCAAGCTGGTATTCGCCGTGATTGCGGCAGCGCTGGTTGTCGTGGGGCTGGAGTGGCTGGGCCTGTGGCCTGACTGGGCACAGGCAGAGCGGATCCCGCGCGGGATCGTGCGATAGTCGACCGCGTTGATCACATCTGTGCGACCTGAGACAAACAAAAGTTGACGTAGAGTGATACTACTCCGAATGTGGGGACTAGGACATTCTTAGGAGCACGCGATGACCTTCTTCTCCAGACCGATATGCATAGTTGCACTGGGATCCGCCCTCGCAGCTACTACTGCGTTTGCCGCGGGGCACAGCGAAAAAGCGGTCGCTGACGCCGTCAAGGCACGCCACGCGCAGATGCAGATGGTCGGCTATCATACCGGCGTTCTGGGCGATATCGCCAAGGGTGAACGGCCGTTCGACAGCGCGATGGTGGATGCGGCTGCGGGCAACATCGCAGCATTGGCCAAGTTAGAGCATGCCACACTCTGGCTTGAGGGATCCGAGCAAGGCGCCGTCGAGGGATCTCGGGCAAAGTCTGAGATCTGGAGCGACGCGGCGGGTTTCACGGCCAAGTTCACCGACATGCAAACCGCAGCATTGGCGCTCGTCGGCGCTGCGGATCAGGGGGCTGTTGGCGCCGGAATGGGTGCGCTGGGCGAGACCTGTAAAGCGTGCCACGAGACGTTCCGTGGCCCGAAGAATTAGGCATTGCGCCTGATCTGGAAGGCCATCGGGATCTTCGCGGTCCTTGGCGCGGGTCTGTTCTGGCTGATAACACGGCCCGCCGCCCTACCCGATCAGGTGGCTATCGGCCACACTGCTGACGCTGAGAACGGCGCGTTGGTGTTTGCAGCGGCAGGCTGTTTTTCGTGTCATGCCGCTTCCGATTCCGCCGATAAGACAGTTCTTGCCGGTGGCCACGCGCTCAAGAGCGATTTCGGTACTTTTTATGCCCCCAACATCTCATGGGGACCGTTTGGCATTGCAGAATGGTCCCTTCCCGAGTTCGCCCGTGCTCTGCGCGATGGTGTCTCGCCCGAAGGGCGGCACTATTATCCCGCCTTTCCTTATACTTCGTACAGCCGCATGACCGATGAGGATGTAGCCGATCTATATGCCTATATGGCGACCCTGCCCGCCGATCCGACGCCCAGCCGGGCGCATGACGTGAGCTTTCCCTTCACGGTCACGCGCGGCATCGGGATTTGGAAGTTAGCGTATCTATCCGACGATCCGATTCTTACCGGTGATATGGATGAGACTCTGTTGCGGGGACGTTATCTGGTGGAAGGACTGGCACATTGTACTGAATGCCATACCAGCCGTGATGCCTTGGGCGGTATCGACACGACCCGATGGCTTGCCGGTGCGCCCAATCAATCAGGCGACGGACGGATCCCCGACATCACGCCCGCATCACTTGATTGGTCGGTGGATGATCTGGTGAACTATTTCACCACCGGTTTTACGCCCGACTACGACAGTGTGGGTGGCAGCATGGCAGCTGTGGTTGGCAACTTGGGACTTTTGCCGGAAAGCGACCGCACCGCAATCGCTCTCTATCTCAAAGTCTTGCCAGCGCGCTAGGCGATCCCGAGTTGCCGGTGGCGTGCTGCACGCAGACGCGCGAAATCATCGCCCGCATGATAGCTTGACCGCGTCAGTGGCGTGGCGGACACCATCGCGAACCCCTTGCCATAGGCAGCTTTTTCGTAGGCTGCGAACTCGTCAGGATGCACGAAACGGTCGAGGCGGTGGTGCTTGGGTGTTGGCTGCAAATACTGCCCGATCGTCAGAAAATCGATATCTGCTGCGCGCATATCGTCCATGACCTGCATGACCGCTTGGCGGTCCTCGCCCAGCCCGACCATGATGCCCGATTTGGTGAACATCGACGGGTCCAACTCCTTGACCCGCTGCAACAGCCGCAGACTATGGAAATAGCGCGCACCGGGGCGTACTTCAGGATAGAGGCCCGGAACCGTCTCTAGATTGTGGTTGAAAACATCCGGCCGCGCTTCGACGACCTTTTCAAGCGCTTCCGGCGCGCACTTGATGAAGTCGGGCGTCAGAATCTCGATGGTGGTATCCGGCGCGCGGTGGCGGATGGCGCGGATGGTCTGGGCGAAATGCTCCGCGCCGCCGTCCTCCACGTCATCGCGGTCCACCGATGTAATCACTACGTGGTTCAGCCCCAGCTTCGCCACGGCATCTGCCACACGCCCGGGCTCGAACGCATCGAGGCCCTCGGGTGGCTTGCCGGTTGCGATGTTGCAGAACGTGCAGGAGCGAGTGCAGACCTCGCCCATGATCATCATGGTGGCATGGCCCTGCGACCAGCACTCCCCGACATTAGGACAGCCCGCTTCTTCGCAGACTGTCACCAATTTGTTCTCGCGCATGATCCGCGCAGTGTCCTCGTAGCCCTTGCCGCCCGGCGCGCGGACGCGGATCCAATCGGGCTTTTTGGGCTGGGCATTGTCGGGGCGGCGCGCCTTTTCGGGGTGGCGCTGCTCGGGAATCTTAAGATCGCGCATGGGAACCTCGTGTCTTGTTCCCTGCTTACCTACCACATTGCAGATGAAACAAAAGCCTTGCGCACCGCATTGCGGCTATGCGCCGCCATCCCTATCCAATGAACGCCCCGCTCGGATCGGCCTTCTCGGTATAATGCCGTTTCAATCCCATCAGGGCAATGCGCAGAACGATCTTGCCAGAGCGCGCAGACCAGCCAAGCGTTTTTTCCGCAGTCTCGAGCCCTTCCAGAAAACAGCAACAACGCAGGGTCACATCAGACAAGCCCGGACCGAGATCCTGCAACGCGGCGATGACGCGCTTGTGGGCGTTTTGAGTGGCTGTCGGGCCAACGCGAGGGACCGGTGCGCAGGAGCTCCTCAGCGTGATCAGGAACTGCTCCCAATTGGCCGAGACCTCAACGGCCATCTGTGCCATCTCGAAATCCTCGCGCAGCCGCTCCCCCGCTCTGACCAGATCATCGGTCAGAAACCGCTCTCCGTCCCGATCCCGCCGCCGGGCTAACGCCGCCAACGGGCTTTCAGCGAGGCCGTAGCGGATACGGCGGGGCGTTTCCCGAGCTTCTTCTGTCTCCGGATCTGCATTTTGCGAGGCCTGGGCGCTTTCGTTGCGCGCCATCATGTCGGCCAGCGCGCTGCGCCCACCCGCAGTGATCTGATACCGGGTGATGCGGCCAGTGCCGGATGCGGCGATCCAGCCCCGAAGGGCCATCGTCTCGACGATCCCGCGCGCGACCACGCCCGTGCGGGTGCTCTCTGCACCCTGCCCGTCGCGTACGATCACGGCCATTTCCATATCGGCGGCAACCGCCAAAATGGCCCGCGTCTCGCATAGTCTGCGCAAAACGCGCATGCCATGGGCGGCCATTTCGGCAGCGGCGGGCAGTTCGGGCGCAGAGGCCCAAGCCTGCTGTTTAGCCTCTTGTGTGTCTTGCGCGGCATCCAGTGTCCCAGTCTGCGTGCCTTGTACAGTCCCGCCAAGGGTCTTGAGCGCGCCATCCACCAGTGGATCATCGCGCAGCGTTTCCACGCGTCTAATCTGGCGTAGAATCGTCGACGCATGGCAGCCCTGTTGGCGCGCCAGTGCCCGGATAGGCACGCCCATTTCGGTGTGGTCGATGCAGTTCTGTACGGAGCGCGGTACCCAGCACGGCACATCCGTGCCGCTGCGCGCCGGTCCTGCTGTCGGTGCTTGAATCAGGTTTAGTGCCATCTGTCCCATGTCTGAGTGTCCCTCCTCAGCCTAATTAAGAATAGGTAAATACAACCTATGAGTGAATTGGTTACCTATTGGTTAAAATAGATTGTAGGACCCATCATTGTTCACAAAATATAAACAATCCTGAACCCGCCGAACGCTGCTTAGGACAGCCACGCAACACACGGAAAACTGTTGGATTATGGCAAAATCAAGGCAGGCACCCAGCCAAGCTTTCTCATCCCCGGAGTGACAGATCATGCAAGATATCCACAGCCTGTTGGCCAACCTTCACCGCCCCCGCCTTCTCATGCGCGCCGCGCGCATCGGCGCACAGGACTACCGTCGCACAGGTCATCTGCCGCGGCTTCTGGGCTATGGCGTGCTCCCGCGTCATGGCGCTGCCTTGATGCGTCTGGTGGATATGGAATCTGATCTGGAAGAGCAGCGTATTGGAGCCGATGCCTGCTACAGTCTTGTGCACCATGTCGATGTATTAATCGCGATCATCGGAGAAGCGCGTGCGCTGCGGGCCGCCACATCGGGCCCGCAGCAGGTTCAATTCTGAGCGGCATGCAAGATTACATGAAGCTATCGGGCTCCGCTGCTTTGCGCTTGGCTACAAAGGCATCGAGCGCTTCAAGAGTGGCAGGATCCATCGCCGGCTGCTGGTAGTCATTGAGCATCTTTTCGACACGAGCGGCGGCGAGGGTTTGCGTATCGCGCGCGCCCTCGTCTTCCCATGTTTCGAAGGGCTTGTAATCCAACAGATCGGACTTCCAGAACGATTGCTTGAAGTTCGCCTGGGTGTGCGCGCAGCCCAGATAATGCCCGCCGGGACCAACTTCGCGGATCGCATCCATCGCCTGCGCGTTTTCGTCGACCTCGACACCGCGCGCCAGATGATGCAGTGCGCCGAGCTGGTCGGCATCCATCACGAATTTCTCGAAGGAAGAGACCAGCCCGCCCTCCAGCCAGCCACAGGCGTGCAGCATGAAGTTTACGCCAGACAGCAACCCCATGTTGAGGCTGTTGGACGTCTCGTAGGCGGCCTGCGCATCGGGAAGTTTCGAGCCGCAGAAAGATCCCGCAGAGCGGTAGGGCAGATTGAGCCGCCGCGCGAGCTGTCCCGCGCCGTAGGTGATCATCGCCGCTTCCGGTGTGCCGAATGTGGGTGCACCGGAGTTCATGTCGATCGAGGTCACGAAAGCGCCCATGATCACCGGCGCGCCCTGCTTGATCAGCTGGCTGTAGGCGATGCCCGCCAGCGTCTCTGCGAGAACTTGTGTCAGCGTCCCAGCGACGGAGACAGGTGCCATCGCGCCGCCCACGATGAACGGCGAAATGATGCAGGCCTGGTTGTTGAGCGCGTAGACCTCCAGAGCCCCCATCATCACATCGTCGAACGTCATCGGCGAGTTGATGTTGATCAGCGACGTCATCACCGTGTTGTCCTGCACGAATTGCTCGCCAAAGAGCACGCCGCACATATCGACCGAATCCTGTGCACGGGAAGGCTCCGTTACCGAGCCCATGAAGGGTTTGTCGCTCAGGGTCATATGCGCATGCAGCATATCAAGATGGCGCTTGTTTACGGCGATATCTGTCGGCTCGCAGACCGTCCCGCCCGAATGGTGCAGCCATTTGGACATATAGCCTAGCTTTACGAATTTGCGGAAATCTTCCATCGTGGCATACCGGCGGCCGCCCGCGACATCTCGCACGAAAGGCGGACCGTAGACTGGTGCCAGTACGAGGCTCTTGCCGCCCACGACCACGTTTCGGTCTGGATTTCGGGCAACTTGAGTATAGGACGCTGGCGCAGTCTTGATCAATTCGCGCGCCAGTCCGCGGGGGATCCGCACCCGCTCGCCCTGCACATCCGCGCCCGCGTTGCGCCAGCGGTCCAGCGCGCGGGGGTTCTCGGGGAAGTTCACACCGATTTCTTCGAGAATCGTCTCAGCGTTGGTCTCGATGATCGACAGGGCCTCTTCTGTCAGGACCTCGTAATTGGGGATGTTGCGCTCGATATAGCGTGCAGTCTCGAAGGAAACCGCCGTGCGTTCCGCCCGCCGTGCCGCCCCGCCGCCGCCGCGCGCGCGTCTTACTGCTTCTGCCATGGTCCGTCCCTTTATGCGGTTGTTTGCATCGCAGTACCGCAATCGCCTGCGCCCTCTCGCGCGGATTGCGGCCATGCAGGTAGAAAAGCGACATAATCCCGACCGACGGTGTCATAAACCTGTCGCCGGAATTCGACGGGGCCAAAGCCTGCATGTCAAATCAACCTTGTCAGCCCCGCGCGCCGCGCATACTCAGGGAACATGACACAACATACCCATGACCGCCTCCTTATCATCGACTTTGGCAGCCAAGTGACGCAGCTGATAGCCCGCCGCCTGCGCGAGCTAAATGTCTATTGCGAAATTCACCCTTTCAATGCGGTAGACGATGCGTTTCTTGATGATTTTGCACCCAAGGCAGTCATCCTGTCGGGTGGACCTGCATCGGTCATTGATGCTGCCTCGCCGCGCCCGCCCGAAAAGGTCTTTGCCCTCGATGTGCCAATCCTGGGGATCTGCTATGGCCAGCAAGTCATGATGGAAATGCTCGGCGGTAAGGTCGAGACAGGGCACGGTACAAAGGAATTTGGCCGCGCTTACGTAACCCCCGCTGCCGCAAAAACCGAGCTGCTGGAGGGCTGGTTCCTGACAGATCGCGAGCAGGTCTGGATGAGCCATGGCGATCACGTCAGCCGCATCGCACCAGGCTTCGAAGTGTTCGGCACCTCGCCCAATGCGCCCTTCGCGATCACCGCAGACGAGAGCCGCAAATTCTATGCCGTGCAATTCCATCCTGAGGTGCACCACACGCCGAACGGTCTGAAATTCTACGAGAATTTTGTGCGTATGGCTGGTTTTACGGGCGATTGGACGATGAACGCCTACCGCGAGGAGGCGATCGAAAAGATCCGCTCCACCGTGGGCGAGGCCCATGTGATTTGCGGGCTGTCGGGTGGTGTCGATTCGTCGGTTGCCGCCGCGCTGATCCACGAAGCTGTGGGCGACCAACTCACCTGCGTTTTTGTCGATCACGGGCTGCTGCGCAAAAACGAAGCAGATGAAGTTGTCACGATGTTCCGCGACAACATGAACCTGAAGGTGATATACGCAGACGAGCGGGATCTGTTTCTGGGCGAGCTCGAAGGCCAATCGGACCCGGAGACGAAACGCAAGATCATCGGACGACTTTTCATCGACGTATTCCAGAAATATGCCAATCAGATCGAGGGCGCCGCGTTTCTCGCGCAAGGTACGCTTTACCCTGATGTAATCGAATCGGTTTCCTTCTCGGGCGGCCCTTCCGTCACCATCAAGAGCCACCATAATGTCGGCGGCCTGCCCGAAAAAATGGGCCTCAAGCTGGTCGAGCCGCTGCGTGAGTTGTTCAAAGACGAGGTACGCGTGCTGGGCCGCGAATTGGGCCTGCCGCCCTCTTTCATCGGGCGCCACCCCTTCCCAGGCCCCGGCCTCGCCATCCGCTGCCCCGGCGAGATTACCCGTGAAAAGCTCGAGATCCTGCGCGAAGCCGATGCGGTCTATATCGACCAGATCCGCAAACATGGCCTCTACGATGACATCTGGCAGGCCTTCGTCGCAATTCTGCCTGTGCGCACCGTGGGTGTGATGGGCGACGGGCGCACGTATGATTTCGCCTGCGCGCTGCGCGCCGTGACCTCCGTGGACGGGATGACCGCCGACTATTATCCGTTCAGCCACGATTTCTTGGGCGAAACGGCGACGCGCATCATCAACGAGGTGCCGGGGATTAACCGTGTCACCTACGACATCACGTCCAAACCACCCGGAACAATCGAATGGGAATGAAGTCGAGATCCGCTTCGGTTTCTAGTGGTATGCTAGAGCACCGTTTACTGCGTTGATTTTGAGTTAGAATTTATTCTAGGTTTTTTTGCGGGTCTTGGCGGCCTTTATCACCCTGAAGTCGGGTGTGGTGATCATGCCATGTTATTTCAGCATGAGACCCACCTCAGACTCTGATAAAAAACAGCTTTATGTATTCGTGAACCACACCGCGGGCACCCGTGGCGACCGCTTTTTTTCCTTCAGCGGCAGTGTCACGACCTTGCACCTCCACGTTCAATTCTCACTTGCTAGACACTCTTTGGCTTGGGAAATTTATCCTGCGATCCGGCCTCACCAAGCTGTACGTAGCGGTGCTACCAGTAATAGAATGTGGTGCAAGGAACGCTCAGCTTGGCCAATGTTTGACTTGCTGACAGCCAGCTTTCCTCCCTAATCGGCTGATCTCCCGCATGCAGAAGCAGACAACTTCATTCTTGGCCGCCTGCATCGTCGATCATGCTGCTTGAGAAATCGTAGTTCGGCGCTCTGCTGGGCCACCACTTCCTTTAAATCAGGGGCTTCACAACGCAAGTCTTTGACTTCTTCAGTCTTAGCCGCACGAGCCTCGCCGCGATCAAGTAGGCGCTTGCCAGCTTCCATGAAGCCCTTCAACCATCTGTATTTGATGCTCTGCGAGATCCCTTTCCCCTTCTGTCGACCTCCATTGAGCACGTAACGGTGCGCGCTCAAAAACATCTGATCATGCAGAATTAAAGCTTAGATGAACCCATAAGACAGCTGGCACCCCATTACTACCGAACTAGTAAATCTCAAATTTTCAGGTCAAGAGCATCCAAATTGTTCCCGGAAACAACCAGCCTGGCGCGGACGCCCTACGCTAGCGTATCGTCGCGAGCCGCAGAAAAATCGGCGTTGCTTAGCCGAAAAGCTCGAGCTTTAGCAGCGCCTGTCCGGAAGAGCGATCCATTGCAGCGAAGCTTCCCTCTCTCTCTAGACGAGTCGTACGGCTACTTTAAATTCTACTCACGCCCAGCGCGGCGAATTGGAAACTGAGATACCCCCAAAAGCAATCGCGTAAATGCGATCAGGTATGAGAACGATCAGCAGATGTCTGGCTAGCGCGCGATGTATGGTGTTGTTCTGCCCATCAAACCAACGCAACCAAAATCTCTGGCCTTCAATCCGTTGAAGGAAATGAGGTAGCGTCAATGCGAGGTGCTTGAGAGGACCATTGGAAAACGCGACCACCTCAGACGTACGCGATGCTCCAACGGTATTTACGATCTGCCTCGTCTCTTGCACCGTGGCAGACAAGACGAGGCGTGGTTTGGCAAAATTCGCGGCGGTTCCAAAACAGTCCAGCGAAATTGTGCCTGGGTCCATCCAATTCGCCTCACGAACGCTCGGGCATCCTCTCGACCGCGATGTCTTTCGTGTTTACCGGTTCGGACCAAGCCAATCAGTGACTGGCGTGGTTGCCTGTTATCCACATGATGTTACGCGCCGTGTCTTAACCGGACGCGCGGACGTGCTTCAGCTATTCGCTTCTTGCATGCGCCTCGCACTGCGCGCGAACAGCACGGAGTAGAACACAGGTGCCGCCACAAGAGTCAGGATCGACGCGAAGGCGAGCCCGCCCATGATAGTGACAGCCATCGATTGAAAGAAGGCATCCCAAATCAACGGGATCATGCCGAGGATCGTTGTTGCTGCTGCCAGAATGACCGGTCTCAGGCGCGACGTCGATGCGGTCACGATAGCATCGTTCAGCGGCAGCTTCGGCTGCTCGCGGCGCACGATATCGATCTCTTCGACGAGAACGATGCCATTCTTGATCAGCATTCCAGACAGCGACAGCAGACCCAGCAGTGCCGTGAAGGTAAACGGCAGCCCCGTTCCCAGGAGAGCCAGGCTGACGCCGTTCACCGACATCGGAACCAGAAGCCAGACGATCAGCGGCTGGCGCAGCGCGTTGAACAGCAGGATTGAGATCAGGACCATGATCAGGCCACTCAAAGGCAGCTGACCCGCAAGACTGGCTTGGGCATCGCGGGAACTCTCGTACTCGCCTCCCCACTCCATTTTGTAGCCCGTAGGCAGGGACATCTCCTCAACAGAGCCTTGAACGGTGGCCTGCACCTGCGCGGTCGTCAGACCCTTTGTAACGTCGGCGCTTGCGGTGATTGTATAGAGCCGATCCCGCCGCTGAACGAGGGTGTTCTGGGACTCAAACTCGAATCCGTCGATCAGCTGCTCGAACGGCACGACACTCCCGGCGCTTTCCGAATAGACGAGTTGATCCGTCAACGCGAATCCGGCGTCAGGGTCGGTCCGCACGACAATCGGTATTTGCCGCTCGCCGTCGCGGTAGATTCCTGCCGTGATCCCCTCGGTCGCAAAACGTAATGCCGTCGTGACATCGTCGCGGGTAATTCCCGCCTCTTGCGCACGATCGTTGGCGTAGATCGGGCGCAGCACCTGCTCCATTTCACGCCAGTCGACACGAGGCGCGATGATGTCATCCGATGCAGCCGTCAGGCGCTGGATCGCCTCGGCGGCCAGATCACGCAGGACCGTTGGATCCGCTCCGGAGAACCGGACCTCGATCGGGTTCCCGCCTCCGGGACCGAAGGCAAGCCGCTTTGCCCTGAATTCTCCCTGCGGTGCTGTCACGGCAGCAAAATCCTCCATTCGTGTGATCAGGGGACCGATGGTTTCTATGGTCTGGGTGCGCACGATGATATGGCCGTAACTGGGATTGGGGTCCTCGGCCTGATAGGTCAGCATAAAGCGCGAAGCCCCCTGACCGACAAACGCGGTCGCGGCGAGGACCTCCGGTTGCTCGGCAAGCCAGTTCTCGAAGATTGCCAGATCGCGGGACGTCTCTTGGATCGACGCCCCTTGAGGGAGTTTGTAGTGCACGAAAAACAGCGGCGTGTTGCTGTCAGGGAAAAACTGCTGCTTGACCTGTCCGAACAGCGCAAAACACACTACCGTCACTGCCAGTAACGCAGGGATCACGATCCACCAGATCCGCAGACAAAACCGCAAGATCCCGCCGTAGAGTCGGAATAGCAGCCCGCCATAGGCATCCTTTCCTCCCGCCTCGCCCCGCTTGAAGAAATAATGCCCAAGCAGCGGCGCCACGGTCAGCGCGAGGATCCATGACAACAGCAACGATATCGAGATCACGGCAAAAAGGGAAAACAGGAATTCTCCGGTCGCGTCCGGGCTGAGGCCGATCCCGGCAAATGCCATGATCCCGATCACCGTCGCACCAAACAGCGGTATCTGGGTTTTCTGTGCTGCGTCATCCGCCGCGTCGCGCGACGTCTTGCCCCGACCCATTGCAACCTGCATGCCCTCGGCGACAACGATGGCATTATCGACCAGCATCCCCATCGCAATGATCAATGCCCCAAGCGATATCCGCTCCATCTCAATGGAGAAGAGCGCCATGAACAGCAGGGTCCCTACGACGTTCAGCAAAAGGGTCGTTCCCACGACAATTGCCGCACGCCAGCCCATGAAGATCGCCAGAACAGCCACGACAATAGTGACCGACATCACGAGGTTTAAGACAAAGGCGTTGGACGCCTCCTCAACAACGATATGCTGGCGGTAGATAGGCTGAAGATCCACCCCAAGCGGAATCTGCGGCGCCAGTTCTGCCAGTCGCGCGTCCACACGCTTACCGACATCCACGATGTTTTCACTGGCGAGCCCGGCGACGCCAAGCGTAAACGCCTCTACCCCGTTGTGACGGATCAGCAGATCGGGGTTTTCTTCGCGGCCGCGAAAGACGGAGGCCAGATCAATCAGATTCAAGACGTTTCCGCCGACGCCTATGGTCAGGCCGGCAATCTCGGCAACCGTATCGTTGCCTTCCGGCCCTTGGATGAGGGTCCGACCCTCCAGGCCCTGAAGCGCGCCGCCTTCTACCACGTTATTTGCATCGGCAATCGCCGACAAAAAGGCAAGTGGAGGAATGCCTATGTTATTTCCGACGACCAGATCTGGTTCGACATAGATGATCTCATTGGGCACGCCCGATAAGGTGACATCTGCAACACCCTCGACACTCAGCAGTTCGCGCCGCAGAAATGTGGACAGATCATAGATCTCGGAGGCATCGAAGCTGGGTGCGGTGATCGCATAATAGATACCGAAGACATCCCCAAAACCATCATTGACGAACGGCGGGGTCGCGCCCTCGGGCAGGCGGGCCTGGCCAACCCGATTGCGCAGCTTGGTCCATATGGCGGGTAATTCCGATCCATCGAAGCGGTCCTGCATATCGATGGTGATGAAGGACAGCCCGGGTTGGTTCATGGAACTGATGGTCTTGACCTCGGCCATCTTCTGGATCTCGGATTCGAGCGGCTCCGAAATTTCACGGGCGACTTCTTCTGCGCTGGCACCCGGATATTCGGTAACAACGACAGCCGTCTTGATCGTGAAGGCCGGATCTTCGAGCCGACCAAGATCAAAGAATCCCCATGTCCCGCCAAAAAGGCAGATCAGCATCACCAGCCACGTGAGGATGGGACGGTCGATTGCGGCGCGGGCGATGTTCATGGCAGCGCTCAGTTCGAGAACCCGGTGAAGCGCCTGACGCGATCCCCCGGGGTCAGTTTTGCGGCACCGCCGGATACGATTTCCTGGCCTGCGACCAGCCCGCTCATTACCTGAACCTTGCCGAAATTCGTCGGCTGAATACCGACGGCAACCTCCGAAACCGTACCTTCGTTTGCGCCACTCGGGCTGTAGAGCATGACCGTTGTTGCACCATCGTTTTTCGTCATAATCGCAGAAGCCGGAATTTCCGGATAGGCCGTGCCGGAGTTGAACTGGACAAACACCCTAACGGACAAACCTGGAATAATGGGCAGCCCATCGGGCGGTGGCATGCCGAAAGTGATGGTCAAGGTCTGGCCTATCTCCCCAGTCTCGGCGTTAAACTCTCGAACCTCCAGGGGAAAGCGTTCTCGAGCAAAGGGAAACTCGGCCCAAACCTCGATGTCGGGATCCCACCCGGCCTGCTGAAAAAGGATTTCAGGCGCGTCGATTTCGATCCGTACTTCTGACATGTTGTGCAGTCGCGCAATCGTCTGACCGGGATCAACACTCGAGAAATTCGCGACGCTGCGCGAGGCGACCAAGGAATCGGACGGGGCCACCAGTCTTGCATCAGCGAGTGCACGTTCGGCTCGGCGCACGGCAATCTCAGACAGATTGAAGGCAGTTTCTGCGTCGTCGACACTGGTCTGGGCGACGACATTTCCCTGCAATTGCGTCAGTCGGCGCAAATTCCGCTCGGCCTGATCCTTTTGCAACACGGCCTGATCCATCGAAAGTTGGAAGAGTTCAAGGTCAAGCCCGGCGACCAGTGTCCCCTTTGCGATGAAGTCGCCTTCAACAATCGGGAGTTCGACGATTTGGCCGCCGACCTGAAACGCAAGATCTACGGTCTCCTTTGCGACGACCCTGCCAAAAAACTGCCTTGTGACGCTTGCGTCTCCCGCGGTCACCGTATGGATCTTGGCCAGGCCAACTGTATCCTGCGCCAATCCGATCGATGGGGCGGCAAGAAGGGACAGGAGTGCGATTATTTTAATGACGGGCATTCTTGTTTCCTTGTTTTTATTTGGCCGCGGTCCTTAGCGTCCTTAAATCGAAACCGAAAATCAGGTAGAGGCGCCAACACTAATACCAAAATGCCATCACCGGAATAGCGATGAAACTCGGGGCCCAGACGATTGTCCGTAACGTCGAGTTCCCCAACAGGTATTGGGGAATGTAGAACACGCGTGAAAGGTCCAACCGTTCGAGATATCCAAGGCAACCGCCACTGTCGCGAATTGAAGGTACATGATCGCACCTTTCTATAGGTTGCACAGCGTGCGGTTGATCCGGTACCCAAAAGGCCCGATACTGCGGTGCGGTCCGCTCATCGCGGTTCGAAAAGCTGTAGGCTGGCCCCGCACTCACGCCAGTATACCCCGCCTGTACGGCGACAACGCTGAATATCAGCAGGGCATAGATTATGATGCTCAAGGCCTCAATGGTCATGATAATAACATTCCTTCTCAAAAATGATGATTGGCAGTCATTGGCAATAGCGATCAGCAGTTCGGTTTGGTCCAAAGTCGCAGGGTGAGAGACTGCGTCTTCGGAGCCACAAAGGGTACATGCCCGACAGCGGTGCGTCCTGAAGAGCAGCGCCCTTAAAGGCACCGAAGTCTGCAAATGAAATGGCCGCGAAACCGGGCTTCTGGCTGGCGAGCAATGCGACGCTGCCTTTCCTGGCCACGAGTTTTCCGAGGCGCGCTAAAATGCAGTTAAAGGAGCCCTTGCTGTTGTCCGCCATGAACTTCATGACAGCCGAGTGGTCCTTGAGCATCTCAATGCTACAGGTGAAAATTGCCGCGAGAGGAGCGAAGATCTTCAGGATTGAATGATCGGACCCATCCGGTTCAGGTACAAGGAAATCCGACTGGAACAAATAGATCCTGTGCGATGGCTCCGTATTGAGAATAGGCCACAACTGCGCGACGAACTGTGTCATCATTCCCTTGTCATAGCCTTTGCCGTAGGTTCCAGCAGCACAGCAAATCACATGAGTTGTGTCTTTGACTGACTCCCGCAGAGCGGCGACATTCTCGAAGCGCCCCTGGACGACAATCAGCGTTTCACCTGCGATATCCAGCTTGCTCGGATCGCTCACCGGCGCGCCGACCTTTTGGCCCGGAGCCAAGGCAACCTGCAAAACGTCGCGACCTGTCTGGCCAGTTGCATCAAACACGCCGATGGTCACATCCGTCCCCCCTTGGGTGTTCATCTTGTTTCCTATCTACAGGACTTTTTTCTTGGATTGGGCAAGCATCACGCGGTGGTCCTACTGATGAAAGCGGCTGTTTCAGCGGCCAGCATCGGCCCTGCGTCTTCTTGTAGAAAATGCCCGGCGTTCTCTATAATCTTGTGCGGCTGTCCTTGGGCACCGGGCAACCGCCTTTGAAAGTCCGCCTCGCCTCCTTTGAAAGCGACATCCTTGTCAGAAAAAAGCGTCAGAAGCGGAAGGTCGACCTGCTCCAGCCGCGCCCATGCCGCCCGGTTCGCCACAGATTGCGGATCGTTGCGCCGGGTTGGTATCAGACGCGGAAAGGCGCGCGTTCCTGCCTTGTAGCGGCGATCGGGGAACGGTGCGTCATAAGCAGCCTTTTCCGCCGGATCTAATGTGCGCGACGTCATGCTGTTCACGATGCTACCTATTGGAAACCAAGGTGAATAGCGCGCGAATGCCTGCCAGGCCGTGACCGCAAAAGGTGTTTTGTCCCAGCCTTCGGGCAGGCCACTGTTGGCGACGATCAGCCGCGCGAACCGGTCCGGCTGCGCCGCTGCGATCCTCAGACCCAACAGCCCGCCCCAGTCCTGACAGAAGAGTGTGATGTTCTTCAGACCCAACTGATCGATGAACTGCGTCAGCCAGTCCAGATGCCCCGCGTACGTGTAATCAGAGGGACGTCCGGGCTTGTCGGAGCGGCCAAAGCCGATCAGATCAGGCACGATCACGCGGTAATCGGCTGCCAGAAGGTTCGGTATCATTGAGCGATAGAGATAGGACCAGCTTGGCTCTCCATGCAAAAGCAAGATTGTCTCACCGACATCGCCTTCCACCTCGTCCAGATAATGCATCCGCAAGGGACCCAGTCGCTGGTCTTGCACATCTAGGTAGTTTGGCGTGAAACGGTAATCCGGCAGCCCTTCGAAGCGGGTTTCGGGCGTCCGCCAGATGTTGGTGCCATCGATCTCCCTGATCTTTGTCATCTCAAGAACTCCCGACATGCCAGAACTGAGGGAGACGTTTCAGCGATGTGCATTTTCGCCCCCAGTATTCCTATCAGGGGCAAGATCATGGCGTTCAGATATAGGCAAAATATTGACTTTATTGTAAAATACTTCTGTGCAAGAGATTTTAAGCCCTGCATTGAGGTGCCGGAATTGCGGCGGCGGCTAACAGATCTGCAGGAATCCCGATCCCGGCTTCTGTTCGCTCGGTGATTTTTTTCCTTGGGCCGTTTCGGGAAAGCCTGCGGCCATAAAATGGCAACCGAGAAAAGTCCGGAGCTATCAAGAGTTCTAAGTGTATCGGTGGCCATCTGGGACGGACTTTCGTGAAAAAGATCTTATAGGAGAGGGTTTGTTTCAGAGTGCGCATCTCAGCGCATCGCAGGGCGCGCGCTGCCCCGAAAATGCCCGAACAGTCGGACGAGGATGTAAAAATGGCTCAACAGCAGGATCGGCGCGAAGATCACGAGGAAAAACCACATCGTGCCGATCGGTGAGATGACCACACCGGCGTTCAGCGCGGTTGGGCCGATGGTGATGAGATCCGCGATTCCTACGATCGAAAACAACACAACCAATGGCACGACAAACCGTGAGCCAACGGTAATCGCGACAACGGCGACCAACGCACTGATCCCTGACGCAAGATCGCCGTAAGCCATGATCCCAAGCGCATCGCGCGACACTGCCGGGTCGACCTGCCCCGTCACCAGAAGCGCAAGGCCGAGATACCGAAAAATATGCACCATCAGGAACGGTGTCACCGCCGCCTCGAACGTCTGCTCCCGAAGCCATGGTTGCAAATATGTTCGATAAATCAGCAGATATGCGGCGATGGCCATAGAAAACTGTATTGCAAGATAGCCATAATCGTTCATGTCAGAAATCCTGTAACTGGCGGGTCAGGTGGTGCTTCCCTCCCCAGTGCCGATTGGTCGGGAGCTAGGCGAATTTCACGCTGTCACCCAGCGGCAGGGTGCGAATGCGTTGGCCGGTTAGGGCAAAGATGGCATTGGCAAGTGCGGGGGCTGCACAGGGCGTTCCGGGCTCGCCGATGCCCCGAATGTGAGGCGCGTTCTCAAGAATGCGGGTCGTGATACGCGGGGCCTGATACATCCTGAGCGGCGTGTAGCTGTCATAGTTCCCCTGCTCGACCCGGCCGTGCGACACCGTGATCTTTTCCCCGATTGCTGCACTCAGACCAAAATTGACACCGGACATCAACTGCGCATCGAGGTTGCGTGGATCCAGCGCTACGCCGACATCTGCCACCACCCAGACATCCCGCACAGCGATGCCTTCGGCGGCATCTTCAATCTCGACGATCTGCGCGATAGGCACCCCAAATACGACCGCGAACGCAACCCCTCTGGCGCGCCCCGCGCCGGCGGCCACGCTCCAGCCTGCCATCTCGGCCGCTGTCTCCAACACGGTGCGGCTTGGGGCATCTGTGATCAGGTCCAGTCGCATATCGATGGGGTCGCGGCCTGATGCAACGGCCAATTCGTCCATCATAGATTCGTGGAAGAAAGTGTTCTGCGACGCCCCTACAGACCGCCAGAACCCCACGGGCAGCAGAGCATCGGCCTTGTACGTCGTCACGCGGTAGTTCTCGATCCCGTATGGCTGATCCCACAGAGCCTGGCCGATCGTGAAGTCGGGCACAAACTCGGGGATAGCGGCAGGCGCACCGCCCCGCGCACTGATGCCACTGAGGATCGAAGGCGACGCGGTCGAAATATCGACGGCGATAGGCACACCGCCGCGCATGGCGGCGCGGAAGCGCCCGATGGCGGCGGGCCGGTAGGGGCCGCTTCTTGTGTCGTCCTCACGCGGATAGGTGATCAGGACCGGAGTGCCTTCCATCTGCGCAGCCACCTTGGCGGAGATCTGGACAAAGTCCATCTCGCCCCGCCGCCCGAAACCGCCCCCCAGCAATGTCGTCGTGATCGTAACAGCATGCTCTTCGATCCCGGCGGCAAAGGCGGCCTCACGGCGCGCGATAGTCGGGCCCTGCGTACCTGTCCAGATCTGCAACGCACCGTCCTTCATGAAAGCTGCGGCACTCATGGGCTCCATCGTGACATGCGCGAGGTAGGGAACGCGGTATTCCGCTTCGATCACATCGGGCCCCGCAAGACTGGCCTCCACATCGCCATCATCCCGCTGGCGGCTGTTTTGCTGTTCGGGGCGGAAGGCGGAGGCGATCACTTCAAAATGCGTTTCGCTTTGCGCCGGGTAGATCGATGGCGCCCAATCATAGGTCACTGCGTCGAGCGCCTGCATCGCAGTCCAAGTCGTTTCAGCCACAACCACAACGCCGTTTCCGATATCAAGGACTGCATCGACACCCGACATGGCAAGGGCATCCGTCGCATCGAAACCCCGCAGCATGGTGCCCAGATGGGGGCTTCGGCGCACGGCCCCGAACCGCATGCCGGGCAGCCGGATGTCGATGGCATAAACGGCAGTCCCTGTTGATTTCGCCACCACATCAAGGCGGTCTTGGGACTTGCCAAGGATGCGCCATTCAGTGCGCTGACGCAGATCGGTAAGGTCTGGTGGGTCGATCGCAGCGGCCTCCACCGCCAGATCAGTATAGGCCAACCGCTCGCCATCTGGCAAAACGACGGCCCCCGCCCGTGTGGTCAACAGCGCCAAGTCCAACCCGGTGCGCGCAGCGGCGGCAGCTTTGAGTGTTTCGCGTGCCACGGCCCCTGCCCTGCGCATCTTGACATAGGCGTCATGCGTCGAGGTTGATCCACCGGTAATTTGGTAGCCAAGGAAAACAGCAGGGATATCACGCTGTGCGCGAGCGAATTCGGCCACAGCCCCGGTATCGGTTGCAGGAAAGGGATACCCCTCCTCGATCACTCCACCGTTGAAGTAGGCGGGCGACGGGGGTCCGTGTTCGGTCCGGATATCGGTAAGTTCAACGTCCAGTTCCTCGGCCACCAGAGCGGCCAGCGTCGTGTGGATGCCCTGCCCCATCTCGGCGCGGGGCGTAATCAGGGTGATGCCATCAGCCGTGATCTTAACATAGGGCGTCAAAGCCGCCTCACCCGCCCCGAGATCCGCAATCATCGGGTTTTCCAATTGAGATTGATAGGTTCGGACCCCAAAAACCACGCCA
>Ga0306910_1000054_pt1 | contig 78329 bp, 80 predicted proteins | sample AntRauMFilla2698_FD_190438 | JGI IMG/M metagenome (GOLD analysis project Ga0306910, IMG submission 190438) | Saline lake microbial communities from Rauer Islands, Antarctica - Metagenome Filla 2 #698 (v2) (version 2) | ecosystem: Environmental > Aquatic > Non-marine Saline and Alkaline > Saline ... | reverse complement strand
TATTGTAAAAAAAATAATCATGCCACCTTAGCTCCCTGAAGTACCGGGACTACAGGGCAGGCAGTTGGTAGAGCAGAACATAGAGAGGGTCATTTGAAAAAACGTTTATTGTAAAAAATAATCATGCCACCTTAGCTCCCTGAAGTACCGGGACTACAGGGCAGGCAGTTGGTAGAGCAGAACATAGAGAGGGTCATTTGAAAAAACGTTTATTGTAAAAAAATAATCATGCCACCTTAGCTCCCTGAAGTACCGGGACTACAGGGCAGGCAGTTGGTAGAGCAGAACATAGAGAGGGTCATTTGAAAAAACGTTTATTGTAAAAAAAATAATCATGCCACCTTAGCTCAGTTGGTAGAGCAACTGTTTTGTAAACAGTAGGTCGTCGGTTCGAGCCCGACAGGTGGCTCAGTATTAGAATTTTAAATTTTAAATTTTAAATTTAAATTCAATTTAAAATTAATAAATTTCGAATTTTAAAATTATATCATTGAGATTTGATTAGAAATTAGAAATTGAATATTGAAAATTTGAGCGCTTTTTATTAGCGCGAGTATTGGGTCGGTGGCAGAGCGGTCAAATGCATCAGACTGTAAATCTGACGACTTCGGTCTACGGCGGTTCAAATCCGTCCCGGCCCACGTAAAATTATGAGCTTTGCGAATAATTTTACTCGAGTCGCGTGATAATTTGTTCAAGCAGATTATTTTACGCGAACACGCAAACAAGCTCATAATCACGTGGCTCACCACGTGAGAAATACACAAGGCACAAGACACAAGTGTCCAAACAAATTTCAGTAATCAATATTCAAACTGATCTGATTATTGGAAAAATGTTTATTGAACTTTGTTTGTTTTGTGTAACTTGGTATTTGATTATTTTATAATATGGTCTCAGTTTAACAATTTAACAATATAACAATTTTAACAATATAAATAAATATATGGCTAATGAAAATTTGGTAAAGATGAGATGTAATGAGTGTAAAGGAATTAATTATTACACTGGTAGAAATAAGAAGAAGATCAAAGAAAAACTATCAATGAAAAAACATTGCAAATTTTGTAAAACCCATACTGTGCATAGTGAGATGAAGAAGTAAATCATCAAAACATTTAAGCATATAAACACTAAAGCATCGATTTGTTTTTGGTTTTATGTAGAAGTAATCGCTTGGCGGGCCCTGTCGCTCGCGAGCGACAGGGCGGGTGTCGTATAGTGGTAATACACCGGTCTCCAAAACCGGCGACGGGAGTTCGATTCTCTCCACCCGTGCAATTTCATTAAAAAACGCTTATCTAAAGCGTTTTTTTGACAGCTTTTTTTGCTTATGTTGACAAATAGCATATTTAGATGATGTTCTTATTTATCGTTCTTCTACAATTCATTGGTTAAATAGCGCGATAATATTATCGTTAAGCGTAAACCAAAAAATACAAAAGGAGGTTTTTATATACCTAGAATAAAGTGGTTATCATTTTTTTCAAACCTATGTATAACGGAGGCAACAATGAAAAATAATGAAGAAAAAATAACTTTTCCGGCTGGGATAGTTGTTCTTCAATCAGTGAATGATAACGAGCATTGCGTTGCTGTTGTGGTTGGGGATCACATGATGGATCGACTCAATGGAGTAAATCTCAAACTTTTCAATACTCAGCATGACAGTGGGGAGTATCACATTTTGCTTGTACTCAGCTACTTCAAGACCGATGATGATCGTTGGTCGACATTCGCGCAATCCGGCGCATTTCAATTTCCGACATATATCACTGAAGCAAAGAGAACAGCAACTAAGGCTGATCTGTCCGCTGAAACCTTTTTACTCCTCAGGCACAAGCGTGAAGGACCTTCTCGAGGATTGCACTCTAGAAGGCTCCATGCTTGCATGTTCGGCTTTATGAATAAACAACATGAAGCGCTAGAGCTCGTGGCGCTGGTCGATCATTATGCTAACGGTGGTACCATAGAAAATATACCTGAATGGATAATGCCTTATTGTTCAGCTATAAAGAAGAGAATTATGGCGGAGCTGGCGATTGCCTGTCCGATGTAATCAACAACTCAAAGCTATAAAAACTAAATCAAGATAGGGGGGATCTGTTAAAAAAAACGGAACCCCCTTTTTATTTACTCATTAGCCTACTATCAGCTCCAATTTTAAACAAGCTGGCTTCCAATTCTTCAATAATACACCTAGCCCGTGTCACGTCGCTCGCGAGCGACGTGACGTGTCACTTCATTTACGAATGACGTGACGTGCCATTTTAAAAACAGCTTTTCGAAAGGAAGCTGTTTTTGCTTGCCGCGTGGGAGCGTAGCGACTTTACGTGGTTTTTTAATATAGCTGTTTTGGTATAGAATAGAGGTAAGTAATAATTTACGTAAAGTATTACGTACTTAAAGAATAACATAAAAAAATATGCCTACACAAAAAGTGGTGGTTAAAAAGAGAGGAAATAATTTGATAATTAGTGATTGGAAGAAATAGATAAATTTCCTAGGACCGTCCTAGTTATTTACCGTCATAGTTATTTAATATTACCTAACTTATATTCATTTTATATGTAATAAGGAAAAAGCGAGTTTACTAATTTGTTGACATGTAGTTTTGATGTTAATATTTATGTATAATAATTTTTTTAAAGAGCAGGGGAGGATGCTGTTTATTTTTAATTAAATGAAAGATAAAATATGCAATTGTAGGGATTTATTCTGTAAAATTAAAAAGAAGAAAAGATATTATTTTAAAAAAATCAGGAAAGATGGTGGATTTAATTTATTTTTGCGTGCTGTTGTTGCTCAGATTCTATGGTTAACAATCATATATAATGTTGGAATATTGATGATTCCAACTAAAGACTATTTTCTTTCTAATAACATACTTATATATATATTTACAAGTATTACCCTAGTGCTTAATGTTGCGGGGGATGGTATTTTGAAAAGTATTAACTACTATGCTAGTGGTAAGTTTTTTCATGATTTTGATATAAATTTTTTTAAATAAATGGATATTTTCATTGCTCATTACTGTGTCAATTGTTATATTTGTAAACAACTCTAATCTAAATAGTCTCAAAATATATGACAGAAAAAAATAATAAAGGAGGAAATTTTGGCGTAACAATTTTTCTACTTCTTTTATCAGGAGCACTACTTTTTTTCTCCGTGAAGCAAAAAAAGGAGTTAGAGAGTAGTAAGGAGGAGCTGGCTAAACAGATAAGTGAGCAAGTATCGGAAGATATTAAAAAAGAGATATTGGACAATGAAAAAGGAGGGGAAAAATCAAAATTTCCAGATTACGATGCGATAAATGGAAGTAATCCCGACTCGAAAATTAAAAATATCAATATATCTTCTGACTATGTGAATAACAAGCCAGCAACCATAGATTTTGATGGTGTTAGAAAAGATTATATCGTAAAGGGTCAATTTTCTAGAGCATATTTATGTCTGGATGCTTTTGTGGATAATAATAGACCGTTGAGGTCGTGGGATGATATTTATTTTACAATAAACGATATGGGAGGACATTTAATTCCAGATGAGAATGCACTTCCTGTTCCATCTGGCGATAGTTCGAAATATTTATATAATCTGAATTCCATTTCTTATTTTCCGAGAATTCAAGACAAAGAGCAAAACAAGAATAAAAAGGATAATATGAATCTCTTTTGGATGCTTCAGGATGGAAATAATCTAAGTGTTCATGTGTCAATTTCGTCTAATCGTCCGGGTCGTGTAATAAATGAGGCCTCAATTTATTATGAATGCCTTGAAGGTTCAAGTTGTTCAATAGAGGAAATAAATAGATAATAAATATGGGTAAGGTTACATTAACACTAGATGATTTTTTGGTAGATAAAAGAGATAAAAAAGATCTAGTTGCTATCATAAATAAGTTTCAGGTAAAAAGTGAAGTTTGCGAGTGCGACACTCATGCTAAGGGAGGAATCAATTGGTTTCCTACTGACGCCATCCTTTTAGTAGTGGGTTTAACAGCTGCTGGTTTTTTTGCTGAATTAGGGAAAGATCTCTATACTCAACTTAAAAATAAAATAAAAGTAATGTTGTCAGCACAGAAGTCATATGGTGAAATGATAGAGTTTTTTTATATATCTTTTGAGCTAGACAATATTAACCTATATTTCAAATTTGATAAAATAACATCTTATTTAGTCGAAAATTCTTTTGACAAGATATTCTCTGATTTTGATTTAATAGAAAAAGAGGTTAAAAGACTTATTGATTTTAGACCTAACAAGATAACAGGAGAGTTTAACAGTATTACTTTTATTTTTGATGATGAAGAAAATAAGTGGATAATTGCACATTTTAATAAGCACCCTTAATTTTTTTTTATGATTAGTAGTGAGCAATTAAAAGAATTTAAGAAAATATATAAAAAGGAATTCGGTGAAGATATTTCTGATGAGGATGCTTTGGAGTCAGCTACTAAACTAATTGAGATGGTTAAACTTATTTATAGGCCAATTAAAAAGAGTGACTATGAAAAATACAACAAAAGGCAAAAAGAATGATTTAGTTTCTTGGGTTCAAAAAATCACAAAAGAGAAAGAGGGAAGAGAACTTTCATATGAAGAAGCTAGGGAAGGAGCTGATAATCTCGTAGGATTTTTTGATTTACTCTTTAAAATTGATCGAAGAAATAGCAATAAGAATAATATTAAAAATAATTAGGAATATTTTTATGGAGAAGGTAGGATTTATAAAAAATTGGAAGGCTCTGCAAGAGGATTATAGGAGTAGCCACTCCGGTTTTGAAAATGAAATTGGTAAATTTTCAACTTATATAGATAAGCTCCCTAATTCCAACACCGTTTTAGGTTTTGTTGGTAGGTTTGGCAGTGGAAAGAGTAATTTATTAGAAGGCGTGAAAGCTAAGGGTGCTGAGAAAGTGAAATGGATTCAATTTGATGCCTGGAAGTATCCAGAAAGAAATAATTTGTGGGAAAATTTTACACTGGAAGTTGCTGAAGGATTATTTCCGAAACAATATAAAAAATTTTCAAATAAGTTAATCGGAAAAATACCCTTGAAGGAAAAAGTAAACTGGTTAGTTGATTCGCTGAGTGGATTGTTTAATATTTTATATGCAGGATCTGGTATAGTTCCAAGCATAGCTTGGAAACTATTTGGTGGATATAAACAGAATGACTCTCTCAAACGGCTTCGTGATTTTCAGGCTATAACAATAGAAATATTTAGAAAATATACCAAGGAAACTAATAACTCTGTTTATATTGTAGTTGAGGATATTGATCGTTCTAATGATGCGGGAATATTTTTTTTGGAGACTTTAAACTACTTATTGAGAAATAATAAGTTCTCGCAAAAAATTATAGTCATTATCCCAATCGGTAGTCCGGAATACTCCGGCAATATTGATTCGTATTCAAAATGTTTGGATTTTATTTATTTTTCTCAATTGCCTAGGCCTGATATTAAAAAATTTATCCAAGAAGTTTTTGATGAAAAAATTTTTTCTATTGATGAAATTTCAAGGAAACAGATAAATAGATTTTTGGTAGAGATTATTGATCTTCCTGATGGCAATATGAGAAAAATTAAGCTATTGCTTAGAGATGCTGCTATTATATACTCGAAGCTTTCTCAAGGGAAAGAAAAAGAAAAGTATGATTGGAGAATGGTCATTGCTTTTGTTGCTATGAAATACTTTAAATATAACCGAGAAGGATATACTGGAAGTTATGCTCAGTTTTTTCAGAAAAGTCATATGGAATTTACAAATCCATTTCCAAGATTATTTCTAGCAATAGTAAGGAAAGTAGAGGATTTGAATCCAACCCAAGGGGAATATGTTATAAGATTTAAATTTGATGAATCTGTCAATTCTAGTTTGCCTGTAGTGATAGCGCCTGAACACAATCAACAGGTAGAGGGTAAAATAGGTTTACATTACAAAGAAATAATGGAAGTAAATTAAATTTTTATTTTATCAAAACCTTAATTTTCTCCATTTTTTCTTCAATACTTTCCCAATTTTCTAAAATATTGGTTCGAAGCTTGAACCCTAGCCCGTGCAAATTAAAACAGCTTTTCGAAAGGAAGCTGTTTTTGCTTGCCGCGTGGGAACGTAGCGACTTTACGTGGTTTTGGGAATATAGCTGTTTTGGTATAGAATAGAGGTAAGTAATACTTTATGTAAAGTATTACGTACTTAAAAAATAACATAAAAAAATATGCCCACACGAAAATTGGAAGATAAAAACATTAGAAAACTTACCAAAGTCGGTAAGCATTCAATTGCTGTTACTTTACCGATTGAAATCGTCCGTGAATTTGGATGGAGGGAGAAACAAAAAGTGGTGGTTAAAAAGAGAGGAAAGAATTTGATAATTAGTGATTGGAAAAAATAGATAAATTTTCTAGGACAAATTTCCTAGGACCGTCCTAGTTATTTTCTAGGTATTATCTATATAAATATTAACCTTGATTTTATGGAAAAATCTATTACAAAAAAACAACTAGCTGTTATTTTTGGTGGGCAGTCCGGTGAGCATGAAGTCTCCTTGAAATCGGCTAATCAGGTGATGGGTGCGCTGGACAAAAACAAGTATGAAGTTATTCCCATCGCTATTACTAAATCCGGGTATTGGCTAGTGGGAAACGAGGGGCAAAAATATTTGGAGGATAATTTGGAGAAAGCTGCTCAAGAAGGCGGGGTAGAGAAGGAAGATTCCTTTGAAGATATCGGCAAGCTTCCGGAAAAATTTCCACCAATTGATTTGGTTTTGCCGATAATGCATGGAACATTCGGGGAGGATGGGAAACTGCAAGGTGCGCTTGAAATGCTGGGACTCCCATATGTTTTTTCAGGAGTCTTGGCGAGTGCTTTGGCTATGAATAAACGTAAGACCAAAATTATCGCTAAAGCAGCGGGACTGAAAATTGCCAAGGACGAAATGATTTCAAAAAATAATAAATACAACGTGGAAAAAATCATTGCTAAATTAAATTTTCCAATCGTTATAAAACCGACAGAGCTTGGATCATCAGTTGGAACAAATCTGGCTACTTCCAAAGAGGAATTGGTATCCGGGATAAAGGAAGCTTTAAAATACGGAAACGAAGTTCTTCTGGAAGAATTTGTAAAAGGAAGAGAACTGACTGTCTCTGTTATAGGCGATAAATTTCCCAAGGAGCTTCCGGTTATTGAAATTGTCCCTAAAATTTCAGACTGGTTTGATTACCGTGCTAAGTATGAAACCGGCGGTTCCAAGGAAGTTTGCCCAGCGGAAATTCCGGATGACGTCCGAAAAAAAGTTCAGCGTTACGCAGTTAAAATTTTCAAGACAGTGGGGTGCTTGGATCTTTCTCGAGCGGACTTCATTTGGAGTACGTTGGACGACAAGTTGTATTTTCTAGAAATTAACACCATTCCCGGTATGACCGCCACCAGCCTTACCCCTCAATCGGCTGCCGCAGCTGGGATGGAATTTTCGGTTTTTTTGGATAAATTGATCGAGTCGGCGCTTAAGCGTTATGCGAGAGAAAAGAAATAATGAGTAATATTAAGGGAGATGAAATTATATTTTTAAAGTTAAATCAGGAACATAGGCATATTCCTTTTTATTTATAAAATAGTTCTAACATCCTTGACTACGACGTGACGTGTCACTTCATTCGCGAATGACGTGACGTGCCATTTCAAAAACAGCTTCTCGAAAGGAAGCTGTTTTTTGTTGTTGGCATGAGGGGTAAATAAGTTTTTGTGGTAAAATATAATAAATAATTAAATATTTAAAAATTATGACAATTATAGATTTTTTAAAAGTATATCTAGTAACAGTTCCTGTTTTTTTCGTTATTGACCTCCTTTGGTTGGGCGTGATAGCGAAAGATATTTATCAAAAATACATAGGACACCTAATGAGATCAGCGACTAACTGGCCGGTAGCTCTTCTTTTCTACTTACTCTTTATTGTTGGTTTGGTTATTTTTGTAATTTACCCGGCTATTCAGAGGGGTTCTTGGACTTATGCCTTGGTCTATGGTGCAATGTTCGGGTTTTTCACTTATATGACATTTGACTTAACAAGTTTGGCTGTGCTGAAAGATTGGCCTTGGCAAATCGTAATAGTTGATATTATATGGGGAGTTGTTTTGTCTAGCTCCGTTTCTGTTATTGCTTATTTTATTTTTAAAAATTTTATTTCATAATTATATGAGTATTATTTTTATTCAAATTATTTCTTTATTTATCTTTATCAATCTTTTTTATTTATTTGCGATAATTAAAAAAAGAAATGATATTGCTGATGTGGCTTGGGGACTTGGCTTTATCTTGCTTTCTGGAATAACTTTGATTTATAACTACAACCTGGAAAGCATTTTGGTTTTTGCGTTGGTTTCTTTTTGGGGAATTCGACTTTCTAGTCATATATTGAAAAAGTTTCTAAAGAAAGATGAGGAAGACTCAAGATATAAAAAGTGGAGATCTGAATGGGGAGCGTATTGGCCTCTGTTTTCTTGGCTTAAAGTTTTCATGCTGCAAGGAGTGCTTTTATTTGTTGTGGCGGCTCCGATAATCACACTGGCACAAGAGAAAGATGTAAGTGTTAATTTTTGGACATATCTAGGTGTGGCTGTCTGGGTTTTTGGAATAACGTATGAAATAATCGGAGATAGGCAATTGAAAAAATTTATTTCAAATAAAAAAGATAAGAATAATAAAATAATGAAAAGCGGTCTCTGGAAATATTCGCGGCATCCTAATTATTTTGGAGAGGCGGTTCTCTGGTGGGGTATATGGCTGATTGCTTTCGGGGAGTATTTTTGGATTTCCATAGTAGGACCTTTGACTATATTTTTTCTTCTTCGTTTTGTCTCAGGTGTTCCGATGGCTGAAGAGGGCTATAGGAAAGATGAGGAGTTTCAAGAGTACAAGAAAAAAACACCAGCTATGTTTCCTAACTTTTTGATAAAATAATAAATAAAACGGATAAAAATAATTTTTGTGATTTTTATTGTAAATTAAAGAATTATTTTGTTTTAAATGTTTTATCCTGGGAATATTTTGATTTTATGAAGTTGACTTTTTGCTGAAATTGTGACAGCATTAACACTGTTCTTTGAGAAAAAAATAGTCTATGTGTAGTAGAGACTCATGGGTAGATAAATAAGAAAAGGAGCTGAAAATGAATATAAACGGAGTCCTGAATGTTGATTGGTCGCCGCTTCTTCCTAAGTCGGCTCCCAAAGTAACTCTTGTTGATTTGATACCGAAACCGAAAAATAACGCTATTGGTAATCTTCTTAGCAATATTCAAAAAATCAACGATATTTATTTGCAATTTAAATTTGGTAAAGTAGCTCTGTTTCAAAACAATGCGGCTGTATCTAGTGATATCGACTACGGACACTACCTCCAGTTTCCTAATAGTAGGGTCAAGGCTTTGTCTATGTCCATAGTCAATCGAGCAGACTCAGATGATACCAAGGCATGGAAATTGTTGCGTTGGGTGGAAGATAATATCCAATATGTCCCGGATATCAAAAACTATGGACAGGATGAATATTGGGCCTTGCCCGTAATAACTCTAAATAAGAAGAAAGGAGATTGTGAAGACGGTGCTTTTTTGCTTGCAAGTCTGATGTTAAATAATGGCGTTGACCCCGATAGAGTTCGCGTTTACGGAGGATTTGTATCAGCAGGAACGAACGCTTCCACAGGAGGTCATGCTTGGGTTGCATATAAAAGGGAAATAGATAACGATTGGGTTGCTCTTGATTGGTGTTACTATCCCACAGAAGAATTGGTTAGCGATAGGGCCACTTTAGAAGAGGATTTGAGATATCTAGATGATTATTTCTATGTCACTCCTTTTGAAACGGTTGATGCTACATACATGAACACTATTCGAAATCTTTTCCAGGGAGCGATTAAAGCTTATACAAATAAGCCGCAACAAGAATTTACCATAGATATAAGGGTATAAAAAGGAGGAGCCTTTATTATGATACGAGAAAATGTTAAATTGACTTTTGATCCAAGTTGTTCTAAGGAGAAAATGCAAAAAATATTTTTCGATAATCTAACGCGAACTATCTGGCTAGCTGGAAAAGATGGGCGTATTACGGAAGATTATTTTGATGACTGGGTTCTATTTTGTGCAGAAGAAATATCTAGAACCATAGAAAATCAGGGAAAGCTGACTTCTGAGCGTCTTTTTCTTATTTTAGAGGGTAAGATAATTGGTTCAGAAGAGCAGGAATTTGCCGAAGCTTTGCTTCCTTTCGTTCTGGGAGAGAAAAATATTAGTTACGAGATTATTGAGGGGGATGATTAGGGCAAAGTTTTCTTTGTTTCACAAAGGGTCGTTGGATAATTTTCCGACGACCTTTTAAAATTATGAAAATTACGAAATTTGACAAAAAATAAAGTTAATGTTATTAATTAAGCGTAAATAATTTTTGAATACTTATGAGTATAAGTAGATATAATCAGTTGAATAAATATACGGCGACCATTTTTAGAAATGGGATGTTTTGTGTCGCTCCAAAAAACAACATTTTATTCAGCTGTAATTATCTAAAAAATAAGTATTTAAATTTACTTAAATAGAATCAAACAAACTCAATATTTTAGATAAACTCAGTTGAATAGAAAACTGAGTTTTTTTATTCTGCGAGTTTTTTGAAAAGTTAATTCGGGGTATTGTTTTTAAGCCAAACCCCTACCCAAACTTCCCCTTATCCAAGGGGAGGGGGCAAAAGAATAATTAAGAGGAGAAAATTATGGAAAAGAGAAATGTGAATTCAAATATTTGGAAGCTATACGTGATAAGGGCAGTCACTAGTTTTATGCTGATAATGCCAATAATTACAATATTTTTCAAAGAAAATGGTCTATCTATGCGCGACATATTTGTGTTGCAAGCATTTTTTTCTGTAGCTGTGATATTTTTAGAGATTCCTTCAGGGTATTTTTCAGACAAGGTAGGCAGAAAGAAGACGTTAATTGTCGGTTATTCATTGGCTATCTTGGGTTATGCTATTTATTCTTTTTCTTATGGTTTTTGGGGATTTCTTTGGGCAGAAATTATTTTGGGATTTGGTTGTAGTTTCATTTCTGGTACAGACTCAGCGCTTCTTTATGATACTCTGTTAGAGACCAAGCAGAAATCAAGGTATACAGAGTTGGAAGGTAGAAGATACTCTTTGGCAATGATTTCAGAGAGTTTGGCAAGTGTCATGGGCGGTTTTATGGCTGTTTTGAGCTTGAGATTGCCTTTTTACATTGACACAGCAGTGCTGGTGCTGTTTTTTCCAGTAGTATTTTCTTTGGTTGAGCCAAAATCGCATGTTGTATTAGAAGAGAAAAATGCATGGGAAACAATGTCTTATGTGTTTAAGAAAATATTTGTCAAAGGAAGTGAGATAAAATGGGTAATAATCTATTCCTCTATTGTAGCCTCTTCTACACTTACAATGGTATGGATGATTCAGCCTTATCTTGAGGAAGTAGCTATTCCATTGGAGTTATTTGGAGTTATCTGGGCTATGCTCATGTTGATATCCGCTTTTTTCTCATGGTATGCTGGTAAAATAGAGAAGCATTTTGGCACTAAAAAAGTATTAAGTTCACTTGTTTTCTTGGTAGCCATTGGGTATTTCGCTATCTATCTTTCTTGGGTAGCTTGGGGAGTAGTATTTTTATTATTCTTTTATGTGGTAAGAGGGCTGCATAATCCAGTGGTTTCAGCTTATGTAAACGGAAAAGTGTCTTCGGATATTCGAGCAACAATATTGTCAGCTAAAAACTTATTTGGAAGAGTAATATTTTCAGTAGTAGGTCCTTTTATGGGTTGGATAGCAGATGTGATATCTTTGGGGGCGGCGATGCTTTATGCAGGAATTATTTTTACTATTACTGGAGTAGTAGCACTGGCTTTTCTCCGAAAAAATAACTCATTTTAGTTTAAGAAGGCTTTGGTATAAAATACTGAAGCCTCTTTTGATTATCTATTGTCATGAATCGATAAAATATGCTAACATAGTGGGAAACTTTAACACATTTAAATTATACATGATTAATTTATATAAAGTTTGTTGTGTTTTTAAACTATGAAAAATATATGTAAAAATTTGAAAAATCCCATTGTTCAAAAAATATTTTGTAAAGATAATTTAATAAGAGATGTTATTATTATTTTTGTGGCGGTATTGTTTTCTTCTGTGGCTATAGGATATGAAAAAATGAGCTACAATAAAGATATTGAAGATCGAGAAGAAGCTAGGCTTAAAAAAAATGCTATCATAGAAGAGAGGGTTATTGAAGATTTCCAAGATGAAAGCAGAACTAAAACAAAGTCTATTCAGGATTCGGTTAACATCGAGAATTGGAAAAACTATCAAAGTAATTGGTATGGATTTGAGATAAAGTATCCGAAAAAATGGAAGTCTCCAAGATCTGTTAGTAAGGATGGGGCTGAATATCGTTTTGGTTTCAGAAAATTGGGTGATTCTGAGAATGAATATATAGGCTTTGATGTGGCTATTTATGATATTGATAAAACAAAAGAGTTTACTAGCACCACTGAATTTCCTAAATTAAAAAGCAATGTAGATAAAAATAATGAAAATTGTCAGACTATCGAAGGTCACCTTATTGAAACGGGTGATTATGCGGCTGAAGAAATCTATGTTCCAGAAGGAGATGATTGTTATAAGCCAGCCTTATTTTTTACGGTGACTCAAGGACAATATATGTATAACATTGTTCCTGTTAGTGAATACGGGTTAGATGAAAAAGAAGATCCTATGGTCGAAGTGAGTGACGATCTTCCGGAATTTTTTGCCTCTATCGCAACTTTTGATAATATTGAAATTGTTAGACCAAAGCCAAAACCTGTGCCCAGAATAACCGCACCCTTTCCTGTTTCTTATAAAAAAGATTCTCTGGGTAGATTGGTTTGTGCTAAGAAAAATGATAAACCATCCAAGAGTGATAAAACAGATAAAAAACACCTGGATATGCAGTGTTGCCTGGATCCAGATGAATATCCAAATCCACACTGTTATTATCCAGTAGAAAAATACGGTAAATACTTAAAATAAAAGTTTAAAATATTTTCTTAACACTTTTTGAAAATGTGCAGAGGCTAAGTATTTATGTTAACATGAAAAATATGAGGTTATATTTTTACATTGCAATTTTTATTTTATGCGGAAGTGCTATCTTCTTGCCGGGTTTTGCTTTTGCTAAAGAGTGTTATGTGGATCAAGATTTGGTTGGAGAAAAAATAATTCCAAAGAATTCATATGTAAGTATACTTAAGGCTCTGGAAAAGAGCTGTTCCGAGATAGAAGTAGCTAATGGAGTTTACCAGGAAGATTTGGTGTTAAAAAAAGAAGTTATTTTGAGAGGAGAGAGTCGAGAAGCTAGTGTTATTAAAGGTGGTGTGACTATGGAAACAGGTAGCCGCATAGAGCATATAACTATAGATAGTCATGGTGGTATATTGATTCCCGTAGGTGTTAGCGCTGAAATAGACAATGTCAGAATATTGAATGCTAAGATAGGTGTAGAGATGATGGGGTCTGGAAAATTTAAGATGATTGATTCTGATATCGCCTTGGGAGGGAAAGGTCTCTACATTAGAAAGGGTGGAAATATTGATATTTCCAGTTCAAAGGTTTACAAGAATGATGAAGAGGGGATTGATATACGCTCAGAAGTTGATGGCAATATTACTAACAACAAGATATATGCCAATGGCGAGAGCGGGATAGAGGTTGTCCTGGGGGACTCTCAGTTGAATATAATTAACAACACCATAGATAAAAATGGTTCCAGCGGAATAGCTGCTCAATATTATACAAGCGCTAATAAATTTGGCAGAGTAGTTATTAATAAGAATGAAATGAATGAAAACTTCAATCATGGCTTAACTTGCAAAGCTCCTAGTGGATCAGAAGGTAAGCCTTCTGATTATTGGGAAAAATCCATGAAGCTCGCTTATAATACTATTTTGGAGAATGAGATAAAAGAAATTGCTTCTAATTGTGGGTTTGATGATACAATAAAGAATGATGCTGTTAAAAGCCAGAGAGAAAGAGAGGCGGAAATATCTACTCTGGAGGAGAGAGCGAATCAGAGAGGATTATCTGCAAATAGCAAGAAGAGATTGGAAAAGCTACAGGAAGATAGGGAAGATGCATTAGCTAAGAAAGTGGAAGAGGAAAAATTGCAAAAGGAGATTGATGACTTATTAGGTGACCTGAAATCATTAATTGTAGAGAATGATAAAAAAAAGAACTTGGTAAATAATAGGAGTAACTGGAAAGTAAAAATAATAGGGCCTAATTACAAGGAAATTAAGAATATAGTTGATAATTTTGACGCATACAATGAAAAGATGAGATCTGTAAAAGACAAGAGGGTGTATATAACTGACAATGATTTTTTGGATAAAATAAACGAAAAGATAGCTTTGTTTAATTCAAATAAGCGAGAAACTAAATCCTTTATTGAGATTCAAAAAGAAAAAAAGAGCTGGTTTGGTGAACTTTTTAAGAAGAAATATTCTATCTAAAAATGAAGACTGGTATTTAGAATTTGCTGACACTCAGAGAGTTCAATTAAAAAACATCAAGCTTTTTGCTTGATGTTTTCTTGTTTTTTAGTGTTGGCAACTCGAGTTTTAATTAGTTAGGGATGACTATATCTAAGGTTAAGTTTTTGAGATTGATGATTCAGTTTCCCGGCACGTATGAATAGCGTGCTTATTTTTTCCAAAGATTATCTTTTTTGAATATTTTTATGAAGTTGTTGTGTCTTCCAGCTAGGATAATTTTTTTTGTTGCATCATCTCTGAAATAGAGCAAGTCTATTCTTTTTACATCGGGATCTCCATGAGTCAGGTAGTAGTTGATTTTTCTACTAATCAGATTTTCTCTTCCAGAAGAAATTACATAGTAATCAAATTTATCACTTTTGAACTCTTTCTTTTCATTTTTAGCAGAACATTTTCCAATAAAGAAATCACAAACTCCGCTTTTGTCTGACCATATGTTAATATCTTTGGCGTTAGGAAGGGAGTTGAGATAAACTGCCGCTTCGTAAGATCCGAGACCCATGTCTTTGTAGTCAATATGGTAGCTTTGAGGAAGAAGAGAAGAGGCGTAGCTGAAATAAAAAGGTTTTATTCTCCAAAGATTCAAACTAAATAAAATTATGACAAGCCCAATTAACACTGGTGTATATTTTTTTAACTTTTTCTTTTTGATAAAATAATTCATCCAAACTCCAGCTAGTATAAAAACTAAAGGATAAAGAATAATCTGATATCTTATGCTAGCAGCAACATTGCTAAATAGCGAGGCTGCATAATAGAGTAATATAAAAATTATAAAATAGATTGATATTTTAATTTCAAACTTATTGTGTATTTTTTTACTTACAGTTTTTGTTAAAAAATAGATTATAAAAAACAGAGTTAGTGGAGAAATGCCAAAGATGAGAGGGTAGAAATTGGCACTGGTGAATTCAAGGGCGCTTGAGAACATATAGGATGACTTGGGAGATGATAGGATTTCTACAAAATTAAATAAAGATGCTTGCGAATAAGCGTTGTAAAAAATAGTTACTAGGAAAAATATAAAAATTCCGCTTACAATCCATATGATTTTATTTTTGATTTTGGAAAGTGGATTGAGTATATTTTTTAATATAATATTTTTCCAAAAATAAGTATCGATAATAATAAATATTATTAGTGCTAGAAATATGGGGAAGATTGAATGAAAGGCTTGGGACTCTATTGTACCCAAGAGAATTCTATCAGGCTTTAGCCAAGTAGCTGGATAGAGAAGGAAAAAAGTAGACAGAGAGATGAACACAAGGACAATATAGGAAAATATATTTTTTTTCAAAAATAAGTTTGCATTTTTTTCGTTATCTTTGTCGAGAATATATTTCAAAAATATTAATCCCAAGAAAAATACATAAAGGAAGTTGGCAACATATTTGGTGAGAAGTGAAAGGCCTAAGAAAAATCCTGCCCAAGCAAGATGAGAGTCTTTTTTCTTTTCTAAAAATATCAGGAAGGTGAGCATAGAAAGAGTTGTAAAAATCCAAAGTACAGCATCGGGATTTATCATTCTAGTCATACCTATGAGTATGGGTGAGAGTCCAATTCCTATGATTGAAAAAGCGGCAGTTTTTTTGCCAAGAAGTCTCTCGATAAAAAAGTATAAAACTGGAAGCATCAAAGTAAAGAATAGTATTATCGGAAATCTAAAAGCAAAATTGATACGCTCATTTTTTTCATTGGCTATTTTTTTGTCTTCATATTTTCCTGGCTCGGGCACACCTAGAAGTCCGATTCCAGAAATAGCAGCTGTTGTTACTCCCGGCTTGTCACTAACTCTAGTGCTATACCAGTCGCGTTCTTTGATATTTTCCCAAAAACTAGGAATCCTATCATAAGTCCAAAGAGCTTCATCAACCAAAGCAGCTTTCTGGATATTGTATGACCCAAAACCAAAGGCGATAATCATAGTTAAGCCGATTATTCCGAGATAAAAAGATCCTTGTTTCTTTATCCATTTTTTGCAACTTGTAGTTTTTTGGAAAAAGTTTAGATTTATTTTTAGGTAAGTGTGAAGTTTGTAAAGAATTAGGAATGCTAATAAATAAATCCATAGGGTGCTAGCAAAATGGAAAATAAAGTTTAGAGGCGTATAATGAGGATCAATTTGAGTAAATTTCCATAAAAAAATAATTTCTATGGGAAGGGTGATAAAAAGAAGTTTGACCAGCATTTTTTCCCAACCAATTTTTTGGAAAAGATGGAAACTCTTCCAAAAAATATATATGCCTATTATTAAGTATATAGGATAATTTAGTGCTGAAATTAAAAAAGATGCCTCGATATCGGTTTGGACATATTTGAAGTCAGTTTTGAACCACAAGAAAAAATAAGAATTTATAGCTAAAACAAGAGAGATGAGGCTCAAGGTTTTGTTTGCGATAATTTTTTTAGTTATATTTTTTAGCATACTATCTTTTAAAAATCTTGTTAAAAAGTAAGAAATCATCTTGGTTCAACTCTTTTGTTATGTAGAGGATAGTAAAGTAAATCAAAGAGATGAATGCTGACCATAGAATAAATAGATACCTACTTTCAGGAAAAAATATGGCTATTGAATAGGTTACCGAAAAAGCCAAAAGAACTTTCAAGATAGACTTTATTTTCAAAATAGACTTAAATTCTTTTTTGATAAAATAAAGAGAAGCTATCATTACCAGAAAAGAGGTTGCTGTTGTAGCTATTGCGGCTCCTAATATGGAGTATTGGTTAATCAGTATGTAGCTAAGTAATATATTGGAAATCATCCCCCCTAGAGCTATCCACATAGGTAGACGCACCTTTCCGGCTCCAGAAAATACAAAACTCAATACATAAAAAACAGTTAAGAAGCCTACTCCAAAAACCAGCACTTCCATTGCGGCAGATCCGCCTACATAATCTTCTCCGTAAAAAATGGAGATGATAGGTGTGGCAAATATATGCATAAGCAAAACTCCTATTGGTAATAAGAGTAGCATTAGGCGCAATGATTTCTCTATTGTGTTCTGAGTTTCTTTGTGATCTTGAGCAGAGGTTGTTTTGGAAATTGAGGGCAGTAAAATAATTGTTAATGCATAAAATAAATAATAGGGTATGCGACCAATAGTTAAAGCCCCATTGTAGAGACCAGTCAGATAGTCATTTTGAGTTATTGATTTTATCATGTAGAGATCTATGGAAATCATTATTTCATAAAAAAGAAGAAAAAGGGTGAAAGGCCAAGCGTAATTGATAAGATTTTTCCAGGAAAAAGTTTCTTTGCTTCGGATTTGATCAGGGGTCTCACTAATTTTGGTAGATTTTTGTTTTGTAATATTTTTATTTATTTCTTTGGAAATATAAAATTTATCAATCCCCCAAGCAATCAAAAAAACAAAAGCTGGAGCTAGGACATACCCTGAAATAGAGCCTTCTATGCTGAAAAGCCAGGCTAAAACAAGAATAAAAACGACTCTAGAGATAGAGCGAACAGTTTTGAGGATGGCCTGGAGATTGAATCGATGAATACCAGTGAAATAGTAGAAATAAAATGAAGCTGCTGCGAAAGATGGGATGATGAGTGTGGAAATTCTAAACAACCTTGTAAGACTTTCATCTCCCAGAGTTTTTGCAAGAATTGGCGCAGATAAAAAGAAAATTAAAGTAATAGAGCCAATTAAAATGAATTGAATCAGCAAGGCTTTTTTCTTGATGGTGCTTATCATTGAAGGAGTTGTTTCGAAAATTTCACTCAAAAATTTGCTCATAGCTGTTGGAATACCGTTGCCGATAAGAATGATAATCATGGTGGTGAGGGTAACGACTAGTGCATAGCGACCATAGTCCGCTGGACCCAAAATTCTTCCCACTCCGGAGTGAATTATGTATCCGGAAATATTGTAAATTATTTCAGATATTGTCAGCCAAAAAACCGACTTGGTTAGGTTAACTTTTGACATAAAGCTTTATTTTATATATATTTAGAATTCAAGGCATTTGTATTGATTTTAGCATAGTAATCTTGAAAAATGAATATAAAGGGGGAGGGAAAAATGTCCACAAATAACCGATTGATACTTGAGCTCGTAAATGGACAGAGAGCTTTTGACTTTTCTCCACACAGGGAAAGTCTTATGGAAATGGATTTGATTAAAGGCAGGCTTTATATGTCGGGTGTATCTGACCTCTTCACTTTTTTGTTGTGGGATTTTGAGGGTAGGTGTATTTTTATCAAAAACTGTGATTTGAGAGATTTGTCAGAATTTGATCTAGTTGGACTAGAGAGCGAAGTGTTGAATAAAATATTGAACTAAACTTGAATCGGAGAGGGTGCTATGAAACATAAATTTGAAGCTTTTTTTAGAATACTTAGTCAAGAAGAATTTTTTCGCAGTGAATTTATACAGCTCAAGGAGTATGAAAGAATTGGTGTAAAAAAAATATGCAATAATGTGGCTAAAAAAAACCAAATTCAGAGCCTAGAAGATCTTAGATATTTTATGAATGAGATAAACAGGCTTATCAAAAAGAAAAGAAAGAAAAAAGGTGTGATTCTCATTGGTCCTCTGAGTATCATTGAGGACTCAGTAGACGAGGCGGGGAAATTGGTTAAAAAAGCCAAAGAACCTGTTTTATAAAAAAACGGCAGCAACCAAATGGTTGCCGCCGTTTTAAAATACTTTTTATTTTTCCTCAACTATTTTTTTAATCTCTTCAGCTGTTTCGTGCTTGTCTTTGTGAGTATTGTTGAGAATTATCCAGTTCCAGTCTTTTTCTTTTTCGTCCAATATTTTCTTTTTGGCTTTCAAGAAGTCCAAGCCTTGATCAGGAACTCTTTTGCTACGAGTCATGATAGCTTCCGGATCAGTTTGGAGATATATTGATGTGTCCGGTTTTTTTATTTTTGGAATAAACCGTAGTTTTTTGCCGGAAAGATATTCTATATTTACAACAGAGTCGTAAAAGTATCTATCAGATAGAATATAGTTATAACTTTCTTTTTTTAATTTTTTGCATAATTTTTCAAAGCGCCATAAGTCAATGGGTAAAAATATTTTTCGAAGTTGGATTCCTGGCCAGCTTGACTTGGTGATGCTCCTTTCTTCAGTATCATCCTTATTTTCAATACTATTCTTAAATATACCCAATATTTTGTTGGGCAAAGAAAAAGATATAGCATGAAAATAGTAAACTTTTTTACCTTGCGACTCAAGATATTTTTTGAGGAATTTTATTTGAGTTGATTTTCCGGAGCCATCTAAGCCGGAAATAGTGACAAGTGTTATATCGCTTAGCTTGTTATATCGCTTTGATTTTTCCAGTGTTGAATTCTTATTCATGTGTATTATGAGTAGAATTAATTTAAAATTTAAAGTTTAAAATTTCCAATCAATTTAAAATTCTAAAATTCAATGCTTATTATCTATAGTTGATGTGATTTTGTGAAAAATCATTGATAGCTCTTTTGCTTCTTGCCATAATCTTTTTAGATCATCTGAATTTTGATCGTGAGCTCTGGCCAACATTCTAATCCAATATTTGGTTTCCTGGGATTCTTTTTTGCAGATGAAAATTTTGTTTCTAAAATCTTTTTTTGAGCTTGCTCCGTTAGCTTCCATATAGTTAGCACCAATACTGGTAGCGGATCGTATCAGTTGTTTAATAATGGTTGAGATTATTTCATTTCTTGGAATTATTTTGCATAGATCAATAATATTTTCTCCAAACAAAGATGTTCTTTCTTCTAAATCATATTTGTTTTTGTTTGTATATTCATTCATTGAAAATTGAATTTAAATTTTTAAATTCAGTAAATTTTGAATTAAGAAAAGCTAGTACATAATTACCGCTACCGGTCTCATCTTTGCCACTACATGAGCGATGCCATTGGATTCTACTCCTTTTATAACATTGTCGATATTTTTGTAGCGAGCTGAGTCCTGATTGATGACAATCGATGATTGGGCATTGTAAAGTTTAACACCTTTTTCTTTCATTTTTTCAAAAAGTTCATCTTTATTGGAAATATCTTTCTCATTTGAATTAATGCCCTTACCTGTGCCATGTGGAGCTGAGTAGAAGCTTTCTTGGTTTCTATCAGTTCCTACGCAGATATAAGCATCAGTTGCCATAGAGGATGGTATAAAGACCGGTTCACCAGTTTCTCTATAGATAGGATGGTCGGTCATTTTTTCTGGACCGTAGGCTCTGGAGGTATTGCTCCTGTGAACAAAAACATCTTTTCCAAAATGATTTTCTTTGGTGATAGAGATGTGGGGCATATCATAAATAAGCTCCATTTCAGGATCTTTGCCGATTATTTTCTTGATAGCTTCTGAGGCATTGTGAGTAATAACTGCTCGGTTAGCTGTGCCAAAGTTGGAAGCAGCTGCTCTGGCATGCATATACATCTCACCATCTGCGCCGTTGGCATCATATTTTAGAAGAGATTTGTCTCCTTGCATATGCTGGACTATTTTTTGCTGCATTTTTTTGTAAGTGTCTTTTTTCTTTGAGCTAAAAGTCAATTTGCCAAGAGCTACCATTATTGCTTGTGATAAGTGCTCTTTTTTCTTGGCAGTGTGGGTGTACATAGTGTATTGACCTAATATGCCTGATCCTGTGTGAATCATGAAAAGATACTGACCTTTTTTGAGCCCCATTTTTTCTGCCATTTCTACATCAACAATATCTTCAACCTTCATGAGGTCTAGGAAATGATTGCCGGCTGCACCCAAGACACCAAGTCGATACTTGGCAAAAAACAAGTAGAGCTTTGGAATAACATCAAAAATATCTTGCTTGCTCATTTTGCGACCAAAAAAATTGCCCCCACCTTGGGTATTTATTAATTCCTTTTTAGTCTTTATTCCCAGGTGCTCTATAATAGCCGAAGAACCTTTGCGACAGATATCGACAACTATATTGAAAGGCACTTTGGTTCCAACAAATTTTTTGGTAGGAACTGTATTTAGTAGTTCTTTGAAGATTTTATCAATTTCTTCTGGAGAAGTGTTTTCTTCAGTGAGGCTTGTTTTAACTAGGCGCATTCCGCAGTTGGGGTCGGAATCGTTTACTTGAGGAAGAATATATTTTTCAGAAACAATAGTTGTTCCAGAAGCGTTTTTTCTTCCTGGTTTGGAGCAGACATCCGGCATAGCTACAAGGTGGTGAAAGAGAGTATCTTCATTAGAAGCAATATCTTCAAGTTTTTCCAAACTATCATCTTGAGGAATCAAGTTTTCATTCATAAAGAAAAGTGCGGGAACGTGCATTTTTTTGTTTTTAAATTCTTGTAAATGCGGTGATTTGGTAGTAGTTTTTTTTATACTAATTGACGAATCTTTATCCATATGGTATTAATTATTATTAGTTTTAATAGTTACATAGTAACACTATGTAGACTAGTTATCAATAATAAACAGAGAGAGGGAAAAATGGTTGAGGAACTCAGGGAAGGGGATTTGGTAGAAGTTGAGCATTTAATGAGAAAAGTTATCGTCGCTTATTATGGAGAATTCCCATATATGTTTGCAGGCGTTGATGATGATGATAAAAAAGCGGTTTGGGTGGTAACACCCAATAAGGGGAGTGTCCCATTTCACATTTCTGTGATAAGAAAGCACATTAAAGAAAAAGAGTGATAAGGCTCAATGGACAAAGTCCACTGAGCTTTAAATATTTTGTAAAATATTTCTCATAGTATAATATACTATTATATTGTACTAAGCATATTTTTAGAAGTTTTGATATATTTCTGAATATTTTTCTGCGGACTGATTGATGCTGAAGTTTTCCTTGGCGTAAGTGCGGGAGAACGTACCTAAGTACGTTCTTTTTTCTTTGTCTTTGTAAAGGGTTAAAATAGCTTGTGTGATCTCCTCTATATTGCCTGATTCAATCTGCATAGAATTGTTTTTATTGGAAAACTCCTGAAGAATCGGAATATCAGATATGACAACCGGCTTTCCGCAGGCCATAGCCTCGATGGATACTAATGGGATATCAAATTTTCCTTTCATATTTCTTACAGTAAAAAGACTAATATCACAAAGATTGTAAATGTCGCTCATTTTAAATTTTCCGCTATCGTGGAAAGAAACTTTTTCCAAGAGATTGTTTTCTTTCAGTCTTTTGATAATTTCTTCTTTTTTCCGAGCATCTTTCTCGTTTTTTACACGAACTGCTAAAGAGAGCTTGGCTTCTGGAATTTCTTTGGATACCTTTAAAAAACTATTTACTACGTCGTCCATTCCATCAAGGCGCACATATTCCCCGGAAAAATTTATTATAAAGTCTTTTTCTGAGAAATTGTGTTTTTGGAGCTCTTTTTTTGACTTTTCGCGCGGATAGTAGTCTTTTAAATCAATTCCTGGGTAAATTTTTTGTACGTTTTTTATTCCCAAATTATTTAACTTATTTTTGGCGTAGTCAGAGTAGGTAGTAATCATGTCGCCGAAAATCATATCTTTTATTTCCGCATCCGAGAAAATATCCTCTCGAAGAGTGGCGATTGTTTGGATGACTTTGGTTTTTTTATTTTTGAGGATAAATTTTAAGAATAAGCTGTTGAATTTTGTAGGTGTGAAAAATAGGTGGATAATATCAAACTTGTGGGCATTGAAGATTAGATAAATTAAAAGTCTGATTTTTTGCGAAAGCTTGAAGTCTTTTTCAGAAGAGGTGTAAATATTCTCTTGAGCTATGTTTTTTGGCAAACTTTTAAGAAACCCATTGGTCATGAGGTGTATTTTTAAATCAGGATTTGTCTTGGCAACCCTTTTGGAAAGATGGTACGCAAAGTTTTTGCTGGCTTCATCCCACGGCGGGGCGATAGGGCGGGAAACGAATAATATTTTTTTCAGAGTATCTGTTGACATTTTGATTATTTTATGCTATGGTTTAACATCGTAGCTAATTTTACGATTAAGTGTTCTTATGTGCTTAAGATTAGCATATGAGGATAAAATTATAAAGTTTTTTGACAAGGAGAGTGTTATGTTTGAAATAGTCGTAGCAAAAGGAACAGAGGGTTCACTTCTGGTTAGAGTTATTGAAGACTTTGACGAAGAGAGAGAAGAATGGGAGGAAAATGGAGAGAAGATTATTGCACAGTATTCTCTTGAGGGTTCTCTTCAGGCGCTAGGTATTCTTGTTGCGTGTTCTTTTGGTCATCAGGATAATTTTGGTGATAAGGTTGAAGAATTGCTGACCAAAATAGTTCAGGAAATGCACAATAAAGGATATGACAGTGCCACAGAAGCATACCGCATGATAATGGAGGAAGAATAACTTTAACTTGCGGCGAAAATCTCTTACTAAAACCTGCTGGCACGCGTTTGCTAGCGGGGTTTTTTGTATTTTTTATTGACCAGAAAAACCACCGGCTTTAGCCGGTGTGTGCGTTTGAACTGTAAGGCTTTGCCACCAACAATAAACTTCTTATTAACTTTTTTTGACAGCAAAAAAAGTTACAAAAAAACTGCCACACGTACTCCTTACATATAAATAAATCTAACTCTCAATTCACTAAAACTTCTGCGTTTTCGCATTCACTCAACTAAGAAGTTTCTTCACGTTCCTTTCGAGTTGATTTATTTTATTTCAGTTGTAATGTGTGGAATGTATATGATGTATTTAAAATAGGGTTTGACAAAGTTATTTTTTGAGTATATAATTCTCGTGATGTGGGGCTCTTCGCGTACAAAAGAGCTTGGAGCTCCCTCTCTGTTTCTCTCTTTCTTATATGCAGGAGGGCCTCACATTTTTTCAAAAGACTGCTTGGATGCACATCGTTGCTTCCTTTGGACAATGTTCCGGCAGTCTTTTTTTTATTTGCCTCGCCGCGGTGAGCATAAGCTTTTTGAGGCTTGTCTTTTTGGTTAGCGTTTAATCTAATGCACCCCCTCTGTCCGCATTCGCGGACGGTAGGCAAGGTCTCCCCCTCAAGGAGGGGGAGAGGCTATTTGAGTTATATTACGCTTATGGGGTCAACATCTACACTCCAGCCATTTCCAAGTTTATGAGTAATAATTTTTTTTATTTTTGACGGAGTTTTCATTTCTAAATTTTCCGAGGTTTGCCGAGGAGGAGCTGTGATTAATTTTATAATAATTTGTCGGCGATAGCGACCACGCAGTTTTGAGTTAAGAGGTTCATGGCTGGGGGAAATATTTACGAATTTGTAAGTATTTGATTTTACTAGTTGCTCATAAATATTTTTTGTTTCAGAGAGGACCTTTTCTTTGCTGTAATCTTGGAAGGTTAGTTTTATAATATGAGAAAAAGGTGGATATGAGAGTGATTGTCTTTCTTTTATTTCACTTTGATAGAAAGCGGCATAATCTCTTTCTTGTAAGTAGTTAAATATGGCATTTTCAGGATGATAAGTTTGGATGAGTGCTTTGCCTCCATAGGTGGACTTTGTCCTTCCTGCTCTTCCGATTACCTGTGTCATTAGCGCAAAAGCTTTTTCATTGGTTCTAAAATCAGGAAAAGAAAAAAGACTATCTGCATCAATTATTCCAACTAGTCCTATACCTGCTATATCCCAAGCTTTGGCAATCATTTGTGTTCCAATTAGGATATCTATTTTCCCAGAAGAAAAATTTTTCCAAAGCTCGTCTTGGGATCGACTAGATTTTTTCATAGAGGATGAGTCAGCGCGAGCTATTTTGGCACTAGGAAATAATTTTTCTATTTCTGATTCAATTCGCTCAGTTCCTAGTCCAACATTTTTAAAAACCATTCCTTGGCACTGAGGGCACATCGGGAAGTCTCCAGTTTCAAATTTGCAATGAATGCACTCATAGTTACCTCTGCTTTTGTAGGTAAGCGCTCTTTCGCAATCTGGACAAGTAAGGACTTCCTTGCAGTTTTCACAGACAGAAAATTTACTCATGCCTTGTCGATTTATAAAAAGAATAACTTGAAAATTGTTTTTTAGTGTCCACCTGATTTCTGTTTCCATTTCATGAGAAATAGGTGAAACGGATTTTACTTTTTTCCAATTTTTCCAATGCTCTTTTTTGAGATCGATAAACTTGACCTGCAATGGGTGTTTTGTTTTTTGCAAACTAGATAATTTTAATAGTTTGTATTTTGATTGTGAGCTGTTTTCTGTGATTTGTGAACTGTTGAAAAAAGTTTCAATTCGAGGCGTGGCGGATCCAAGAACCATTTTTGCTTTATGGATTTGAGATAGTTTTTCTGCGACCTGGCGAGCATCGTATTTGGGATTCATGTCCCATTGCTTGTGAGATATGTCATGCTCTTCGTCAATCACTATAATTTTGAGATCTTTGAATGGCGCAAAAACTGCTTGACGAGTGCCGATAATTATCTTGGCTTTTCCAGATTTTATGCGTTGATAATTTTCGTAGAGTTTTCCCTTGGAAAGTTTACTGTGAATAATCGCAATATTTTCTTTTTCAAAAAAATATCCATATCTTTCTACATCTTGAGAGGTGATAGTTATTTCAGGGAGTAGAATAAGAGCTTGCCCTGTACCATTCGGTACAGGGCACCGCCCCTTATCATTTGGTGCAGAATTTTGCTCCAGGTTTGAAATTATTTTTTTTATAGATTCAAGATAGACTTGAGTTTTTCCGGAGGAGGCGGGACCGTGTAGTAAATAGTTCACAGTTCGCGGTTCACGGTTCACGGTGTTTTGAGTGATTTCTTTTATGGCGGATTTTTGTTCTTTGGTGAGTGTTATCTTATCTTTTGATTCATTGTAATCGCTTTCTACCTGGGTGCCTTTTGTTTTTCGGGCTTTGATTATCTTGGGAATGAAGCTTTTCATAACTATTCCTAGAGAGGAGAAGTAATAATCTGAGATAAATTTTGCTAATTTGACTTGCTTGGGAGTGATAAATTTTTCTGCTATTACTTCTGAGATTTTTTTGAGCTTTATGTTTCCCAGCCTTTTGAAGTCATCCTTACTTTCTAGAACAATACCCTCCAAAAATCTTTTTCCAAAAGGGACCTTTATCAATGTTCCAACTGGTAGAGGTTTGTTGTGAATGTAATAGAAAAATTGCTCCCTGTTCAAAGGGATTCTTACTGGAACTACCACGCTAATAATGTATTTCTGGTTCTTTTTCATGTTTTAATTCTAACACTAGGAAAATTATAAGCAAAGAAATTTTACTTAGTATAATTTAAGATGTATAATAAATTTAGAATAACCTTAGTTCTTTTGGATGAACTTGATCTGAAAAACTCAGATCTTAAAAACAAAAATTTAAAAAAAAAGGGGGGGGTATGGAAAACTTTGCTGGAGTGGTCAATAAGAACCCCGCAAGCTACAATAAGGACGCTACTTTTTATCCGATAGATCTAGAGGATTGTCCGGGATTCTATGATCTGAAGGATTGTAATCCAGGAAACAGTGCGAGTTGCCGAGAATGTTCGCGTCTGGAAGAAAAAAATAATAAGTAAGCCTCCAAAAAAAACTATATCGTGTCGAGAGAATTTTCTCTCGACGCGGTGATTTTTTGTTGAAAAAATTATTTTTCTGTTGTAGGCTTAATATATCCAGATATCAGTATCAGCACTTACGTACTTGATTTAAGTTTATTTATTGTGTTTTTCGCCTCGGGTATATTATTTTTCTCACGGTAGGCAACCCAGTTCTGATTTTGAAATTAAGGAACGTTCCTATGTGAGAAAAATAACATACCCTTGCTGAAAAACTAATCACATTGGAAAGTATTTACTTGAATTAAAAATGCGAAACGTGTAAGTTTTAGATATATTAAAATGCTAAAATATTAACATGACTTTATATGCAGAGAAAAATATTTATTGGAGTAGATCTTCCAGCTGAAGTCAAGAAAAGACTCATGCAAAAAATGGATAAATGGAAAGACCTGCCCATTAGGTGGAGTAAGGAAGAGAACTTGCATTTAACCCTAGCTTTTTTGGGACATGTTGATGATGAGCTGATTTATGGTATTTGCGAGGGTGTGCGCGAGGCTGCGCAAGAAAAAGAAATGTTCGATGTGGAATTGAGTAGAATAGAGATTGGGCCGACTCAAGATGAGGATGCTAAACTGGTACGCTTTAGTGGAGAGGCTAGTGAAGAACTCAAAGAGCTTGTTGAGTCTATAGAAATAGAATTAGGTATTTTTCAGGGTGGTAAAAAAATATTTAAACCACATGTAACTCTTGGGAGAGTTCAAAAGTACAATTGGCAGAAATTAAAAAAAACTCCAGATATAAGTGATGATTTTTCTGTACTTCTTCCAGTAGAAAGTGTGCAGGTTTTTGAAAGTGCCATTGTGGAAGGCAAGAGAAAGTTTTCAGTGATTGATAATTGTGAGCTGAGCATTTAAACATGTAAGCAATATAAGCATATAAGCATTTAAGCATATAAATATTTAAACATAATAGCAATTAAATTACGATCTCACAGGCTTAGATGTTTAAATGTTTATATGAAAATGTGTTGACATATTTTTTTTAATAATATAGAATAACTTCTAGACAAATATATAATTTATTTAAAGTAATAACTTGGTGCTATTTGCAGTGCTGGGTTGGATTTTGTTTTTATGTTAGTAATGAGATTTTCAAGAGTTGGTAGGAAGAATAAGCCTCAATTTAGAATTGTGTTACAAGAGCACACTTGGGCGCCAACAGGAAAGCATGTTGAGATCTTGGGAAGCTGGGATCCTCTTCAGAAAAAAGGTTCTTTTAAGAATGAAAGAATTCAGTATTGGTTGGATAAGGGCGTGCAGGCCTCTGACTCGGTTCATAATTTGCTTGTTTCTCAGGAAGTTATAAAAGCAGATAAGATAAAGATAAAGATCAGCAAGAAGAAATCAGAAGAAAATGAAGGTTCTGCAGAAACTAAGGAGCCTGCTGAAGATAAGGATGGTACGACTAAGGAAGATAGCGAAAAAGAACTTAAAAAAGAAGAGGCGAAGGAAGAGGATGTTAAAGAAGAGAGTGCTCTGCCCGAAAAGAAAGAAGAAGAGGCTCCTAAGGAAGAGAAAGAAGCTCCTACTCCTGAAGCTAAAGCTAAAGAGGAAACCAAAGAAGAGAAATAGTCTTGTTCTTGACTAAAAGAAGTTTTTGAATTAAGATAACTTTGTTTTAAAATTAAATAAATATCCGCAGACAGTAGGCAATAAAATAAGTCCTGCCGAGGAAAATTAGTTAGCTTATTAGCAGTTTTTAGCTCTTTAGCTTTCTAGAAAAATGTCTGCAACTTATTTGCAGATTTTTATTTTTTTATAATTTGCAAATAAGTAAATAAATTGTTTTATATAAATAGTCATTTACTGTGAACTGTAAACTGGCAACTAATAACTAAAAAATATTATGTTAAAAAGACAACAAAAAGAAGAAATAGTCAAAAAGCTAGCTGAAGATTTTAAGAACTCTAAGGCAGCAGTTTTTACTGACTATAGGGGTCTCAAATCTTCTGAAATGAATGCTTTGAAGAAAGAGCTTAAAAAAGAAGGAACTAATTTAAATGTTGTAAAGAAAAATCTCATAGCTTTGGCTCTCAAGAATGCCAAAATGGATATGGATATTAAGGGTCTAGAAGGACAATTGGCTGTAACAATTTCGAGTGAGGATGAAGTTATTTCTGCTAAAGTATTGAGCGGTTTCGCTAAAACCAATGAAAATTTGAAAATTTTAGGGGGTACATTGGGTAGCAAGTCAATGAGTGTGGATGAAGTTTTGGCACTAGCTAAGTTGCCAGGCAAGGAAGAACTTTTGGCCAAACTTGTGGGGACATTGAATGCTCCAATTTCTGGATTTGTAACAGTTTTAAATGGCAATACTCGAGAATTGGTGAATGTTCTGAAAGCTATCCAAGAAAAAAAAGCGTAAGTAAATATTTTAATATAATAAATTAATTTTATAGCTAGTTAGCTAATGCAGCTAACGAAGCTAAAACCTAATGTTATGACAGAAGAAAAAAAACAAGAAGCTTCTGAAGAAAAGGTAGAGGCTAAAGACGAGGCGGGAGTAGAGGTTCCTGAGCAATTTAAAAAACTTGTTGAGGAGATTGAGAAAATGAGTGTTTTGGAGCTTTCTGAACTAGTTAAAGTTTTGGAAGAAAAATTTGGTGTTAGCGCATCTGCTCCAATGATGATGGCTGGACCTTCTGCGGCGGGTGACGGAGAGGCTGTAGCTGAGGAAAAAAGTGAATATGATGTCGAACTTACTGCGGCTGGAGAGAAGAAAATAAATGTTATCAAGGCTGTCCGTGAAATAACTGGTCTTGGTCTTAAAGAAGCTAAAGATATGGTTGATGGAGCGCCTAATGTTATTAAAGAAAAAGCTAAGAAAGAGGAAGCAGAAGAGGCTAAAGCTAAACTTGAAGAAGCAGGAGCTTCAGTTGAGCTTAAATAATTTCAATCAAGAAATTTTTAAAAACACCCTGAGTAAAATTGGGGTGTTTTTTGTTTGAAAATTTTATTTTGAGAATATCAAAAAACAAGGGCATATTCGCTTTGCGAATATGCCCTTTTGGGTACATTTTTTTATCAAAGATCAATTTAGAGGGTGTAGCAAATGGGTTTGATTTTTTTGGTTGGAAAGTTGAATGTTTCTTCGCGTATTTAAGCGTTCATCACTCATCTCTCAAATAAAATCTTGCCTTGCCACTTTCTGCGACAATTCCTCCAGAGACTCGAAGTCTCTTTGCATGTGGAAATAATCAGGAAAATTTAAGGACATTATTTCCAAAACATGCTTGTGGTAAAGAGCTAACTCAATAAATATAATTTAGCACAGTTATCTTAAGCGATGCAACAAAAGAGCTGTGGATAAGTGTTAAAGAGGATAGCCTTTGCAAGTTTAGACTATAGTGACATAATATCACTATAGTTTAAATTTAAATAATATTGCAAATTCGGGTTTGTAGTATGTTCCTCGCAGGTTCAGGTTTGTAAACTGAACCATAGAGTTTACGCGTAAAATATTTATGCCATTTATAAACCTGTTCCTGCCGTAGATTCTTTATTGATAATCTGATTTGGATAGACTTAAATCAAGTTTTATAAATATTTGTTTTTATGCTAAAGTAAATTAGTATTTTAATAATTAATATAAAAAATCTCAGTAGTGAATTCGCCGCCCGGTGAATTGCTACAGGGAAAAATAAAAATGAGTGATATAAAATTTATGGACCTCACCGTAGAGGACATCAAAGCAGAAAACGGTAGAGTAGCTATTAAGGCTGATGGTAATTTCTATTCTTTTTTTCAAACCAAAAGAGATGGTCAGCCAAGTAGAGCTCAAGCGGATTTTGAAAAATTGGGAGTAAGCGTGGGAAACACTTATTCTTTTGGAATTACTGAAAACACAAAAACAAATGAAGACGGGCAAAGTGTGACTTTTAAAAACATATGTCTTATTAGTGAAACAAGGAATAATAACAACAATCAAGCCCCTCAGGGAGCTCCTCAGGGTGATCAGCAAGCACCACCAGCACCAGAGGGTTATCCGGGAATGTAAATCATGGGTCATAGAACATGGAGCATGAAACAAAAAAGATATCTTTTATTGAGATATCTTTTTTTGCGAATATTTTTAAAAAGTGTTAAATAATATTTGTATTCTGTAGAGTTTTTGTGCTGTTAAGATTAAGAAATAAAAAATTCAATTTGACCACAGATTGAATGTATTTGTGGGGTAGTTATTTTTAATTTAAACAAAAACACATATTGTAATTGTGCTTGCTTTCATTTTTATACCTATTGTAGTTTCCAGGGGATAGAATTCGAATAATTTTGAATTAGCGGAATCAGCAATGTTGGCATTGACAAGTATTAACAAATGATATATTATTTAGAATCGTACTTTAAAAATCAATTTTAACCGCAAAAGAGGAGGTGATTATTATGGCGTGATTTTTTTGATGATTGTTTTATCCACTTTTCAAATTCTAAAAATGAGGTGAAAAAATGAGTAAGAAGGATTGTGATCACAAATGGAGTCCTACAAGTTGGGGCGGGATGGATAGGTACAAGTGCGAGAAATGCGGAGCAAAGGGAGAAGTCGATAATAATTACGATATCATAGCAGTCGATGATTGGGCAATAAAACATTATCTTTTTGGCTTCATCCCTCTTGACTAGATTAGAAACAATCAAAAAACAGGAGAATAACAATGATCGAAACGAAAATTATTGAAGAGCGAGATATCGACGTATTTAACAGCAAGGTACGCGATGCGCTTGAAAGTGGCTGGACCCCATCTGGTCAGGCTATCACTATTGATCAACACGCAGCTGACAAAGGACATTTCTTTGGAGCAAAAAAAGGGACGTATACGTTTATACAGAAATTTACACGGCAAAGATAGGTAGTAAAACTGTATGGAATATTACGCCAAAAACCTTAGTAAAAGCGTGGCTAAGGAATTAGACAGCATATAGAATCTTTATATGTTATCGGCATATGGGCTTTTCCCATGTGCTTTTTTTTATTCGATAAGCTTCCTATTGGTTGGGCCGGAGGGATTTCCGCGTCGCCCCGCTCCTTGTCCTGGACAGCGATAAATGCTCGTCTTCCTCGCATCTATCGACGCTCATAAGTCTCGCTAGCTCGACATTCGCTTCTGTCCGTTCGAATCCCTTCAAATCAAAAGTAAGTAAAACAAAAATACACCCTAGCCGGGTGCATTTTAATTTTACTCTTATATATGTTGGGCCGGAGGGATTCGAACCCCCGCATGACGGGATCAAAACCCGTTGCCTTACCGCTTGGCTACGGCCCAGCAATTTTCTCTAGTGAATATTTTAATCTTCTTCTGATATCTTTCTTGCCATCACTGCTTTTTAGATATTTTTCTCTAAGCAGTGTTTCTTTCTTTGTGAAATATGCTTCATAGCACAATAATTTTACAGGTAGTCTATTTCTCGTAGATTTTACTTTTCCTAATTTATGTTCCTCAATTCTTCTTTTCAAATTATTTGAATATCCTATATAAAATTTCCCATCTTTTAGACTAAATAAAATATAAACATAAAACATAAATTTTTTTATAGGATTCGTCCGGCATTCGCCGGATGACCTGTATTCACAGGTCAAACCCCCGCATGACGGGATCAAAACCCCATGCCAGGCGAATGCTTGGCGTTGCCTTATCCGCCTCGGCAAGCCTCGGGCGAGACGGGCCGCTTGGCTACGGCCCAGCAATGTGAATTTAAAATTATTCAATTTAAAATTTTAATTCAATTTTAGATGAATTAATTTAAAAGCTAAAAAGCTAACGAAGCTATAAGCTAATTGTCTACTTTTATGACTCTACTACTGTTCCTCCCATAATATTCATAGCATCGGAAAGTAGGGAGCCTTGAGAATCTGTTTTTTTAATTGCGTTTCCTTCTTCGGAAATGGGTTTTTCTTTCGGTAGAACACTTTTTAGTTTTACTCCAGATTCAGCTTCGGTAACTGCTTCTATCCTGAAGGTCAACTCTGTGATTTTATTAGAAACTTCTTCTATTGTCAACTTATTTTCAGATTTATTTATTATATCTTTGTGAAAAGAGTGCTTAACAACAATTTCAATTATTCCTCGAGAACTATTTTCAATCGGCCTAGAATTAGAAAGCATCATAGATAGTGAGTAATTGTTTTTACCTATTTCAGTAATAATTTCTTTCCATTTCTTCTGTATCTCATAAATATTTATTTCAATATTTTTTTGAGCTTTTTCTTTCTTGGGTACAATATTTTTTTTCTTGGGTTTTTTATTTTCTGAAGTTACCTTTTTTTCTATGGAAGCTTCTTTCTGGATCTCAGTGGAGGTTTCAATTTTGGCCTCTTTGGGTTTTTGAGTAGGCGAATCTTCTTTTGTATCTTTTTTAGCAGAAATATTTTCTTTTCCTGGTGAGAAGTCTTTTGTATTTTCTTTTGTTAAGTCAACTATTAAATATTCCAGGGGTAATTGTGGAATAAAAGATGTTTTTATTTTTGGGATAGTTTTCGAAACTTCTTCTACTAAAGAAAGTATTTGTTGAGTGTCTATTTTTTGAATAAGTTCTTTGATATTTTTTTCTTGATCTGTGGTCAGGGTAGAGAAGATACTCTTTGCTAGATCAGGACTAACTTTTAGAATCATCATTTTTCTCAAATACTCCAGCCAACTCTTGGAAAATACTTCCAGACTGTATGCCTCTTTGTATATTTGATTGATGAAAATAAGACTCTCGGCAGCTTTGTTTTCTATAATTAGGTTGGTAATTTTTTCTATTGATTGGTTGCCAGATATTCCCAAAAGAGCCTCGACTTTTTCCGGGGTTATATCGGTTTTTTCGAGGGTAATTATTTGCTCAAAAAGAGACTCTGCATCTCTCATACCACCTTCGGCTATAAGAGCTATAATCTCTAGAGACTTGTTGTCTATTTTTACCTCTTCTTGCTTGGCAATAAAAGATAATTTTTCAATAATTTCCGGGGAGGTTAATTTGGAGAAATCAAATCTTTGGCATCTGGAGGTTATCGTTTCAGGAACTTTATGAATTTCTGTTGTAGCTAGTACGAAAATTACGTGAGCGGGTGGCTCTTCTAGTATTTTTAGAAGTGCGTTAAATGCACCTTGTGAGAGCATATGAACTTCATCGATGATATATACTTTGAATTTTCCCTGAAGTGGTGAGAGTTTGGCGGTTTCACGTAGGTCTCTTATATTATCTACACCCGTGTTGGAGGCTGCATCAATTTCAATAATGTCAGTAAATTTATTGGATTGGAATTGTTGGCAGCTATCACATTTCAGGCAAGGTTCGGTAGCAATTTCTTTTTTGGTATCTTTTTTGGGAGAAGTGCAGTTTGCGGTTTTGGCAAATAGTCTTGCTAAAGTGGTTTTGCCTGTCCCCCTAGGACCAGTCATCAGATAAGCCTGTCCAATCCTTTTGTTGGCAATTGCATTGGAAAGTGTTCGGACTATATGGCGTTGTCCAACGATTTCTGAAAATTTTGCAGGACGATATTTTCTATAAAGAGTTTGTGACATATTTTCATGTTAACATTTTAGCATGTTAGCATTTTAGCATAAGTTAAGTAATTTATAAAGTTTGCCTATATGAGAATTGATTAAAAAAAGTGGAGTAGAAATTCTTATTTTATAGATATGTTAATCAAAAGAATATTAGATTTAGCATATTTAAAAAAGAAGGGGAGTGTGGTTAATTGAATTGTAAGACAAGAAAAATAAAGAGCGGTTTCTGTGATAAGAAGACCGCTTAGTGTAGCTTGGCGAAGGGCTCTGTGTTAGTTTTTTTCTTGTGCGAAAATACTTCTTTCAAGAAGAGCGTTTTTCTCTTCTTTCGCAGAATTGAAAACTAACTCAACGTAATCTGAAATGCTTATGTCCGGACAAGGGCCTAACTTTTTTATTTGGATACATTTGGCTCGAGAAATGATTTCTTGAAACCAGGAAGAATGCTCAATATCTAGAATTCCCATATAATAATACTTAACTAATTCAAGAGCTAGGTTCTCCCAAGCGTTAAGGCCCGATGGAGTCCCGATGAAATTGATTGATTCATGTTCCCCTTTTTTGCTTATAGTCTGAAAAAACATTCTAGTTGAGACTGCCAAGTTATGCTCCACAGCTGTGAAAAGCTCATAGGAACTAAGGCAAGCAGGGTTTTCAATCATCTTTTTAGTTAGTGCTTGAGAAGAAAGCATACACTTATTCTGAAATGATTGACTATTTATGGGAAATATTTCTCCTATTTTTTCATTTATGATCTCATTTTGAGTCCCGCTCAAGAATCCATAGTAACATATGGCACGATGGTCTCTTGATATTAGCCCTTTCTTAATCATTAAGCGCAATGTAGTTTCGACTGCTCCGCAGTTTACTTTATTGAATTTATAATTATAAAGCAAACGAAAAAAATCAGGATATTCCAGCTCCCTGATTATTATGGGTTTTAACATATTGCGACGCCCCTCATTTTTTGTTTATTTAATGAACTGTTTGAATTTAAAAAATACCTTTTATTTCTTAATATTAAATAATATCAGTAAGTTTTAATTTTGTAAAATATCAAATTTTTTATTCGTATTTTTTAGAGTTTTTATATTCAAAAATCCAATTGAGATAATTTTTTCAAAAAAAAGAACAGGTCAATGCCCTGTTCTTACGTGATTTGATTTTTTAGCAAGGAGATTCTTTGGCAAGCTCAGAGTGAGATCCTTCGACAGGCTCAGGATAAAATTCGCTAGGGCGAATTTTACTTTTTGAAAACCCATATTTTGTAACCAACAAAGTTCCAGATAAGTCCGATAGCTGTTCCTGCCAATGCTCCAATGCTTACCCAGATCTGATCTCCTTGAAGTAGGGATATGTTAATTAGATCTTGAACAGGTTCTTTCAGGTAGGTAACAGTAACTGTTGCAACTGTTACATTTATTAGCATTCCCATGATGCTGACAAAAAGAAATTGTGAAAATTTCTTTCCTTCTTCTTTCTTGGATTTGTCTTGAAATGCCCAGTGCTTATTTAGGAAATAACTTACGGTTACCGCAACCATAAAAGATAGTCCTTTTTGAATGGCATATCCAGATCCTTCCGTTACTCCTGATATAATTGTTTCAGCATTTAAGACTGCTAAATCTACAAGCGTATTAAACACTCCTATCATGGCAAATTTAAGAAATTGCTTGATAGTATTTTTTAGTTTTTCATTCATTTTTTTTATTGTTTAGTTTTTACCTTTTCTTCTTGAATTTCTTTTTTGATTTCTTCAATGTCGCTCATCCACTCATTTATAACATCGTTTTTCTTAGTCTTTTCTTCTGATGAGTCTCCTTCGTCTTCGTCCTCGATGAACTCAAGCGGTTCTGCTGAGGAATCTTCATCGGTGTGGTAAGTAGAGTGTTTATCATCTTTCTGTAAGACATTTTCTATCGCTGCCCAAGTAGTCCTACCTTCAGCTGGGATAGTTATAACAACTTCGTCTCCAGGTGATATTTTGAAGTAAGTAACTGATGCTAGGAGTATTTTATAGGGAGTACCTTCGGCCATTACGAAATAGTTTCCTGACTCATCTTGACCCGCAATTCCTATTAGATTCTTCCTTTCAATTGGTCCTACTTGCTTGTAGAGAAAGTTGCCATTATCAATAGTTAATTTTAACATATCTCCTTCAACGAGCTTGGATTTTGAAGCATAATTTGCCGGAACAGGATATTGCTTTCCGTCATCTCCAATCATTATTTGACCATCAAAAGTTCCATAAAAAATATTTTCTTCATCGGATTCATTGCTAAAATCTTTCGCAGGAGTATTGTTGCCCCCCTCCAACTTCAAAAGAGTCGCCTTGGCGCTCTGGATGGTTTTTTCGGCGTCTTGTATAGTTTTACGCAGAGATTCAATTTTTTCGATATCTTTATTTATTGACATTTTATTTTTATTTAAATTCCTTAGCTAACGAGTATTTTTTTTGCTACCTTAAATACTCGTGTAGGAATCTTAGTTTGTTTTTGTTTTTTTACTCTAGTAACTAAATTATATACTAATAGAAAAACATTGACAAGTCTTTGCTGATTTGCTAACATCATTAGTTAAATTAATATATAATATATAGTATAGATTTGTAGTATTTTTATGAAATATCGTGGAGAAAAAAATAAGTCTAGAGTAATCAATATACACTTTTTTGTGGTGGCTATGGCGATTGCAGCAGGCGTTTATGTATCTTTTTTGGATATGGGAAAATACACTTCTAAAGTTGATATTTTATTAATACCCAAGAATGAGAAAATTGCTTATCATTTAGATAAAATAGAGGGTAACTTGATTACTATCTTTAGGTCAAAAAATAATAACTTGAATCAGGTTACCTTGGATAAAGGCAAAGAAGACAGTATATTGAGCATTGGGGTGGAGAACTATAGCAAGAAATACGCACTAGCTGAATCTAAGAAAATTTCTCAAGAAATAATAGAGATATCATCCAGGTACTATAATATAAAAAAAGATTTGGACTTGAGAATCGTTAATAGTCATATTGAAAGAAATGAGAGCAGTAAACTCTTTATCTCGCTGATAAGTATTTTTATAGGGCTGGGACTATCTTTTGTGGCACAGTTGTTAGTTTCCTTTGTAGAGGATTTAATAAATATTTTTATAAAGAAGAAAGAAAAAAGTTCCGATATTTCCAGGGGAATAGAGGGAATGCTTTCTAAGAATAGGTCTAAGATAGAAAAATTATCTTATTTTCCTAAAGCAGATAGGGATAACAATCAAGAGAAGAAAGATGATGATGTGTATTCTCAGAAAGATTCAGAAGAATACGACGAAAGTTTGAGAGAGGATTCTCAAGAAGAAAAAGAAGATAGAGTAGTGGACTCTGAAGAAGAAGTTGATTATAATTTTAAAAAAGCACCTCATCCTCACGACCTGCCCGCAGAAGAGACTAATGATAATGATGAAGTCAACAAGGAGTCTGTTCCGGGTAATTTGCCTTTCGAACCAATAAATGATGATGTAAAAGAGGGTGGTTATGAAAAAGAGAGTGAAAAAGACTTTTCATTGGGGGATAAAGAACCAACAGATGATGAGTACCGAAAAAGGCTTAATGAGCTCTTAGGAAATAAATATTTTTAAAGCTATGAAATATAATATAAGAAAAACTAATTTTATCGTGGGGTTGGTGCTGATATTGCTGATAGTTTTTTCTGTTTTTAATTTTGTTCGTCAAGGGAATCCTTCTGATGTAGGAAACGTTACTCCTACCAAAGGACCATTTACTACATTTGTAAAATTGGTAAAAAACATTTTGGAAGATGGTGACAAAGAAAGAACTTTTTTGATTCTTTTTCAAAATAACATGGAGCTTCGTCCCGGAGGTGGATTTATTGGTTCTTTTGGTATAATTAAGACAAAGGGTGAGAAAATAATATCCTATAGTGTTCATGATACTTCGAATTTCGATGGGAGAATTCCAGACACAGTTCCTATACCAACACCTATGAAGGAGGCTTTTGGAATAAATGCATGGAAACTTCGTGACTCCAATTATTCTCCGGATTTCAAGGTGAATGCAGAAAAAGCTCTGGAGTTTTATTATTTGGGAAAAGGCGAGGAAGAATTTGATGGAGTCATCGCTATCAATGCAGCTCTCTTGGAGTCTGTTCTTGAGTTTACTGGGCCGATAATGCTAGAGGGACACCCTAATACTTATACTGCCAGCAATGTGTTAGTTAGTCTTGAAAAGCAAGTTGAGATAAATTATCGTGAACAGGGAATTAAAAAGGGTGATAGAAAGGAAGTTTTGGGATTGTTGATGAAAGATATTATGGACAAGGTAAAAGATTTATCGATTTTGGAAAAAACTAAATTATTTAAAGTTATAGTGGCAGAACTCAATAGCAAAGATATACAGCTTTATTTTAAAGATCAGGAATTGCAATCTATTGTAGAGGATGCTAACTGGTCAGGAGAAGTTGATAGAAGTTGGAACAATGATTATCTTATGTTAGTAGATGCTAATTTAGGAGCATATAAAAGCGATTATTTTGTAAAACGTTCTCTTGATTATAATATTGATTTTTCACAAGAAAAGCCTAGGGTAAAATTGGATATAACATATAATCATACTGCCAAAGAAAAAAATTGGTTTACCCAGGATTATAATAGTTATACGCGAGTTTATGTTCCTTTTGGGTCAGAGCTTATATCTTTTGGAGGATTCCCTGGCACTAAAGTGGAAACTGATTTTGAGAAAACATATTTTGCTAATTGGGTAAGAGTGAAAACTGGAGAGGAAAAAACTATTGGTGTGGAGTATGTCCTTCCTGAAAAAATATCGATAGAGGATTATGCTCTGAAAATCCAAAAACAATCAGGTGTGGAGAATATTCCTTTAAGGGTGACTATTACATCTAAGGATGGAAAAGTTACTAAATTTGATAAAACAATGGATGGAGATCTTGTTTTAGAAGAATAAAGTTAGCTCAAGAAGCTTTTGAATAAGAAAAAATATTTTGTTAATGAACGTTCATTTGAACGTTCATTTTTTTTAACCAGAAAAAATACCAGCTTTAGTTGGTGTTTGTGTTTGAGTGGTAAGGCTCTGCCACCAGCAATAAACTTCTTACTAACTTTTTTGTGTCAAAAAAAAGTTACCTGCCTCCGGCAGACAGGCAAAAAACCCCGAAAAGCATTTGCCTCGGGGCGCAGCCCTGAAGTATATCACTACAGGGCAGGCTGCTACACGTACTCCTTACATATTTATTGAAGTTCGTTTGAGATCCCGGATAAATGATTTTCTAATTGTTCGCAAACTCACAAAGAAAATCTATTTTCTGGGATGACATTTGAGAAATGTCATTTTATTTCAATTACTCGCCTGCAATGCAAGCAAAGCTTCGCGGGCAGGCCTGCCTGGCCGGTAGGCAGGTAATGTGTGGGATGTATTTGATATGTGTATACTTAAAAATAATAAATAATAATTCAAATATAGAAAATTTAAGTTTATTCTAATCAGGAAAGATAGAAACAGTTAGCGTTGCTGGTGGTTTTCATTTAGAAAAATGATTACCTAAAACATACAATCTTTATTTTTATGCAAATGCTTTTAACTAATAAAAAAAGGGTTTATTCGATGAATATTCCCTTTTAGTCGAATGTTACAATTGTCAATTGTAAGCTATTTAGTATCTCTTTTAAAATTAATTTGACAATTGGCGAAATTGTATCCGCATTCCTCACATAAGATTTGGTCTTTGGGTGATTTCTTTTTACAGGCAGGGCACTTGTGTGTGGCAAGTTGTGCTATGAGCACAATTATCCCTATTAAAATAACGAAAGCTACGTCTAGTGCGGTATAAAACTCTATTATGAATGGCATAATAATATCTCCCTTATGTTTGACCTACTTTTAACCGGCAGATTATTTTTTTGGCGAATTTGAGATATGAGTCAATCTTTATCAATAGCTTGAAAAATAACCAGAACACAAAAATAAAGAAGACTAATATATATGAGATAATCAACACTGCATAGTAACCGAAAAAAGAAGCTCGTTTTTTATATTTTAAGAATTGATCCATTTTCGACCTCACTAAAGTTAAATTTATCCAGATCAAATTTATTTTAAAGTACTAATATCTATTACTGGCATCTTACCGTATCCGTGCTGATAATTCAAGCTTTGTGGGTTTTTTGAACTTTTTATCACCTTTTTTGTTTATTGCCTTGTAGGATTTATTTATAGAGAAAAACGTACATTTAATAAGTACATTATTTGTTGTATATTTTATTATTAGGGTCTAAAATAAGGGGAGGAAGAGGGATAAGAGGCAGTAAAAAAGGTGATTAAGAGGTGCTTGATAAGTAAATAAAGCTCTTTAATTTTTTGAAAACTCGAGCTTTTACTTTTTACTTTACGCTTTTTGCTTTTAACTTATCCCACATTGCTTAATTTATCTAAAAGTAGTAATATACTACTGATGTATAATGTAAAAATAAAACAATTTGAAGGTCCGTTAGAGCTCTTGTTTGAACTTATAAACAAGGAAGAGTTGGATGTAACTAGGATTAGTTTAGCACAGGTTACTGATCAGTATTTGGATTATTTAGAAAAAGATGAAAATATCGACCTTTTAAATTTGGCAGATTTTTTGACGGTAGCCTCTAGGCTTATTTTAATAAAGTCAAAATCATTATTGCCTCTATTGAAGCTTAGCGATGAAGAAGAGGAGGAAATAGAAGATTTGGAACAGCAACTTATAGAGTATAAGAAATTTAAAAATGCTTCTTTAGAAGTTGGTGAAATATTAGACAATGAGAGCTATTTATTTTCGAGAGAAAGTTTTTTTGAGAGAGAAGTTGTTTTTCCCCCACCTAATGACATTGGAGTAAACGACCTCAGGAGCACATATGAAGAAATTCTTAGTGAGATACCTGCTAGTGAAAAAATGGATGAAGAGAGAGTTAAAGATACGGTTTCTTTGAAGCAAAAAATAGACAGTTTGAGGAATTTTTTAAAGAAAAAGCTTGAGACATCCTTTTCCGAATTAATTGAAGGGTCAAAAGACAGAGTTGAAGTTGTGGTTTCTTTTTTGGCAATGCTTGAAATGGTTAAAAAAAGAGTGGTTGTGGTTGAGCAAGAGGAGATGTTTCATGATATAAGAATGAAAGTTAATAAAAAATAAAGTAAAAATAAGTGAGCAAAAAAAACCTAAAGTCCATTATCGAAAGCCTGCTTTTTTCAAAGGGTAGTTCAATGAGTATTTCTCAGTTGGCAAAAGTTACTGAAGCTGGAAAAAAGGAGGTTAAAGAAGCTGTTGAAGGCATGAAAGCGCAGTATGAAGAAGAAGATAGAGGTATTTTTATAATTGAAAATGCGGGCAGTGTTCAGTTGACAACAAAGCCCAAAAATACTTCCTATATAGATCAGGTAATCAAGAGAGATCTAGAGGATTCTCTTAGTAGGGCCGCTTTGGAGGTAGTTTCAATAGTTGCATATAAAGGACCGGTTTCTCGTTTTGATATAGAGGCTATAAGAGGTGTTAACTCAAGCTTTACTTTGCGTAATCTGCTAATGAGAGGAATGATAATCAAGGAAACTGACAACAATGATCAAAGAGGGTATTTGTATAAAATATCTTTTGAGTTTATAAAAAAATTAGGTTTAAACAGTATAAAAGATTTACCAAATTATGAAAAACTTTCGCATGACGAAAGACTCGAATCAATTGTCAATATTAGATCAGAAAAACAATGATTTTAAACGAAGAAGCAAGTTTCCTTTTAAGCTAATATTGCTATTATTAGTAATTGTTATTGGCGGATCCACTTTTTACGCCAAAGGTTTTTTGGAAGATATTGATATTGAAAATGGATCTAGTGAAGTTAAGGGAGAGATGGATGTGAAAACATCTTCTGAACCTGATGTTTTGTTTTCCAAATACAATCTTCCTGTTCCAGTATACACTCCTGTGAGAAAGAAGGGTTTTAATGATCTGGTTATTCCAACTGCGCATGCTTCTGTAATTATAGATGTTGATTCGGGAACAATTTTGCACTACGAAGATGGTGAAGAAGAGAGACAAATAGCCTCTCTTACTAAAATCATGACGGCTGTTTTGGTTGTAGAAAACATAGATGACTTGGAAAATGAGGAGGTCACTATTGATGAGGAGGCTGTCTACGTTGAAGGTACAAGAATTGGATGCCCTCGGTCTGGATACTGTATAGGAAATAGACTTAAGGTGGGTGAGGTAATATCAGCCAAGGAGCTCTTGAAAGCAATGCTTATGAATAGTGCCAATGACGCTGCCCTAGCTCTGGGTAAACACATTGGAGGAACCCAAGAAAATTTCGCTAAAATGATGACTGCAAAAGCCAAGGAGATAGGGCTTAAAAATTCTAGTTTTTGCACAGCTTCTGGACTGGAAATCACGGGAGAGGAGTATAGGTGTTATTCTAGTGCTTACGACATAGCTAGGGTAGCTGCTTATTCTATGAAATATAAGGAAATATGGGATACCTTTAGAATTCCTAGTGCAACTATTTACTCATGCGACAATGAAATATCTCATGATATAATGAATACAAACGCAGTTCTCGAAACAATGCCGGAGTGCTTGGGTGCAAAAACCGGATTTACGCCCTTAGCTGGAAAGTCACTTATGATGGGAGCTATTGATAAAACTAAGCGACATAGGATTGTAGTGGTTTTGCTAGACGATCCTTATCGCTGGGTAGATGCTAAAGAAATGGTAGAATGGGCCTTTGATTCGCATGAATGGAAATAGAAAATTTGAAATTGAAATATCTAACAATTTTAGGTACTAGAAGTATTTAAGAAGCTAATAACTAAAAACTAAATTTATATGCGTGTAGTTTTAACAGGGGGTGGTAGTGGTGGACATCTATTTCCCCTAATTGCCGTCTCTCGAAGTTTAGAAAAAATGGAAAGTCAGTCAGAATTTTTGTTCTTGGGCCCGAAGGGGCAGCTGGAGAAAAAAATAATGAATGACAATCAAATAAGAATAAAATATGTTGCTAGTGGTAAGGCTAGAAGATATTTTTCTTTTAAGTACATAATAGATATTTTTAAGCTTCCACTTGGAATAATTCAATCTCTGTGGCACTTGTTGTGGTTTATGCCTGACGCTGTTTTCTCAAAGGGTGGTCATGCTGCGATACCTGTGGTTGTGGCAGCTTGGATCTACAGAATCCCCATCTTGACTCATGAGTCAGATTCTGTTCCTGGTGTTGCTAATAGGGTAATTGGTAAATTTTCAGATAGGATAGCTATATCTTATAATAGAGCTAGAAGGTATTTTGTAGAAGGCAAGTTGCTATTAACGGGCAACCCAGTAATAGAAGAAATTAATCAAGGAAGCAAGGAGGCTTTTATTGAGAAAGTAGGTCTTACAGAATCTAGGCCAATCATGCTAGTTATTGGGGGTAGCCAAGGGGCTCAGAATATTAATATTGCTATTGCCAGATTTCTTCCCAAGCTCCTGAAGCATGTTCAAGTAGTCCATCAAACAGGGGAAAAAAACTATGAGGAAACAATTAGAATGGCTAGAGAAGTGGGTGTTAAGGAGGGTCGAGGAGGATACTTTCCTTTTACATTTTTTAATACAAAAGATCTCAGTAACGCTTATTCAGCGGCAGATATTGTAATTAGCAGGGCTGGAGCTAACTCTATTTCTGAAATAGCATCCAACAAAAAACCTGTTATACTTATACCGCTTCCTACTGCGGCTAATAATCATCAGAGTATGAATGCTTATGAGTTGGTTGAGGCGGGTGGCGCAGTTGCCTTGGAAGAGAATAATTTAGTAGAAAATATATTTCTTCAAAATATTGAAAAAATATTGCACGAAGAAGGTTTTGCAGATAAGCTGATTAAAAATATAGAGAAGTTTTATCATTTTGACGCAGCCGATAAGATTGCCAAAGGTCTAAAGGATATAACTAGCTAGATTTTTTGGTAGTAAAAAAAGATGAAGAATTTATTAAGAAGAAAAGAGAATATTTATTTTATAGGCATAGAAGGCGCAGGTACTTCAGCTCTGGCTTTGATGTATAAAAATATGGGATATAATGTGTCAGGCTCTGATAATGGAGATCGTTTTTATAGAAAAGCTTTGGTAAAAAATGATATAGAGGTTTTTGAAAAATATGATAGTGAAAATATTCCTAAAAAAGTAAAAAATATTGTTTATTCTACTTCTATAAAAGAAGATAATCCCGAATACAAAAAAGCCAAAAAAGATAATCTAGAAATGAAGAGCTATCCAGAGGCATTGGCAGATATCTTTAATGAAAAAATGGGTATTGCGGTGTGTGGCACTCACGGAAAAACAACTACTACAGCCATGCTTTCACAAGCGCTCAAAGATCTTGATTTGGATCCAAGCGCAATAGTAGGCAGCAGGGTCATTGAGTGGAAAGCAAATAGTTTGACGGGCAAAGGGGAGTATTTTGTTATTGAAGCGGATGAATATCAAAATAAGCTACGCCATTACAATCCATGGTCTGTTATCTTGACTAGTGTTGACTATGATCATCCTGATTTTTATAATACTTTTGATGAATATAAGAAGGCATTTAGTGATTTTGTTGAAAAGGTTCCGAAGCATGGACAATTATTTTATTGCAATGACAATAGAGATGTGGTGGATGTTGCGGAAAAAGCGAAATGTCGTAAGTATAGTTATGGATTTTCAAATGAAAGTGATTATGTGGTTAAGATTAAGGAAAATAAATTATTACAGAGATTTGAGGTTTTTTACCAAGAAGAATCTTTGGGAGATTTCGAGATCAAGTTTCCAGGGCGCCATAATGCGCTGAATGCGACTGCAGTGATAGCTTTCTGTCACGAATTTGGCCTAGAAACGGATTTAGTTAGAGATGCACTAGCTTCTTTTAAGGGAACAGCCAGAAGATTTGAGCGAGTCGGGGAAAGAAAGGGAGCAGTTCTTATTGATGATTACGCGCATCACCCAGAAGAAATAAAAGTAACCCTTGAAGCAGTTAAGGAAATTTTTCCTAGTAAAAATATTATTACGGTTTTTCATCCGCATTCATTTAGTCGTACAGAAGCTCTTATAGAGGATTTTTCGCACAGCTTTGGGGATACAAGTAAGCTAATAGTGTTAGATATATACGGGAGTGCTCGTGAAAGTTCTGGCAGGGTAACTTCTAAAGATTTAGTTGATCTTGTAAATAAATATTCGCCTAGAAAAGCTGAGCATATACCTAGTATAAAAGAGGCTATTGAATTTCTTGAAAGCTCAATTGGGGAAAATGATGTGATAGTTTCGATGGGAGCTGGAGATGTTTGGCAGGTAACTCATAAGTTAGCAAAATAATTTATATGTTGAAAATTGAAGAAAATATTGATTTGTCTAAATATACAACTTTTAAAATCGGGGGCAAAGCTCGCTTCTTTATTGATGCTAAGAATGAAGAGGATATTATTGAATCAATAAAGTATGCTAAGGAAAATAGTATAGATTTTTTTATACTAGCTGGAGGATCTAATTTGCTTGTTAGTGACAAGGGTTTTGATGGAATTGTTATAAAAATATCTAATTCTAAATTGGAAATAAACAAAGAAGAGATTGTGGCTGATGCAGGGGTTTCCTTTTTTGATATTGTGTTGAAGTCTGTAGAAAGTAGCTTGAGTGGATTGGAGTGGGCTGCAGGAATTCCCGGAACTGTTGGCGGAGCAGTTGTGGGCAATGCGGGAGCTTTTGGCGGAGAAATAAAAGATAATCTTTTAGAGGCTAGAATTTATGACGTAGAGAAAGATGAGGTTAGAGTTTTGAAAAATGATGAATGTGATTTTACTTATAGGAATAGTTTTTTTAAAAATAATTATAAGAAAATAATTTTGCTGAGTGCAAAATTTTTATTGGAAAAAGGAAATAAAAAAGAGAGTAAAAAAAATATTAAAGAAACGATTGGTAAGAGAAAAGATAATCAACCTCAATATCCTAGTGCTGGTAGTTTTTTTAAAAATCCTTTTATAGATGATAAAAATCTTACAGAAACTTTTGAAAGAGATAAGGGGGTTGAAGTTAGGGGAGGGAAGCTACCAGTGGGCTGGTTTATCGAGAGGCTTGAGCTCAAAGGTAAATCCATAGGAGGAGCTCAGATAAGTAAAAAGCATGCCAACTTTATAATAAACACTGGAAATGCAAGTGCAGAAGATGTTATAATATTAAGTAGTTTGATAAAAGAGAAACTCAGAAATCATTATAACATTCAACTTCAAGAAGAAGTGAGGATGGTGGGATTTTGAAAAAAAATTTTATCGCAAGAAAGTGGTGAAAAAGCACAGAGCTTGCGCGTTTGATTCGATTTTACTTATTGTGTTTTTCGCCTCAGGTATGTTATTTTTCTCACAGTAGGCTTGCCCTGTTCTGATTTTTAAAATTAAGGAACGTTCCTAGGCGAGAAAAATAACATACCTTTAGCGAAAAACTAGTCACACCGAAAATTATTTGCTTGAATTAAAAATGTAAAATGTGTAAGTTCTAAAGTAATTAAGAGGAGTTATTTTTAAAAAGAGTTTATTGTAAGTGAGTGATTTGCAATAAATATCTTTAAAAAAACATGGATATAAAATATTTATTTAAAGACGTTACCATCGATGATCGAACAAAAGCTTATATAGAAAAAAGAGTTTCCAGTATAGAAAAAATTAACAATGAGATTATCAAAAAAGAAGTAGAGATAGATAGAGACAAGAAAGGACTTTTCAGGGTGGAGATAATGCTGATGACACCAAGAGATCTTTTTCGTGCTGAAGAAACAACAGAGAGTATCGAGGGGTCTACAGATATCGTTGTGGATGAGCTAAAAACACAAGTTGTAAAGAAAAAGGATAAAGTTTGGACGAAGATTATGCGGGGAGCCAGATCGATCAAGAAGAAAATGTCTATTGATGATGATGCAAGGTTTTAGTGCGTTAGTTTGGTTTAAGGTGTGAGGTGAGCTATAATCAAATTGCAAATTATAATTTTTAGATTTTATGAAAAAAGACAAAGTAACAATCGATGACTTAGCTTTGATGGTTCAGAACGGATTTACTGAAATGCGGGAGTATATGGATGAAAGGTTTAACAAAGTGGAAGAAAGACTGGGTAAATCGGAGGAGGAATTAAGAGAGATTAAGGAAGAGCTTAAATATATCAAAACTGAACTTAGCAAGAGGGTGGACAATTTCACTCACAAAGACCTGGAGTTTCGTGTGGAAAAACTTGAAGAAAAAATAAAAAAATACGAAAAACTTTTGAAAACTACATAAACTCTTCTTGACTTTTTTGGTCTAAAGATATATGATTAGTTCTGTGGTTGATAAAATCATGAGTAATTTCTGATTATAAAATTTTTTAAAAAGATGTTAGCAATAATAAGAACTGGCGGAAAACAGTATAAAATTAAAGAGGGAGATAAGGTTAAAATAGAAAAAATCGCAGGAAAAGAGGGCGATAGTGTTAAATTTTCTGATATTTTGTTTTTGGGCGATGAAAAAAGTGTGCAGATTGGAACACCTACAGTAAAAGGAACAGTTGAAGGAAAGATCTTGAGTCAAGGAAAAGACAAGAAAGTTTGGGGAATTAAGCATAAGGCTAAGAAAAGATACAAGGTTAAATTTGGTCATAGGCAAGATGTTACTGAAGTTGAGATTGTGAAAGTGGGGAAGTAACGCATTAAAAAATTAAAACATTAAAACAAGAGAACATAGAAACAAACGGCAGTGATGAAGTAAGTGTTTCATTTGTGTTTCTTGTAATAAGGGGTTTGGCTGCGGCTAGACCTCTTTTTATTTGGTAATTTTTTAGTGTCCTAAGGCTGTCCCAAGTGTCCCAAGGCTCAACCTTTGGCACGCCAAAGGTTGAGCCTTGGGATGGAGTTTTTGAAAAAATTGAATATTTCCGTGAGCAATGTTTAAGCGGTCCAACCGCTGAGGCTTCAGCGGTTGGACCGCTTATCGCTTACGCTTTTATATAAAAAAAGGATTTGATCTAGGTTTAGAACAAATCCTTTTTGGCAAAATTTTAAGCGAAGCTTTAAGAGGGCAGTATTGCACCCTTTATTTCCGCTGTAGCTATCAGCGTGCCATTTTGACGGGCAGTGACACTAAACACAAAAAATTTATTACCTCTACTCTTTACAAGCTTGGGGGTGAGAAATATTTTTGCAGGAGGAAATACCATGGCATGAAATTTGGCATTGCACTCTAGCAGAAGAGGAAGTTCCCCATTCGTTTTATTGGTTAGTCTAACTAATAATAGGCTTGCTATCGACATGGCTTCAGTTAACCAATGTCCAGGACTTATTGGTTTTTTTGGAAAATGACCTTTTATTCTGAAGTCATTTTCATCCTCAATGCAATAGAGACACCGCACTTCCTTCCCTCCAAAGAAACCTGCTTTTTCGATACATAGAGCATTGTCTCTGTGTGGAAGTAATCTCTCCAACTCTTTTTTGTTGTATACGGGCATGGCTTCCTCCTTAGAAAATTGTTGCAGTTTAACTGCGAAGAACATTCATAAATCATTCACAAATCTTGTAATACTACCCCAAATTCTCTCTGTTTGTCAAGGCAGAAGTGAGAGTTGTTTCATCGGCATGTTCAATATCTCCACCAGTCGAAAGCCCTCTTCCGAGGCGAGTGATCTTTGCATCAAAATCTTGAAGTTTTCTCTTTAGGTAAAGAGTAGTCATATCTCCCTCGGTAGTAGGGTTGGTAGCGATAATTATTTCTTTTGGTTTTTCTTTTTCTACTCTTTCAACTAATTCAGCTATTTTCAGATGATCTCCTTCTTCTCCAGATTCTAGTGATCCACCTAGCACATGATAAAGACCTTTGTAGATACTAGTTCTTTCAATGGATATCACGTCTAAGGGATCTTCAACGATGCAGATTGCTTCTTTGGAACGATGGGGATTGTTGCAGATTTCACAAAGATCATCTTCCGAAATATTAAAACACTTTTTGCAGTGCTGAAGTTTTTGCAATCGAATTAGGTTTTCTGAAAAATCTTTTAGTTTTTCTTTGTCTTGTTTGAATAAAAACAAAACCAATCTTTCAGCCATTTTTGGTCCGACAGATGGAAGAGAAGTGAAATTATCTATTAGTTTTTGAAATATTTTTGGATACACGACAAAAGTTTAAAGTTAAAAGTGCAAAGTTTAAAGTTTTTATTTTTGCATTCAACTTTTTATTAATTCTAGTATTTTATTACAGTTTATATATCTTAAAAAGTTCAAATATTTTTATGCTTCTACTGGAGAGTCAGCTTGAGATTCCATTTCGTCAGAGTGAGCTCTTTCCAGTGATTTAAAGGTAGTTGACTGCTCTTCGAAGTAAAGATTGGCTTTTCCGAGAGGTCCATTTCTATGCTTAGCTACAATAACTTCTACGATGTTCTTGTTGGGAGTGTCGGGCTTTTCTCTGTCCTCCCTGTAGAGCATCATCACAACGTCAGCATCTTGCTCAATTGAGCCTGACTCTCTCAAGTCAGATAATTTTGGTATCTGAGGAGAACGAGACTCTACTTGTCTAGAAAGCTGAGAAAGGGCGATAATAGGAATGTTCAATTCTCGAGCAAGCTGTTTGAGAGCACGAGATATTTCTGAAATTTCTTGAACACGACTATCTCCGGAAGTTTTGCGACCTTCCATAAGCTGGAGGTAGTCAATAATTATAAGTCCCAAGTTGTGCTCTGACTGAAGCCTCCTAGCCATAGTTCTCATTTCCATAATATTGGCTGAAGCAGTGTCATCAATATAAATAGGAGCTTCACTGAGTATGCCCATAGCTTCGTTTAATTTTTCAAAATCATTTTCTGGGCCGCTGGATCGGAGCTTTCCTGTTCTGAGTCTCCAAAGATCGATACCAGCTTGAGCTGCCAACATTCTATCTATAAGCTGATCAGATGACATCTCCAATGAAAATATACCCACTGGAACTTTTGCTTGCGTCCCAATTTGCCTGGCAATATCAAGAGCGAAGGTAGTTTTACCTATAGAGGGTCTTGCGGCCAGTATGAGTAAGTCTGATTTTTGAAGTCCCGCTAAAACGCTATCTAGATCAATAAAGCCAGTGGGAACACCTCTCACGCTACTATCATCTTTATGAAGCTCATCGATTCTTTCAAAAGCACTTTCAAGAATTGACTTAATAGGTACGAAATCTTGCTTGAGATATTTTTGAGAAACCTTGAATATTCCTTGTTCAGCCTCATCAAGGAGTTTTTCTACATCCTCTGTTCCGGAATATCCCAGCTCTACTATATTGCTAGCAGTGGAGATAAGTCTTCTGAGCATTCCCTTTTTTTGAACTAGCTTGGCGTAATGAGATACATGAGAAGCAGAAGGTACGGAGTTAACCAGGGAAGAAATATAGCTTGACCCTCCAACTTCCTCTAATTTACCTTTTTCTTCCAGCTTATTTGAAATACTGAGAACATCAAGAGGCTCTCTATCCTCATATAGCTTGAGCATAGTCTCAAATATTAATTCATGAGCTTGTTTGTAGAAATCTTCAGGTTTTAAGAAGTCGGCAACCTTGATAATAGCTTCTCTGTCGAGCATTAAAGATCCTAAAACGGACTGTTCGGCTTCAATATTTTGAGGAGGAACTCGAAGTTCTTCTTGGGATGAATTTTTCGTAGCCATTTTAGTGTAAAGTTTTAAAATATTTCTTAACTCAATAGGATAAGTATATCTTATCTGAAAAATCAAATCAATGCTTGACAAATTATCCAAATATGTGTTAATCTAGATTGATTGTAAAAACAGTCTTATTTGGTTACATGAATATTATAATCCTTTACTTATAGTAGATGTGTGAGCTAATAATTTATTTTTTATTTCAAGATATATTAAAATATGAAAAAGCAAGAAAGTGAATCAAGAAACAACAATTCTTCTTTTGAAAAAGTTGTAAATTCTATTACTATTAATATTAATGAGCGAGCTAAAAAAATGATTGCTGATCGTTTTGGTTTTGAGACGGGCAAAATTAAGACACTTGGCCAAATAGGAGATGACCATGGAATTACCAGGGAAAGAGTTCGTCAAATAATTCAAGAAGCGATAAATAAGTGCAAAAAAACAGCTAAAAATGACAAGCTTTTCAGGGAAGCAGAAGAGAAAATCAAATTTACAATAGAAAATAATTATGGTATAATAGCGAGGAAAGACTTGATAAAGCTTTTGTCTAAAGGCAGCAAGGAAGAGAGTTTTATGGATTTTGTTTTATATTGTTCCAATAGTTTTAATGTAATAGAAGATAAGCATGAGATAGAAGAAGCTATTGTTGAGGCTGAGTTTGAAATAAATAAATGGAAAAATGCTAAGGAGAACGCGATAAGGATTCTTGATGATAATGGAGAAGCTTTGAGCTCTAAGGATTTCTTTACTAAGTTCTCAGGTATTCATCCAGAAATAAAAAAAGACGAGTTTTTTACTTATGTTAGCGTATCTAGGCAAATAAAAAAAGGAGTTTTTGGAAAGTGGGGTATTGCCCATTGGGGAGAGATAAATCCAAAAGGTATTAGGCAAAAAGCTCATCTTATTATAAAGGAATCAAGAAAGCCTTTGCATTTCAAAGAGGTTGCTAGTTTGGTTGATAATTATAAGTTAAATAAAAAGAAAACTCATCCACAAACAGTGCATAACGAACTTATAAAAGATGATAATTTTGTTTTAGTGGGAAGAGGAACTTATGCCTTAAAAGAGTGGGGTTATCAAAGAGGAACTGTTAAAGATGTTATAGAGGAAATTCTTAAGAGCAGCAAGCTTCCTATTCATCAAGATAAGATTGTGAAAAAGGTTTTGTCTGTTAGGGATGTGAAAGAGGCTACTGTTATAATAAATTTGAATAAATTTTTTGATAAAAAAGATAATAGGACTTATCACTTGAAAGAGCTGGGAATTAAAGAGCGAGTTTAGCTCTTATTAGCTAGGGCAGCGGATCTCCATTTTAATTAAAAAGTTAAAACAAACATAAATGATTGAAATATTAAGAGAAAGCTTTTCCCTAGTATTTTTAGAAAGTATCTGGCAGGCTATCTCGGTGAGCTGGTTTGTTGTTTTGCCATTGACTTTGTATTTTTTGTTTAAGCTCCTCTGGATGGATTTTGCTCAGGGTAATTTTTGGAGCAATGTTGAGTGGGTTATGCTTGAAATAGTTCCTCCTAATGATATCGAAGAGACGCCACAAGCTATGGAGATGATTTATTCAGGAATGCTGGGAGCAATGAAAGGCATAAACGCTATTGAAGAGTTTGTAAATGGAGAGGAGCCTATGTATTATAGCTTGGAGTTGGTGAGTGATGAAGGGCAAGTTCATTTTTATATCCGCACACCAAAATCTTTTGTAAAACTTATTGAATCCAATTTTCATGCTCAATATCCGCAGTCAGAGGTTAAAATAGTTGAGGATTATGTGCATGATATTCCTAAAGTTATTCCGAATAAAGACTGGAACCTTTGGGGAACTGATTTTAAGCTTGATAAACCAGATCCCTATCCAATTAAAAGTTATAGATGGTTTGAGGAAGATATAACCGGAAAATCTCTAGACCCATTAGCTTCTATAATAGAAAGTATTGGAAAAATAGGTCCAGCGCAAAAATTTTGGCTACAGCTTATTATTACTCCAAAAGATTCTGGTCAGTATGATACGGGTAGGGAGCTGGCAAATGAATTGGCTGGAAGAGAAGTGAAAAAAAGTAGAGGATTTTTGGAGGGAGTATTGGGGGACATTGGCGATATAATTCTTGGTATTTTTAAGACAATTGGAGGCAATCCTCCGGAGGAAGCATTTTCTGAAAGCTCGCCTGAGGATGTGCCTATAGAGTATAAAATGACTCCTGGAGAAAGGGATGTTCTTAAGATGATAGAGGAGGGTATTGGTAAAATCGCTTTTAATGTTAAGATGAGAATTATTTATGCAGGACGCAGGGAGTCTTTTGATAAGAGTGTGATCGGATCTTTTGCTGGCGGACTCAAGCAGCTTTCTGACATAAACACTAATGGTTTTGCCATGGACAACGATACCAAGACATTTGCTCTGCATTTATTTGTGGACAAGCGAATGAGATACAGGCAAAGAAAAATACTTAGAAGATATAGAGATAGAGATAAGAGTGGTAAAACCTTTCATCTTAATACTGAAGAATTGGCTACGGTCTTTCATCTTCCAAATATGAGCGTAATAACACCATCATTCAGAAAAGTTGAAACTAAGACTGGTAGTGCTCCATCTAATTTACCTATAGAATAAATATTGTATGAATAAAGATATAACTTTTTTTGCTAAAACTAACTTTCGTAATCAGGATGTTAAGTTTGGCATAAAAACTGAAGATAGACAGCGTCACGTATATGTGATTGGAAAAACCGGAATGGGTAAAACTACTCTTTTGGAAAATATTGTCATGCAGGATATTGCAAATGGTCACGGAGTAACCTATGTTGATCCTCATGGAGATACTGCTGAAAAACTTATTAAAGCAATTCCAGCTAACAGGATTAATGATGTTGTTTACTTTAATCCAGCTGATACGGAGTTTCCTATTGCTTTTAATATATTAGAAGCTGTCGATGAGGATAAAAAGCATTTGGTGGCCTCGGGCATGATGGGAGTTTTTAAGAAGATCTGGCCAGATGTTTGGAGTGCAAGGATGGAGTATATTTTAAATAATGCTATTTTGGCTCTTTTGGATTATCCTGGTTCGACCATGATGGGTGTGAATAGGATGATGAGTGATAAGAAGTATAGACAAAGAGTTTATGAAAAAATTAAAGATCCGGTTGTGAAGAGTTTTTGGGTTGAAGAGTTTGAAAATTGGGAGGATCGTTTTAGAAAAGAAGCAGTAGCTGCTATTCAAAACAAGGTAGGTCAGTTTTTGTCATCCTTTCTTATTCGAAATATAGTTGGTCAAACAAAGTCTACTATTAATATGCGTGAAATAATGGAGAGGAATAAGATCCTTATTGTTAACCTCTCTAAAGGAAGAATTGGTGAAGATGCTATGCGCCTTTTGGGAGGGATGATTGTAACCAAGATTCAGCTAGCAGCTATGGAAAGAGTTGATATACCAGAGGAAGAAAGAAAAAATTTCTATTTGACGGTAGATGAATTTCAGAATTTTGTAACTGATTCTTTTGCCAATATCTTGTCTGAAGCCAGGAAATATCGCTTAAATCTCTTGGTAGCACATCAATATGTCAATCAGTTGGTTTTTGACGGAAACACCGTAGTGAGAGATGCTATTTTTGGAAATGTGGGAACAATTATTTCTTTCAGGGTAGGAGCTGAGGATTCTGAGTTTTTGGAAAAAGAATTTGAGCCTATCTTTGCAGCTAATGATATAGTTAATCTTCCTAAATATAATATATATTTGAAACTGATGATTGATGGAATTGCTGGTAATGCTTTTTCAGCAACAGCGCTTCCTCCGATAGACCTTGGAGGAACAATGGAAAACCAGGAAAAGGTAATAAATATATCCAGGGAAAGATATGCTAAGAATAGAAAAGATATTGAAGAAAAGATTTTGCGCTGGACGGGAATGATGACTAAAGAAGATCTGGAAAAAACCTCGATAGCTCCTAGTAGTTCGGTTGAGAAGAAAGATATTCCAAAGAAAGAAGCTATGCCAAGAAGAGAGGCTGCGCCAAGGAAGGAGAATGTTTTGGAGAAAGAAAAAGCTTCGAAAAAAGAATTTGTAAAAAATAATAAAAATAATGAGTCTGCTAAAAGAAGTAGTAGCAATCAAGAAGAAAAACAGGCAAAGAAAGAACTATTTAATACGGACTGTGATACTTGTGGAATAAAAATAGAAGTTCCATTTCAGCCTGATGGAAAGAGACCAACTTTTTGTAAGGATTGTTTGAAAGACTATCAAAGAGCCATAGCGCGTATTCAAAACGAAGAGGATAAGAATAAGGAACTCAGAGAAGATAATAATGATCGCTTTGAAAAAGAAAAGAAAGGCAATGTTTTATCTGAAAAAATTAAATCCAAAGTGGATAATAATCAAAAAGTCTATTCTTCGAAAAATAAACCTCTTAAGCTTTCTCAGATAAACCATATGTCTCCTAAAAAAATGCGTAAATTGAATCCAGATGTGGATAAGATAAGAAATCTTATTGAAAAAAACAGAAAATCATCTACAAATGTTGACGACAAAAATAATAAAGAGTAAGATATTTATTGTAGTAATTAATTAGAAAATAATAAAATGAATATAAAACCATTAAAAGATAACGTGCTTATAGAACCAGAAAAAGAAGAAGATAAGTCTCAAACAGATGCGGGTATTTACCTTCCAGAGTCAGTCGAGACTCCAAATGAAAGACCTCAAATTGGTGAAGTTTTAGAGATAGGGGATAGTAAGAATATTAAAGTAGAAAAAGGGCAAAGAGTTATTTTCAATAAATATTCAGGAACGGAAGTTAATCTAGAAAAGAAGTCTTTGTTGCTTGTCAGAAATAACGAGGTATTGGCAGTTATTAAATAGCTTGAATAAATCTTTGAGTTTTTTTAAAATAGAATTGAGAGGATAAAAAAGAACGTGCCTTGTGCACGTTCTTTTGTTATTTTTTATTTTATTGTCTACTACATTGATTTTATTAAGCTTTGATTAATTTATTTACGGTTTGGTGACGGTCGTCACCAAACCGTAAATATTATCTTGTTTTCAGGGAAGGCTGTTGCAGGTTCTGGAGCAAGTTAATTATTTCTCAATCATCTATCAAAAACTCTTGGAATATTCTGTTCCCTTGAGGGAGAAATTTTTCCGCTAATTTATGTGGATATCCAAATGGAAGCGGATAAGATCCTAGTACTGAAAACTTTTTCGCCGCCCTTATCCTGGATGCTCTTTAGCTCTTACTTAACATATTTCCTTGAGATAAGGCTATATTGTTAGAACTATTGAATTATCAAATATTCCTATTAACGGGTGTAGGGTGTACTTAAGATGTTTAGAGCAGGAGCATCAACGAAGACTCCTTGCAGATTATTGATAAAGGGTTTTGTGTATTTTTTTGGACTAGTGCTAAAGGTGTGTTTTAAAGTAGAAGTATTTCACAAAGTAGAAGAGAGTTAAAACTTATTTTTCTAAAGGATATCTTTTTTCTTGCCAAGAACTAAAGCCACCATCTAGAATGTAATTAGCTAAAAATCCTAAGTCGTAAAGTTTAACGCCGGATTGAAAATCTTCTAATGGAGAATTTCCATAAACTATAATTTCATCTGACATTGGTATTTCACTTTTCTTATCTTCTAATTTTTCAAATGGTATATTTACTGCTCCTGGAATGTGACCTTCTTCAAAAGACGCGCTGTCCCTGGTGTCTATTATAAAAACTGGGTATTCATTTTCGATAGCTAGCTTTAGTTGTTCAGGAGCTATTTTTTCAATTTTGGAAACATCAACAGCTGATTCGGGATCACCCAAATTAACAGTTGGGTGTAAACTCTTGTTCCAAGCAAGCATCCCTCCGGAGAGAGCTTTTATGTTTGTAAATCCAGAATCTTTGAAGAATTTGATAGCTCCTGCTTCAGCTTTTTTGTCTTCAAAATTATAACCGATTATTACTATAAAATCATTTTTATTTAATTCGGAAATATTTTCTTTTATTTTATCTGGAGTTAGGTTCGCAGCTCCTTCAATGTGCTCTTTTTCATAGTTAACAGAATCTCTAATGTCTAACATAACCACTTCTTCTTTCTTTTGTATTTTTTCTCGAAGCTCTTTTGCAGTTATGTAGTCGTAGTCGTTGTAAACTTCTACAGGGTCTTTGGGTGCTTCTTCTTGTTTTGTTTTTTTGAAAGCAGGTCTTAGCATAGTTATTGTTATAACTATTAAGATAAGGCCAAATCCAACTAGCATAATTTTATTGGTATTGTTTTTTTTGTTTTCTTGCTCCATTTAATTACCTTGTTAAAATTGTTTAAATACAAATTTAATCAGTAGGGTGTACTAACTTAAGATGCTTCCTATAAAATTTGGATAGCCATTTATAAAGCTTTTTATCTCAGCTTCCTTTTTTCCTTCTAATTGTAGCTTTTCTATGATGATAACACCAGAACTTGCTTGAATACAAACTTCGCCATTCTCTCTTTGAAAGACCTCTCCCAATGAGTAGCTTTCACTTTCAGAGTTGGATCCAGGATGAATATCAGTAAGGGCTATTTTTTTTGAGGAATTGTTATTTTCCCAGAAAGTAAATACTCCTGGCCAAACACGAAAAGCCCTAAAGGCATTGTGAATATAATCCTTATCCTTGTCCCAAAATATTTTTCCATCACTCTTCTCTATAAGCTGGCAAAGAGTGGCTTGAGAGGAGTCTTGACTTACGGCCTGAATGTCGCCTTGCACCCACTTGTCGATGGTGTCTAGCAATAAATGAGACCCCAGGATTGCTAGTTTGCCAGTAAGTGTTACATAATCATCTTCTGGTTCTATCTCCAGCTTGTCTTGAGAAATAATATCTCCCGTATCTATACCAGTATCCATTTTCATTATAGTTATACCTGTTTCTTTTTCTCCATTTAATAATGAGTTTTGGATAGGAGAAGGTCCACGAAGTTTTGGTAGTAGGGAGGCATGAACATTTAACGATTTGAATTTGGGAATATTTAAAACTTCTTCGGGAAGTATTTTTCCATAAGCGGCTACTACTATCAAGTCTGGTTTTAGTTTTTCGATATCATCGATAAACTGATCATCTATTTTTGTTGGTTGTAGTAATTGTAGTTTCTTGAGCTCAGCCGTTTTCTTTACTGGGCTTATTATTTTAACTTTTTTGTTTTTATTTTCACTATCGGGTTGGGTTACGACTGCTAGAATATCATGTGGACTTTTGATGAGTGAATCTAAAATAACCTCTGCTAGGTCAGAAGTTCCCATGAAAACTATTTTTAATTTTTTTTGCATATTTTTTGTTTAGCTCTTTAGGCTACAGTCGTAGTTTAAAGAGACGGGTGAGTTTTTTTACTTCTTATTTATAAAGAGTTCTCCACTTAAGTGATCTATTTCATGCTGTAGAGCTCTAGCTAATAAATCGCGTGCTTTTATTTTGCATCTTTCTCCTTTTTCATTCAAGCACCTGACAGTGACTCGACTATGTCTTTTTACGGGGATGAATTTTCCAGGAAAGCTAAGGCAGCCTTCTTCTTTTATCTCAAAATCCCTAGAAGAGGATGTTATCTTTGGATTGATAAGTATATATTTTTTGCCATCTTCTTCGATTATGCAAAGTTGAATAGATTTTCCAATTTGCGGAGCTGCTAGCCCAACCCCATTGTTTTTGCGCATGGTTTCAAACATTTTTTCTATAAGCTCCTGAATTTCCTTATCAATGGGATTTTTAATTTTCTTAGCTTTTTTCTCCAGAATAGGATCCGGATAAGTTATAATTTTCATAAAGCATTTGCTTAAAGTATTTTGTAAATCTCTTTTTCCTCTTTTTCACGCTTAACTTTTATCAAAAAAGTTTTTCCCTCGGAAATCTTTTCGATACTAACAGTTTTTTTGTCATTTTTCAATACTTCAAAGTTCCCACTCGTGATCTCCTTTCCATCTATTAATAGAGTCCATTGAAAGTCGGTATCTTTTTTGGAAAAATTTTCAGTAGTAAAATCAAGAGAAGGGCCTTTTGCCTCATTGAAATAAAGAAACCAATTTTTTTCTATTTGATATTGTTTTTCTTGGACGAAAAATAAAAAAGAAAAACTAATTATTAAAGAGATTGTAATTGTTATTATTATATTGCTTTGCTTCATAATTTTTTTTAATATTTATAAAAAGTTTCTGTTTCTTTTCCTGAATAAATTTTCCAAAAATTATCATTTTTTTCGAATTGCATGCTGTCCGAGCTTGGATTTACCATTATGAAATTGGTTCTGGTTCCTTGAAAACAAGTAGTTGCGTTGCTACTGGAGGGCGATGCTATCATCCAGAGGGTGCACATTTCTCTAGGCTTGGTAGGATCCTCATATCTCTTGAAGAAACCGCGAGAAAGAGGGTAACCATAGTCTTCCATAAAAAATAGTTTCATCCAAGCATCTGCTTTTATGTAGTTGTGATCTTTGAGGATAATATCTTTAGTAGTATCCACTTGATTACTTAAATATTTGGAGGCATGAAAAGTTTCGAGTGCTTCCTGAATATTGCCACCATCATCCATCGCTTCAGAATTGTCAAAATATCCAGCAGAAATAAGTGTAGTAAAGATGAGTATAAAGAAAGCAAGAAGAATTTTTTTGCTCAAGAACTTGCCTTTAGTGTAAGTATTTTGAATAAAGTACATAATCCAAATTATTCCCAAAGAAGATAGTATTACAAAAGGGAAGTTGGCATAGTTGGCGACCCTTCCAGAAGGTATGTTTATATAAATCCAGTGAGGCTTTGTGCTCATAATGGCCACTGCTAGTCCCCAGCCAATAAGAAGGGCTGGGGTTATGATATTTTTGAATACTACTCTTTTCTTGTTTTCTTTTCTGAAAAAAGATGCCAGAAACAGAAATGCTATTCCTATAATTCCTAGTGCAAGCCTTGGCTCCCCAACTGCGTATTTGAATTGACTTAGGGTAAGTCCAGTTCGGGTTGCTTTGGATGGCTCTCCTACAGCCGTAGAGGTAGCTTCAAAGTTTAAGTAAGAAGGAGTGTATATGAAAAAAGTGAAAAATAAAATAAAAATAAGCAGCAGTATATTTGGAAAAGATAATAATTTTAGTAAATATTTCTTAAATACTTTGAGGTGGGAAGAAAGCAGGGATCTGATTTTCTTTTTTCTGTTTAAGTTTATTATATTACTGATAAATAATAATTCCAAAGTAATAAATATGGAGATGAATATGATAATAAAAATCAAGGCGCTTAGATGATGAAAGAAGAATAGCCCCGCACTTATAAGAATAGCTAAAAACATCATGCCAGAATTTTTCTCTCTGAGAGCTCTGAAATAAAAGTATAGTGAAGTGGGGATGAGTAGGTTGCCAATAACATTTCCAATTACTCCGCCGCTTAAAAATTTTGCCTGAGGAGATGCTAGCGCATAGAGAGGGCCAATTATAAATAGGCTTAAGATGGCAATATTTTTGGGATCTTTTACGTTGCTTATTTTTTTGGAGATATTTTTGAAAAAACTGTTAGATAAAACTCTCAATGAAAGAATAAATATTGCTAAGATGCTGATTATATTTATGAGAAACAAAATCAAGGCAGGAAAAGCACTAAAAAAACTAGCTCCCGTGAGAATATTCATAGCTGAAAATATAAGATGTTCTCCGATTATGAAATCAGCGATATCTTCTTTTTCTAATACATATGTACTATTTTTTTCAATTATTTCGAACTCTTCGTAGTTGGGAAGCTCTCCTGTTTGTGAAATAAGTTTGGACCAGTACATATGATGCCCTAGGTCAGTCGAAGTAGGGAAAACAGAGTTTTCTAGGTAGCTTGTTTTGAGGAAGATCGTAAAAACAATTATTAATATAATAAGAATGCTTTGATTTTTGGAAAAAATTGGATAGTTGCTTTTTGTTTTCGGAGAGTTCTCCTTTTTTGTTTTGTATAAGTACCAAGAAATACAAGCTATCGCAAAAATAGTTATGCTTATGATTAGGTAAGTTTTGTCTATAGGAAAACCTAGTGTGTTTAGTATGATTATTAGAAAATTTATACAAACTAAGCTTATTGAAAAGGAGATTGTAAAAATTTCTAAAGGAGAAAAATGCTTGGGAGTATTTTTTTTGAAAATTGCTAGCAATAAGAGGTAGCCAGGGATAAACAGGATTAGTGCTGTGTATAGATAAAACAAAATCTCTTGAAGTATAGACATTTTTGGAATAATTATTTTTTTATAGTTCTCTTAGGACACCTAGATAGCTTTGGGATACTTTTTCCCATGAAAAATTTTGGTTTGTAAATTCTTGAGCTCTTTTGCCAAATCCTTCTCTAAAATCATCAGCTTCTAAGATGGCTTTGATTTTTTCAGCCCACTTGTCTGCGTTCTCGGGTTCTACTAAAAATCCATTTTTGCCATCGTAGATAGCGTCTTGGAGTCCTTCTAGCTTTGAAGCTACAACTACTTTTTGGCAAGCAGAACCTTCAATAGCGTTTATGCCAAATCCCTCCATGGATCCATGGACTTTTATATTGGGAGATATAAACAAGTCAGCGGTATTGAAAAGTATGTTCATTTTATTTTGAGGAATGTTGGGAATAAGCTCAATTCTTTTTTTGAGCCCTAGTTTTTTTATGGCTTTCTGGCAGTCAGTGTAAATATCATTGTCTCCGGCTGTTTTCTGGGAAACTCTTCCTCCAGCTGCCACTAAGGCGTAATTTTCTGGAAGTTTGGGCATCACATTTTCTATAAACCACAAGAGACCTTTGTGGCGTACAAACCTGCCTACTCGAAGAATAACTTTTTTATTTGTTATGTCTATATTTAGTATTTTTTCTAATTCTTTCCGGGTATGGTTTTTGCAAATAGATTTTTCGAATCCATTGGGAATGAAAAAACATTTTTCTCTAGGAATATTTAGTTCAACAGCTTCTGTTATTGTGTGATTGCCAACCATTATTAATTTATTGAGTTTTTTGAGGGAAGGTATGTTTATCCATCTGTATATTTTCCCCATGAGACTTTTTTTGTGAGCATAGGTTATATCAAGCCCATGAACGACGCTTACAAACTTTTTTTTGGGGTGGAATAATCTCAGAAAAACTCCCACAGGAGCTAAAACTCCATCTCCAAGAAGAACTGTGTCATATTTCCAGAGAAGAAAAAGAGATTGGAAAATCGCTCTGACTAAAAATATAGGGAGGAATTTTTTACCACGTTTGTTAGCTATTAGGCGAACTTTTGTTATTTTTGATAGAGAAGTATAAAGTCCGTAATTCTGATTTTCTATCCCTCCTAGCACAGGGGGATAAGCTCGAGAAATAAATATTATTCGTGGATCTTTTTCCATATTATTCTTCTATTTTATTTTTTTAAATCTCTGAAGTCTTTCGGTGTAAGTTAGGTCTTCTATCAATTTGCGGTTAGCTCTAATCATATCAGCTATTAGTGCGAATATGATAAATTGAATTCCCACCAGTAATGACGTTATGGAGAGGAATAGGTAGTTTCTGTAAGGCGTAACCTTGAGATCTTGGGAGTATAAAAACAAAAATACAGCAGCTGAGACAAAAGCTATAAGCAGGAGAAAAAATCCAGGAATTCCAAAAAATCTCATCGGTCGCACGTCTCTTATAGCTCTAATAATGATACGAAAGCTATTGTTTATGTAACTATAGACACTCTTGACTACTCGCGATTTTCTTTCTGCAAAATAAGTAACTTCTACAGGTACCCATTTTACTTTGAGATTTTTGCCAATAGCGTCTATTATGCTTTCCTGAGTGTAGGTAAAATTTCCAGGAAGATTGAGTCTAAGCATCGAATCTCTAGAATAGGCCCTGAATCCACAGGTTAGATCATTTATTTCATATTTCAAAAATTTCCCAATTACCTTGGCGGCAAATTGATTGAGAATACTTTTTATCATAGGTATATTTTTAGCTTTGTGCGCACCAAACCTATCAGCGCTAACTATATCTGCTTGCCCGTCTAAGATAGGGGAGGTTAATTTTTCTATATCTTGCGGATTAAACTGACCATCGGCATCCATATTTATCATTATATCAGCATCATTTCTAAGGGCTCTGAGAATCGCTGTGCGAAAGGTTACCCCGATCCCTCTATTGGTTGGATGTGAGTAAACTCTGTCAGCACCTGCTTCTTTGGAAACTTCCACAGTCTTGTCCTTGGATCCATCATCAATTACCTGGATTAAAACTTCATCAAAGCCTTTTATTTCTCTAGGAATCCTCTTTATGGTTTCTCCAATTTTTGATTCCTCATTTAGTGCAGGAAGATTCACAATCAATTTCATAGTTTTTTAAATTTTATTAGATTAAGTATGACTTAATTTTATCTTAAATTAACTAAATTGACAACTAATTAAGGCATATAAACATGTAAGTATTTAAGCATTTAAACAAAGGATATCGATGTATTATTTTTGTGACAAAATACGTCGATAAGTATAATTAAGATGCTAATATGTTTAAATGCTAATGTGTTTATATGAGTTTTTTTTGCATTCAATCTTTTTTCTTGTATACTTAGAGATAAGTTTGAGGAATATTTAATTTTGACTTTAATATAAAATATGAAAAGAAGCGCAAAAAGAGGGATAATAATTTTTATTTACTTGATTATATTTTCACTGATTGGATTTTTTGTTTATTATATTATAACTCCTCAAAGCAATTGTTTTGATGGTAAGAAAAATCAAGGAGAAAAAGGTGTTGATTGTGGAGGTCCTTGTACTGTGGCATGCGAAGAGGAGTTGATAGTAGAAGAGATAGAGGTTTTGGAAAAATATTTTGTGCATGGTCGCGGTGATAACTATGACCTTATGGCCAAAATAGATAATCCTAATAATAGATATGGAGCCGCTAAGTTTAGCTATAGGTTCGACTTGGTGGATAAGCTGGGCAATTCTCTCGGTAAAAGAGAGGGGATTAGCTTCATCCTTCCTGGGGAGAGTAAGTATGTTATGGAGCTTAATCTGAATTCAGTAGAGAGTCCTTATTCGGCAAGTTTTGAGATACTAAACATAGAATGGGAAGAGTTTATCGGATATGAGGAGCCTAAACTAGGTATTTACAACAAGAATTATCACGAGGAATCTGGAAAAAGTGAGGTTTTTGGTCTGCTTAAAAATGAAAGTTACTTTGACTTTAACGCTATAGAAATATACATAATTCTCCGTGATGAAAACGGAGATCCTGTAGCTATAGGGACCAATGAAATGAATACAGTTTATTCTCAGCAGGAAAGAGATTTCAGAGTTTTCTGGCCATATAATTTTAATAGTGAGGTTAAGGACGTAGAAATAAGGGCCGAGGCTGATGTCTTTGATCCAAACAATAGTTATGTAAAAGGATATAGGACAGGCAATGAAGTTCGGAGCTATGGAGATGAATAATATAAAACTATGAAGTAGGAAGATTCTGATAAAGACACCACTAGGTGTCTTTTTTTGTGAAAGAAAGTCTTTGCAATGCACAATTAAAATAATAAAAATTAGAAAAGAACTCATTTGTTCACGGCCGTGAACAAATGAGTAGTTTTGCGAGGATTAAGAATTACTATCAAAATAGTAAAACACTATCAATAGCAAACACTTACAATGGATATCTATAGGAACGTTCCTATGAACGTTCCTGTGAACGTTCATAGGTCGTATGTGTTTTGAAATAGTTATATACATCAAATAAAAAAACCTCTCTTGTTAGATAGTGAGAGAGGTTTTCTTTTTGCAAATAGAGCCATTTCTGATGCCGCTATTTTTTTATTTTCTCTTGTTTATTTCTTCGGAAATATTTTCGGCGAAAGATTTTGTGTCGATAGTCTCTTGTTCTTTGACACCTCTTTTTCGAATGGTCACAGTTTTATTATTCATTTCTTTTTCTCCGATTACTAAGATATAGGGAACTTTTTGCTTTTCTTTTTCGCGAATTCTTTTGCCCAGACTTTCGTCTTTGTCATTTATTTCGACGCGGATATCTCTATCAAAAAGTTCTTTTTTGACTTCCTCGGCGTAAACATTGAATTTTTCACTGACTGGGACGATAGAGACTTGGACGGGTGCCATCCATAAAGGAAATTCCCCAGAAGTATGCTCTATCATAACTGCCATAAATCTTTCTAGCGATCCAGCAATAGCTCGGTGGAGCATAATAGGTGTTTGCTTTTCTCCATTTTCATCAGTGTATTCAAGCTCAAATCTTTTGGGCATAGCGAAGTCTAATTGGACAGTTCCTAATTGTTGTTCTCTACCAAGTGCATCTTTGAACATGAAGTCGAGTTTTGGTCCATAGAAAGCAGCTTCACCTTTCATTTTCTTGAAAGGAAATTTTTCTTCATTAGCTATTTCTTCAAGGATTTTTTCAGCTTTTATAAAAAGACCATCATCTTTTATCATATATTTCTCAGGAGTTTCGGGATCATGAACAGAAAGAGAAACCCAATAATTGCCATCTTTGAGCATGTCAAGATTGGAATAAAAATCTTTTATAATTGAAATAATATTTCTTATTTCGTCTTTTACTTGGTCTGGAGTACAGAAAGCATGACCGTCGTCTTGAGTTATATGCCTAACTCTTGAAAGTCCCATTAGCTCCCCGGCCTGTTCGTCTCTGTAAACAATTCCATTTTCGGCGTAGCGAATAGGGAGGTCTTTGTAAGACTTTGGTGATGAAGCAAAAATTTGGGTGTGGTGAGGACAGTTCATTGGTTTCATAACAAATTCAGCATTGTTTTTTCCGTGAACTTTGAAAAGTTCGTCCCCAAACTTATCCCAGTGACCTGACTTTCTGTAAAGCTCTTCTTTGGTTATATGAGGAGTGGTAACTTTCTCCCAGCCTAGCTTTTTTTGAAGCACAGAGATGTTTTTCATGATCGACTTTCGAATGATGGTTCCTTTGGGAGTAAACAAAGGAAGTCCGGGACCAATAAGGTCTGAAAATGTAAATAGATCCAGCTCTTTTCCTAATTTTCGATGATCTCTTTTTTGGGCTTCTTCTTGGTTGTGGAGATATTCTTTGAGCTCTTTCTTGTCATTGAAAACTATGCCGTAGATTCGCTGAAGTTGCTTCTTGCTTTCATCTCCCTTCCAGTAAGCTCCGGATATTTTGGTAAGCTTGAAGGCTTGGGGATTGATTTTTCCAGTGGAATCAATGTGCGGACCTTTGCAGAGATCGACAAATTTGCCGGTTTTGTAAATAGAAACTTTTTTTTCATCTTCTTCTTTGAGGTCATTGAGGAGATCAATTTTATAGAGCTGTCCTAGGTCTCCAAAATCTTTTACCGCGTTTGCTATAGGAGCATCAGCTTTTTCAAAAGGCAGGTCTTTTTTGATAATTTCTTTCATCTTGTTTTCCAGTATTTCCAAATCTTCTGGAATAAGGGTTCTGGGTAGATCAAAGTCGTAGTAGAAACCATCTTCAGTGGCCGGTCCAACTCCAAACTTAGCTTCTGGAAACATTTTGAGAACTGCGGCGGCGAGAATGTGGGCAGTGGAATGGCGGAGCATTTCATTTTTTTGTTGTTCGTCTTTTTTCATAGTTTTTTTGGTTAATGAATTAATAGATTTGGCAGGAGCAAGTTTCAAATTTGCTTCTAAGGGTTTGCAATCATTATTTTATTTCCCAGTTAATTGTATGGTTCAGGTTGCAAACCTGAACCTGCGGGATTAAATATAATTAGGTTAGTTTATTTTTTAAGTTTTTTGAGATCCCGGATAAATGAAATTCTAGAACTCATGAATTTGTTAAGAATTTCTATTTTCTGGGATGACATTTATGGAGTGAGTTAATTTTGTGCAGGGTTTATTTTTTATCGAAATTGAAATTTCGATAAAAAATAAAAAAACCCGTCTCAAAAATCAAAAATAATTGATTTTTGGGACGGGGTCTTTATACCTCGTGGTTCCACCCAAATTTCCTGTCGCTCACGAGTGACAGGACACTTTTTGCGCTTATTGGTAAGCCACTTAAACCCAAGCTCGAGTGATTGGTGAGGTCACTGTCGACACTTGATTTAATTGTCATTTTATGCTATTATAGCTCAATAAAAATAAAAAGCAAGAGAGGGAGTAAGTCAAAAGTAGTACTTTTAAAAAAAAGAGAGGGAGGTCGTATGTGTAGTAAATTTAAGAGAATGGAATGTTTTTCTTGTGGAGAGACAATTGATTTCCCTGTGGAAATCGAGGATGGTTTCGAAGAGGTTTCCTTTGTTTTTGGAAGGCCATTTGGATGCTCTAAGTGCAGGGTAAGGTTGATTTTTAACAGGGAATTCAAGATGATTTTTAGAGATTATCGCTACCAAGTCAATCCCCAGCTTGTTCATAGTTTAACATTGAGTATGAGCTGCCCTGGAAAAAACTGTAAGGGGGAAGTAGATCTTTTGTTTGCGAAAGCATTCGATGAGATACCCAAGAAATTTAGGACAAAGCAAGAGGCGGATGCTTTTCGCGAGAAAAGAGGTCGTGACTTGGTTTGGGTTAGTTACGGACAAATCCAGGAGCAGTTTTTGAGTTTGACTGCGCCTTGCAGTGAATGTTCAAGGAGGTGGGAAGTGTCCTCTTCTTATGGTCAATCTCTAGCATTTCAAACAGAGAGGCCAGAGAGAGAAGATTGGCAAAATGGAAATCTTCATTATCCTCAAGGAGGAGTGAAATAATAAAGAAATCAATAGGGGCTTTATCGAAATCGATAAAGCCCCTAAAGTATGTCTGATACCAAATTCAATTAATTACTACATAGCGTATGTCATCTTGGAAAGTAGATTTTATTAAGGATCTCAACCATGAATTACAAATTATACAGCAATAAAAAATTGAGATTCTGAATAAATGATTCTCTAAAAGCTCTCCGCTCGCCGCGGCGAGCGGACTCGCTTAGAAAATCTATTTTCCAGAATGACATATTGATGTGAAAATTGAATAATGGTTATTTGAAAATAGCATAAAATAAAAAATTAAATTGTTTTTTTAAAATTATTCAAGGTGAATTTTTTGGTTCATCTTGGATATTTCTTGCTGGAGCTTCTCGTGTTTTGTTAGCTCAGGATCTTTCTGGATAATATTTTTAGCTTCTGTGTGAGCGAATTTGATCATTTTGATATTGGTGATGTTTTCCATAGTAGCATCAGCTAGGCCTGACTGACGAGCGCCGAAGAAACTTCCCGGCCCTCGAAGTTTGAGGTCTTCTTGGGCAACCTTGAAGCCGTCAGAATATTTGGCCAGAGTGCGCAGTCTTTTGTTTGACTGGTCAGAAAAAAGGAAGCAGTAGGATTGGTGCTTTCCGCGCCCAACTCGTCCTCTAAATTGATGGAGCTGTGAAAGACCAAAGCGATAAGCCTCTTCGATTATCATTACAGTCGCATTGGGAATGTCTATGCCAACTTCAATAACTGATGTAGAAACCAAAATATCCAATTCTTTGTTTTTGAATTTGAGCATTATCTCTTCTTTTTCAGCTGACTTCATTCTTCCGTGAAGAAGTCCTAGATTTAAGTTGGGAAATATTTTTTTGGAAAGTCTCGCGTGTTCTGTGATAACTGCTTTGACATCGGATAGTTTTTCTGACTCTTCTACGAGAGGGAGAATTACAAAAGCTTGACGGCCTTTTTTTATTTCTTCTTTTATGAGTTCGTAGATTTCAGGTTGTTTTTTGGGGAGAGCTACTTGTGTGATAATAGGTTTTCTATTGCTGGGCATCTCTGTGATAAGCGAAACATCTAAACTACCCAAGAGGGTCATGGAAATAGTTCGAGGAATGGGTGTGGCGCTCATAGTTAGAAAGTGCGGCATAATCGCGGACCTATATTGACTAGACACTGACTCATGCTGAGCGGTATGAATAAATCTTTTAATTTCTATATCTTTTCTACCAAAATTCGCAAGTAAAGCTAATTTATAACTTGATGATTTAAGATAATGCCATATTTGTTGTTTTTCAAATTTTCCTATTGAAGGTAGTGCTTTTAATTCTAGTATGATTTTATTTTCAACGATAAAATCTGGCCTGTAAGTACCTATATTTTTACCATCATATTTAATGTTAATTGTTTTTTCAGTTTCGAATTTCAAATTTAATTTTTTTAATTCTTCAATTAGTGCTTTTTGATATATTTTTTCTTTGTGTCCTAGGCCGAGTTGTTTTTTAATATTAAAGATGGCGCCTCTGATTTTGTAACTAATCTCCTCATATAGTAGCTGATATTCTGCATGAGTCTGCGTACGTTCAGCATTAGTCTGTGCTGCGCTTTGCAGCGCAGCACGTTGGGCGACTCCGAAACGATGCTGTTCGTCTATGATTATAAGGCTTAGGTTTTTAAAACGGATATCCTTCTGAATCAAAGCATGAGTACCAATCACAATGTCTACATTACCATTCTTGATTTCTTTTAATATCTGTGGACGCTTTAATTTTCGGGTATTTTTAGAAGAATTATTTTTTTTGCTGTGAGCCATGAACTGTGAGCCGTGAACTAGTTTATATGAATTTGTAAGTAATCCGACCGATATATCAAAATCGGCAAACAGTTCGGAAAGGCTTTGAAAGTGCTGATAGGCTAAAACTTCAGTAGGAGCCATAATAGAAACTTGATAACCGGCTTGAGCGGCTTGAAAAGCAGCTAGGGCGACAACTATAGTTTTTCCAGAACCGACATCTCCGTTGAGAAGTCTGTTCATGGGATGATTTTTTTGGAGATCTTTCTGGATCTCAGAGAGAGCTTTTTCTTGATCTTTTGTAAGCTGGAAAGAAAGTGATGAGGTGATTTTTTGAAAACTTTTTTTCGCAGGCTTTATTGTTACAGCACTTTCTTTTTTTAGATGTTTTTTTGTTTGGAGAGCTTTTAACTGAATAAGAAACATATCAAAAAAAGCGAATCGTTTCTGGGCTACAAGGTGGTTGTCATTATTGGAGGGAAAGTGAATATGATAAAGAGCTTTTTTTAGAGAAGGGAGGCTGTATTTTTCCAATATTTCCTTGGGTAAAGGGTCTTCTATTTCAAAGTCAGATTTGAATGCAGTTTCTATTTGCCATCTGAGCCAACGAGAGGTGATACCCTTGGTTTCCGGATAAACAGGGACAATCCTCCCGGTATGAATTGGATCCTTGGAAGCAGACTCATAAACGGGGCTTTGCAAGGTGAGAGCACCTTTTTTGCCACGTTTAACTTTGCCACTTAAGCGCACATAGGGATTTCTAGAAAAAGAATCAATTAGATATTTTTGATTAAACCAAACTATATCAATAATTCCAGAGTCATCTTCGACGCTGGCTTCAATTATATCCATTCTTCTTTTCCAGGTTTTTTTGATTTCGAATCTAGTAATCCTGCCTATAATAGTGGCAATTTGATCAACTTCTAATTCTGAGATTGGGGTTATCTGAGATAGATCATCATAGCGAACGGGAAAATGAAAAAGCAAATCGCGGATAGTTTCAATACCGAGTTTTTTGAGCTTTTCTCTATGAGAAAAGCCAATGCCGGAAACCTCTTCAATTGCAGTGTTTATATTTATCATATATTTAATTATAGATTATTTGATAAAAAGTATAAAGTGTTTATTTTTATGTACATGTGGTCAAATATAGCACGTGCGTCTGGTTGACCACAAATGTTAAATAATTTATTATAGTATTAGAATTTAAAGTCATACTTACTCAATGTAATTGTAAAAAATATAACAGTATTAAGAACTCTAAAAATTTTCTTTTTTAAGCAATAGATCTGTTAATTTTTTGATTAAAAAAATAAATGAAGAGTAAAAAAGAAGATGATTTAGCGGAGGTTGTAGAAAAATTTCTCCATTCAAACACGATGCCAGCTGTAGTTACTAAAACAATTTTAATCTCAGCTGCGTTAGGCGGAATTGCTTTTGGCGGAGCAATTGTTCCTGGAATTCTAAAAGCGTTAAGGGGCTTGGAAGCTGATAATAGTAATTATTCTGATAAGAAAATTAGAAACGCTTTTTACGCATTAAAAAGAAGAAAATTTATAAAAATAATAAAAAATAAAAAAGGAAAAATAACTGTGAAACTTACTAACAAAGGTAAAAAAAGAGTACGCGAGTTTGTTGTAGGAGATTTAATGATTAAAAAGCAGATTGTGTGGGATAAAAAGTGGAGAGTTTTGATTTTCGATATTCCAATTAAGAAAAATTGGGCCAGAGAAGCTCTTAGGAAGAAAATAAAAGAACTTGGATTTTACCAGTTTCAAGGTAGTGTGTGGTTTTTTCCTTTTCCTTGTGAAGACGAAATCTTAACTATAGCGGAATTTTTTGGTGTAAGTGAATATATTGAGATAATAACAGCAGAAAATGTATTACACGAAAAAGAGCTAAAAAAATATTTCAAACTCAAATAAATTTAATAGACTTAAACAATTTTAAGTAGTGTGGTCAAATATAGCACGTGCGTCTGGTTGACCACAATTTTATCATAACAAATAGTGTGTGCTGAGGGGCTCTTTTTGAATGGAAAACTAAAGAAATATTAATATAAGATGCTTTGCATTAGATAGGTATCGTAGATAAGTTCAAGGGACTAGTGTTGGATCATACTCCAAATGTTAATTAGAAAAATAAAGTTTAATAAATTAATAAAATTTTCAAAGTAGGATATTTCTTTCGAAAAGTTAAACAATTAAATGAAGACTTGATATGATTTATGATTTTGTTTATAATTAATAAAGAAATATGAATAAATATCTCAGAAACAAACTATTATCAGAAAATACATCAAATGTGATCGTTTAAATCGCCTAGTGGCGGTTTTTTTAATGCTGGTTGTTTTATAATAAGTAGTTAGGAAATAAAGGAGGTCTTTATGATTGGAAGAGAGGAAACAGGAGGAGTGGATTTCTTTGGTTGTGCTTCATGTCTCAATAAAGGAATCCCTAATTTTTGGAAAAGAGATGGGGGAGAAAGGGTGCTAAGCAAGACCTGTGTTTGCAAAAACACTGCTCTTAAAGGAATGTGCACTAAGTGCTTGGAAGAGCTCAAGGCAAACACGGTTTCTCATTAAATTGAGCTGGGATATATTTCCCAAAATTTATAGCGCCGAAAAGATTAACTAATCTTGAGGCGCTTAATCTTTTATTAAAAACAAAAACTGCTTTTTGTATAAATACAGGAGGCAGTTTTTTGATTTGTGTGTCCCCAGGAGGATTTGAACCTCCGACCTTTGGCTCCGCCCTGAACTAGAGCAAAACTCAGTACAGGGTAAACAAGCTTGCGTTCTCTGCTTGTCGGCAGGCATCCATTGAATTAAGAGGGTTTATTCTTGTTTTACAAATAATTTAAATCAATTCTTTTTGAGGAGGTTTTAACAATGTGTCTCCGTGAGGAATCGAACCTCAATTACGAGTTCCGCAAACTCGCGTTCTATCCGTTGAACTACGGAGACTTTTTGTAAACTTAATTCAAACATAAAAAAAGACAAATATCAAGCGGAAACTAAATTGTTGAATTGTTAAATTGTTATATTGTTTGGAATATTTTTTGTGTAGGACTTATTAATAAATATCCCTTTATTTTTAAAGAGAGAAAAAGTTTATTAATAAAGAGTATTTTATATTATTGAAAATTTTTTTCATATATGCAAAAGTCTTTCTATGGTGTCAATCATGGTGGGTTTTTGCTTTTTTTCCGGGATAAAATCAAGAAGTATTTCTCGTAGCTCAACTGGGTCGATTTGATGAACTGGGATGTGTATATACGGAGTGAGAAGTGCATCTATTTTGAGGCTCAAAATCTTGGTGTGTGGCGGTTCATAAAATATCCAAAAAGATTCTATATTATTAAAGTGATATAATTCTTTGCCAGCTCTTATTCCATCATGAGTTACTTTGAAATTTAGTAGGCGAGGGGTCTTTTCTAGTTGGATATATCCGACTATTCCTATCAGGATAAAAGTTATGGCCATAATTGGGCTGTTTTTTATAAGAGCATAAATGACTATCGCTGATATGATTAATGCAGCAATAAGATACCAGTTTTTTTCTTTGGGATAGTGCTCAAATTCTGGACCTTGCCATTCAACAAGGGCGTGATCTGAATCTTGGGTTAACATGAGGTCGTGAGGAGACTCTAGGTATTCATCTTTTTTCTTGGGTTGAGAGGGTTTTTGTTTTGGGTGAGGGTTTCTTTGTAGGTCCATAAATTTTTGTATTATGTATTTTGTATAAAGTATTATGTATGAAACAAAATGATTGATTATTTTAAATATAACACAGCAGCAGGTCTTCAACAAGAAATGCATTGACGTAGGAATTGATAATTGATATAACTAACTCACGTTTGTTTTTTTTGTGAGAAGCTTGAAAAAGAGGATGTGGCGTTTTTTATTTGGTAAAATTTTTAGGGGAGGATTGAAAAATGACAATGACAAGGAATATGGAGAATCATAGACTTGAGGATAATGTTTGCATTATTCTTAGAAGAAAAGAAACCCACGCCATGGATGATGTCGATAAAAGTCGAATTAGAATGATTGTTCATTCTTTTCCGCTCCTTAGACAAGCCAAAGCAAGTGTCAACGGAGAGATTGTCGACACAACTATGGGACCGAGGATGAATGTCCGCTTGGTTCTTAACTATCCAACAAAGGACAGGAAGCCGATAGTGCTGGAGAAACAGATTTTTTTCAATGAGAATGATCCTATGGCTGCTATAAAAACTCAGCTAGAAAAGTGGGGCAAAAATCTTCTCTAATATTTTCAGCTAGTTCTTTTTGTGGAGCAGTTTGCGAATGCGAACTGCTCTTTATCTTTGTATTTACAAATACTTTTTTAATTGATATAGTAGTTCTTGTAATGTTGAGCAATAATTTAGCATTGCATTTAATAGAAGTTTTAAAATCAAATAGAGTTTATATGGAGAGATGGCTGAGGGTTCCGCCAAAGAAATGGGCGCCTGCCTGCCGGCAGGCAGGGATAGACTTCAGCAACAGTCCCCATTGCGTTTAATAGAAGTTTTAAAATTAAATAGAGTTTATATGGAGAGATGGCTGAGGGTTCCGCCAAAGAAATGGGCGCCTGCCTGCCGGCAGGCAGGGATAGACTTCAGCAACAGTCCCCATTGCATTTAATAGAAGTTTTAAAATTAAATAGAGTTTATATGGAGAGATGGCTGAGTGGTCGAAAGCGACGGTCTTGAAAACCGTTGGGCCTTTACGGGTCCCGGGGGTTCGAATCCCTCTCTCTCCGCCCTGTACCGTACGGTTCAGGGCTCCGCCTCTTAATAGTTGGTGAAGCCCTGGACTTATACGAAAACAAAAATGAAATTCTTTTATGTTTATGTTTTGTTTAGTAAAAAAGACAGTTGTTTTTATATCGGTTTTACCTCTGATTTAAAGAAAAGATATAGCGAACATCAACGTGGAAAAGTAAAGGCAACATCTCCAAGAAGGCCTTTTGAAATGATATTTTATGAGGCTTATAGGAATAAATATGATGCGTTAAGAAGAGAGAAATATTTAAAAACAACAAAAGGAAAAACAACGATCAGGTCTATGCTTAAGGAATATTTTATATCTTAAAAATATCGCAAGTCAGGATCAGGAAGAGCATTTACTCAAAAGCATTTTGCATAAATTCAAAAGTAGGAATATGGCAGTGCCATGTTCTTTTTTAAAAAACAAGCTCAAACATCTCAATAGGCTATTGAGATGTTTGCATGATTAATTGGAAAAACCATCAGCTTCAGGCAATGTGTGTATCCGGTTATTCAACAGGATAAGTCCCGAAATGTATGGACTACAGGGTGAACTTTCACACGTATTTCTAAGATGGAAAATATTCTCAAATTGCCTTAAAAGCTACTGAGGTGTCATTCCGACCTTGTTGGAGGAATCTCAAAAACAATGTTATGGAGTAATCTTAAAGATCTCTCGGCTCCGTATTCACTTCGCTCGAGATGACAAACTGAAAACTTCGAGATGCTCGAGATGAAATCTAGCGACTCAAGTTTTCATTAAAGAAGTCTAGGGTTCTTTGCATGACCAGGTTTTGTGCGTTTATGAAGACGTGGTTTTCTCTAGGGTATTCATAGTAAGTAATGTCTTTGCCTTCTTCTTCTAGTATTTTATTTAATTCTTGCGACCATTCGACCGGCACTTGATTGTCGATAGTTCCTTGGTGAAGCATCACCGGTGAGCTTACTTTATGTAGATAATTTTTAGCAGAGATGCTATCCCAGAGCATAGGATTTTCTTCTGGCTCGCCATAGAGATCGATAAAATCTTGAGCTGTATCTGACCAATCTGATCTGACCCAACGATTGAAATTTTCTTTGTAGTCGGAATTGATTGGTGCAAGCAATGCATAAGCTTTGGCAATACTAGGTTTGATAACCATGATATTGGTAGTAACTCCGCCTCCCATAGAATGGCCGAGCATGCCAATATTTTCTTTGTCTATGTTTGGAATATTGGACTCCTTGAGAGCCCCAATGGCATTGATAACATCTTCGACATAACCTGCGCGAGGGCGGATCTCATTTTCCGGATCAAAGTCTGATTGAGCGTGATCACGGTAATCGCTGTGAAGAACCGCATAGTCGTTTCGGGCAAAAAAATCTTGTTCGCGCTTGAGGCCCTGACCATTGGTATAAACTTTGGGATCAATGTAGCCATGGTTCAGGATTAGGACCGGAAAAGGACCAGTGCCTTTGGGGATATTCATAATACCGGAAATCTTGAAGCCCTCACTCTGGTAAGTGATAAAGTGTCTGGTGTAGACTTCGTTTTCACTGAGAATCCTTTCTAGTTTTAGATCTGAGCCGTGATACTCTTTTTTGCTCATGATAGGAATTGAGTCAGGATGTTCGGAGGGATACTTATTTTCTTCCGGCTTTTCTATCTCTTGAGGGGTTTCCGGTGCTTCCGGTTTTATTTCTTGAGAAGTTTGATTTTTTAAGAAAAAGACCAGACTTAGCGCTAAGCCGATTGTGATGATTATTAAAAATAGATATGTAAATTTTTTCATAGTGGGATATATTTTAGTACAATTTTAGTTTTTTGTCTAATGCTATTCATATTTAGCATGGAAACATTTAAGCATGGAAGCATTTAAACATGGAAACATTTAAGCATGGAAGCATTTAAGCATTTAAACACTTAATCATTTTATCATTTTGTTAATATGCTTATATAATTTCATGGCAACATTGACAGCTGTCTTGACTTCTCGCTATGACACGGCCATTTCCGAGTGGCTTGAGAAAGTCGAAGTTGATGGGAATGATTATTTCGAGAATAAAGACTAGCCTACGCAGCAGTTGCTGACTAAGAAGCCGATTTCGGGATTCTCCGAAATCGGCTTTTAAATTTTTTTAATGAGATCCCTCGGCTTCGCTCGGGATGACATTTGACTTAAGTCAAATATCATTTTGAAGCGATATCTTTGCCGGCGACAGCGCCAGTAGTCCAGCAAATCTGAAGAGAGAATCCACCCGAAGGACGACTGATATTTAACACGTCTCCTAAGAGATAAAGATTGGGGTATTTTTTGGAAGTCATGTTTTTAAAGTCTACTTCTTCCAGAGCAATTCCGCCATCAGTTGCGACTGCATGAGAGAATCCTAGTGTGCCAGTTATGGGAAGGGTTAGGTTTTTCATTTTTTTGACTAGGTTTTTTCGTTCTTCTCTGTTTATAGAGTTGATAACTTTTCCAGAAAGATTGATATCAGGAAGCTTCAAGAGTTCATGAGCGATATTTTTGAAAATCATTTCCGGGAGAACATTGTCGATTTTCATGTTTAAATTTTTGTTGAAAAGTTTGATAACTCTTTTGTCTAAATCCCCTTCATCGGTATCAGGAAAGAGGTCAATAGATGCTGTGAGAGAGCCTTGTTTGAGAAGTTTTTTTACTTCTCTGGCAGTGTTTAGAATGAGAGGACCAGAAATGCCGAAATGGGTAAAGAGTATTTTCCCAGTTTTTTTGAGTTTAATTTTATCATCTTGAATAAAGCTAATTTTCATAAAAGACCAAGAGATTCCAGATAGGCGATGAACCCATTTGGCCGAAGTTGTCAGCGGGACGATATCAGGATTGGAAGAGATCACTTTATGGCCAAGGCTTTCAAGAAATTTGAGTCCGTCTCCGGTAGATCCTGTTTCCGGAGCGGCAAGTCCGCCAGTGGCTAAGACAAAGTTTTTGGCAAATATTTGTTTTTTGCAGTCAGTTTTTATGGAGAGAACTTTATCGTTAGCACACTCTAGAGACAGAACTTTGGTTTTGAATAATATTTCCACATTGTTTTTTTGGAGGTAATTTCTTAAGATATTGAGAACATCTTGGGCTTTCTGGGTTTCTGGAAAAACTCGATTTCTGGCTTCGGTGACAAGTGGAAGACCTAGGCTCTCAAAAAAATTAAAAGTGTCACGTACGTTGAATTTGGAAAAAGGTGAGTAAAGAAATTTCTTGGAATCGGGAAAGTTGTTTAAAAAAGTTTCTGTGTCAAAAACAGCGTTGGTGATATTGCAACGCCCACCTCCTGTGAGTAGGAGTTTTTTACCAGGGGAGTCGTTTTTTTCTATAAGTAAAACCCGGCCACCATTTTTAGCAGCCTTTCCAGCGCAGATCATGCCTGATGGTCCGCCGCCGATGATGACAGTGTCATAGGTAAGTTTTTCTTTTTTCATAATTCCATAATATATCTTTTTAAGTTATCATACAAAGCTAACATTAAATTGTATAAAAAGATAGTCCTGTGGATAACTTTTTCTCTAGTGATGTAAGAAAAATAAATTTGTGGTATAATAATTTCAAATAATAATTTCTTAATCAAAATAAAATGCAAAACAAAAAACTACCTAAAATAATGACGAAAATATCAACAACAATGATTGCCCTCTTTTTTATTTTTGGAGCAATTTCTTTGGTATATGCACAAGAATATAAGGAATTTACGCAAGAAGAAATTGATTTTGTAAACAACTTGCCATCAACCGAAATGACGAATTTAACTTTAAATCATAAATATTCCCCGTCAGCTTGCTGCGGGGACTCAAATACAAGCCAGTAACATGATATACTGTATTAATGGAAATAGATAAAGACAAACACATAAGAAAATCACATAACAAAAATGCATTGTT